>OJEB01000153.1_pt1 | contig 11713 bp, 2 predicted proteins | sample 1593121 | NCBI WGS metagenome assembly OJEB01 (sample SAMN05416718, study PRJEB24817) | seawater metagenome | isolation source: Sea water | place: Canada:Atlantic | collected 2013-07 | reverse complement strand
CGTGGGCTCGGAGATGTGTATAAGAGACAGGGCCCACACTGCAGCGATGTGCATGTTTGGCGCTTCGGTTATCGCCTTCCCGACTGCCCTTAGCTGCGCCCACGCGTTTGGAGCTACGTCGCGAGCTGGTAGGGGGTGTAGTGGGTTCTTGCTTGCACGCCACTCCACCACGGTTGTACACATGGATGTGATCACGCCGCGGACAAAGCGTGCGATAGCCGTGCGCAGCATTTGGGTCGAGGCCGGAGTCCAGCTGCCGTGCGCCGCCCACAGCTTGTCGGCGTACATCAGCGCTGCGCCCCAACCTTCTGGGGCGGTGGAGTCGGGGTGGCCGAAGAGGGAGAGGACAGCTCCTAGGGAGATGCGCGACGCCATGAAGGAGCCGAATTCTCCGAATGCTGTAGAGCTCGCTGGTCGTGCGAACTCGAGCTCCGTGCTTTCGAGGCTGCCCATGCGCAGCGCTCGGAGGTATTTCACAGCCCCTAAAATGTCGATCTTCTCCCAGTCGCTCGAGAGCAGCACCTTGCTGAGGAGGGGGACTGTGGCGCCCTTGAGTGTGGGGTGCATTGCAGACGCCTCCTCGTCGGGGAAGTTGTATACCGAGAGTTGGCGCGCAAGCAGTGCCGGCCATGCTTTGCCTGCCGCCGCTGAGATCGCTCCGAGTTCGGCGTCGGCGGCTTCGGCTCGCACCACGCCCTGAGCGTAGAGCCACATTAGCGAGTTGCGCTGGTCTGGTGGCTCTGAGGGGAAGGGGGTGGTGAGCACGGCGAGGCTGATTGGGGTATCGCCCGAGGTGGCGGTCCACAGTATGTCGACGCCTTCGTCGGGAGGTGCTGCGCCCCCGAGCCTGCCGAGGATGTCGGCCTTGAGGCGAAGGTAAAGAGCTGACTGCAGCGCCTCGGTGAGTTGGCGCTGGAAGTGCCTAGGCACCCCAGCAAGGGTTTGCTTCGGGTCCTCTTCCCAGCTCGGGGCGCCGTCGGCGCGGTGGCGTACGAGGGTGGTGCTGGTGCTGCTGCTAGCTGCCGTTGCTGTGGCGGCTGTGCGCTGCACGATCGCCTCGAGCCGCTTCTCAGGGGGCTCCGCCCTGATGGATTGCTGCGCTAAGAAGGCGGCATGTCCTTCCAGTGCGCGGTTGAGTCTCCTGAGGGCGGAGATGGAGATGCCGAAGGTGTCGAGGAGCGATGCGACGCTGGGGTCGAGCAGCAGCGCCGCGTCGCGCAGCGCACTCACGAGCTCGGTGCCATGCACTAGCGTGTGCCCGATGGCGTTCTCCATCAGTGCTCGCACTGGTGGGAAGTGCACTAAGGCCTCCTCAATTCTGCGGGTGAGGGCCCTTGTGCGCCGAGGGTCTGCGCCGTCTTGTCCCCCAGTGAGGCGCAGCCGCAGGCATTGCACACGCGCGCTCGGCGTGTGCGCGATCGTGCGTAGCTCTGGTGGCCACGCTGTCTCGATGAAAACTGCCACGAACTCTGCGACTTGATCAGAGGAATGGTCAAGGGCAGAGCACATGGAGCCTGAGACAACTGTGGTGCGCAGCGCCGCAGCTGTTGAGTGCCATGCCGAGGCGGCGTCGCGATCAGCTATCCGCCAGATATTGTTGACATAGTAGAGCATGTCACCAGCCGGCAGGAGGCGGTTGGACGAGTCAGTCAAGTCTCCCCAAGTAATGAGCTTCATTACCTGCGGGGCGGTTGCTTGACCCCTGACTGGACCAGCCGGCGAGACCTCCGTGTCGAGAAGATCGGAGTCGAGCAGGGTGAGATCGTCGAGAACACTTGCAGGCGCTGAGAGAAGCGCCGTCTCGGCGAGGCGCAGCCAGCAGGCGGTGGGCAGGCCTGAGGCTGCAGGTATCTTCATGCGGGATAGAGCCCCCAAGAACCTGCCCCAGGCTGCAGGCGCCAGCTGGCGCGCGTAGAATGGTGCGGGCATGGCGTCGCCGTGAATGGTGACGAGCGCGAGCAGCGGCGCCAGTCCGAACACGTCCGTGTAGTGTAGCCCATTGAGTGTGAAAAAGTACAGCTCGGGTAGGGCTGCTTGCCAGCCAGCCTGCTGGTCAGCGTCTTCCCACTCGAGCCAGTGGTCGGCGCGCGCTGCGAAGAGCGCAGCACCTTGCAGGGATGCGCCGTTGGCGTCGAGAGTATCAGTGAACTTCATCGCGCGGTCGCGCGGTCACACAGCGTCTGTCGCCCGCGGCGGATGCGGTCCTTCCGAGAAGCGAAGATCGGACGTTGTCGATTGGGCTATCGCACTCCAGACACAAGTCACGCGTGTCTTGTGGCAAGTCTTGCTAGACGTCTGGGTGCTCTGGTCCAATCGCTACAACCCCCCCTCTTCCTACTCGATAGAAACACTAAGGGATATTCTATCAACCGACGTTTCTACTAGGCCTCATCTAGCGGGCTCCAGTTAGGGTATGTAAGAGTGTTTGGGCAAATGCTGCCGGCGCCGTGCGCCTACTCATGCTATGCTGAGGGGCCACGCAGCCCCGTGGCGGCATGACTCCCCTACACGCAGTGGGCAGGTCTGGGCTACCGGCCTGAGCCTCCAAACACAAAGACAGTCCCTAACTAAGGCTCGGGCCTGCAGGCTGAGCATGCTGGCCACAAGCGACCCCCACTTCGTAGTGTGCCTTGGTTGCGGCGGCGCGTCTCTGGTGAGAGGCGCCGCAGCGGGGTGGGTAGGCGCAGCCGTTTGCGGCGGCGCTAACCGGGGAAGGGGTTGCAGCGTAGCGACGGCGCCTGGTACAGGCGGCGTGCGGCGGCGTTACCCGTGGCGAGAGGGGGCGACTCTCTGAGGGGGAGGGCTGCAGCATGGCGGCGGCACCTCGGTTAGGCGGCGACACCTCTTGTTATAAGAGGGGGCGCGGCGTTTGGGTATGGGTCGCAATTTGGGGCAGCATCCGTTGGGAGGCGCCTATTTGCGGCGTCATACGTGAGGTGGAGGGGCGAAGGCGGCACAGCAAGCTTGCGGCGGCGCCTTTTCTTGCGGAAAGGCGCAGCGGTGCTGGCAGTGCTGTGCGTAGGTGGTGGAGCTCGCAGCCTTGCGGCGAGCGCCACCTTACTCTTTGCCCTCGTCATCCGAATCGTCCGCGTTGAAGGCCGCGGTGTTTGTGCGCCTTGCGCGAGCAGCTCCGCGAGCCAGCGCGGCACGCTGCGCGTTGACTTCGGCGAAGACGGTGAGGTCGGGATCGACGTCAGGTGTCGCGGCGTGCACATCGAGGCTTGTGCAGCTGAGTGCCTCAGCCGCGAGGCGTGCGCGTTCTGGGTCGTGCTCGCTCGCGAAGGCAGAGGCGCGGGGGCGGATGCTAGCACCGCTGCCCTGCGCTATGAAGGCGGCGGCTGCTGCTTGTTCGCGGTCTTCGCGCGTCAGTACTGTGGTGGTGCGCACGCTGCTGACGTTAGCGCTGGTAGCTGAGGCGCGTGTGGCCGAGTCGAACGCCGCGTTCACCCGTGCGTAGACGCAGAGGGCGGCATCCGAGCGCCACCGTAGCATCTCCTTGATCGTGGCGGGTGGCACACCGCGGTCGCGCAGCGCGCACGCCAGGTAGATGCGGAAGGAATGCACTGAGTGCGTTCTGGCGGCGGCGTCGGGCATGATGGCCTTAAGCAGATTGTCGAAGAACGTAGTGAGTACGTTCTTTGACCAGTGCGAGCCATTCGAGTCGAGGAGGAGGGGGGCTAGGCGTCGCTCCTCGTTGGTGTAGAGCCCCCGAGCGAGCTCGTAGGCGATCATCTCCCTTGCGAAATTAACGATCGCGTGGGGGTCATACACTGAGCAGATGGGGGAGGAACCCCAGATGCTCCCGTCGGGGTCGGCCTTGCTTGGAGGCGGCCGCACGTAGACTATGGTGCGCCCGTTCGCGGAGAGCAGGACGACTTGGTCGGCTTGTCGTATCGTATGCCATCGAACTCATAGAAGACGTAGCGCAGGGAGAGGTGGGACATGCCAAAGGCGCGTCCCGCGTCGAGCGCCATGTCTGCCTTGCGGAAGCCCGAGGTGGCGGCGAGTGAGATGAAGCAGCGAGCGCCTAGCCAGGCTAGGTTGTCGCCGACGATGTGTTTGCCCACGCGTGTGCCGTTAGGCAGGCCGAACCAGGCGCGTAGCATCCATGGCTGCAGCGGCTCCTTGCGGCGCACCTCCATTATCTCGGGGCCGTGCTCTTCGATGAGAAGGCGCACGATCCCCTTGCAGGCGTCGACCACGTAGGCGAGATCGACGAAGCGTAGGTGCGCTCGTCGATGTACACGTGTGACGCCTCGCAGCCGAGCGAGGTGGCTGGCGGGCTTATACTGCGGTTCGGTCAAGCACCAGTGCAGGAATGCGCCGAGTGCTAGGTTGAGCTCGCGTATGTGGAGGGGGTGGCTGGGGTTGGTGTTTGCGGCGGCGTCGGAGCGCAATGGCGGGGTGCCGCAAACGCCGTTGCAGTACTCGCTCCATTTGCGCCAGTAGCTTTTGTCGACGCGGTTAGTGCCGTCGGCGAAGCGGGCGGATATGGCGCGCGATCCGGCGGCAACGAGCGCGATGAAGGCGTGGCGATCGGGGGGGCGTACGGCGAGTTTGGTTGTGTCATCGAGCAGCATCTGCGAGATGTCTGCGATGAGCTGCTCGTCGTACGAGCCGACGCCCTCGAGCAGCGCCTTCTGTAGCGCGCCTTCGGCGCAGCGGTAGGTGGCTTTGAGGGGGAGGCCATTCGGGCCTGTCATCCTCAGTGCCTTCGTGGGGCAACCAACCGTCGGGCACTGCGGCCTCCTTGAGAGGGCGAAGTTGGATCTCGCTTCGGCGGCTCTTTCGAGTAGCTTCCAGGAAGGCGAGGTCTCTTGCTTGGGCGGCGGCGGTGGTGGTTTTGCGTGCCCTCCTTTGGCGGCGGTCTCGCTGGGTTTGTTGCGCGCTGATGGCGTGTGGCCCGGCGGAGGTGGCGACTTTCGGAGGGGGGTTGGGCTCGAGAGGTTGGGCATGCCGCTGGAGATGCTGGCGGTCGGAGTGGGTGTGATCCGCTGCGGCGGCGGCGGCTCCGGTGGTGGCCTCCTTCTATAACGCAGCAATGGCGCGGGCGAGGGGAGTGGGTCTCGCGCAGGCTGCGGCGGCGCTATGGGGCGTGGGTATGCGGGTACGCACGAGGGGCGGCGCGGGCTGGTGTGCGGCGAAGGTTGCTGCGCGTAGCGGATGGCCTCTTCGGCGCTTGGGGTATCCGACGAGGCGCCTCTCACTGGCGCGTAGCTGAAGACCTGGGAGTCGCTCAAGAGCTGGTCGAGCCTGTTTCGGCGGTGCCTTTCGTGCTCCGCTCGCTGTCTTGCGGCCAGTTTGTTCGCGCGAAGTTCTTGCGCTGCTCTCTTGGATGACCTCCATCGCCTAGCTTGGACATAGGTTGGGGGAAGGCCATTGGCATATGTCGCGGGCTCTGGGACGTTGCCGTAAGGCTCGTGATCCCACCTTCGTTGCCATCGTATCACGCGGCGACGCCATCGCGCGCGTGAGCGTTGTACTTCGGTGGGGTTGAGGTGGTGTGCTATGGTTTCCAGCACATCTTCTCCGAATTCGCCGTTGCGCTCGTGCCACTGAGAAGTGGGGAGGCCACGGAGTCGCAGTTCCCGGCGTTCGACGAACGCTCTGTTGGTCGTGGCTGCTTGGAATTGTATGATGCGCCAGTCGTGGGGGGCGACGATGGTCCTCTGAGTGTCCTTGTAATCAGAGGACAAATCTTCTGATCCCGACTGGGTGTTGGAGGAGTCGTTTTCCCAATTGCTTCCCAATTCCCAATTGCCCTGCATGTACACGATGGCTTCGTCTGCGCGTGGAGACGCCGAGGAAGGCGCCAGCGGGGGGGGCACGGTAGGCGGTGCTTCGTGTTTAGCAGCCTTCGAGTAGCCTTCCTCTCTTCGCTGCGAGCGCTCAAACGTGCAGGTGCGCTTGTTGTGTCCGGAGGCTCGGCATATGCTGCAGCGCTTCTGCTTTGCGCATGCCGCGAAGCGGGCTGGTGTCGAACGGGGGCGCCAAGCGGTCATTGTGCGCGCGCCCATCGTTGCCCTTGATGGCAGGGGCCAGGCGGGGATGGGTTTGGGTGGGAATGGTGAGGCGGCGCTAGGAGGTGGCGTCGAGGCCGCTCCTTGCGGCTCTTCCATTGCGGAGGGGTCCGAGAGCTGTGCTTGCGGTGAGGCGCACGGCGCGTAGAATTGTGCGTCGCCTCCCTTTTGAGAAGGGTCCGCTGTGCGCAGATCGGCGGCGGCGTCATGGCGGTGGCGCTGGATGACGAGCGCAAGGGTAGCGTTCAACCATTCGCGCTGTCGCTTGCTGAGCTCGCGGCGTTTGTAGTCGAGCTGTAGTGTGACACAAAGCGCCACTAGCTCGGCGAGAAGGAGGCGGCTGGCGAGGTCGGCGCCGACGTTGCATTCTCCCCAGCGGTGGAGTATGCGCAGGCGACCGCTTGAAGCCAGTAGCTTGTACTCCGGCATTTCGAGGATGCACTCGAAGATGGTGGCGAGTACGAGGCTGTGGGCTTTCTTCTTGGATGCCAGGAAGCTGGCCAGCGCATCAGTCACCAGATCGATGGCGTCGATGTCGGGGATCTTCTCAGCCACGTAAATGAGTCCGAGGCCGGCGGCGAAGGCCTCGTGGTGAGAGATTGCGAGCATGCTCCAGCGGGCGTCTTCGCTGAAGGAGAGGTGCTGCCAGTTCCCGTAGAAGAAGACGCCGATGCCTGGTGAGACGGCGTCGTCGCCGGAGGCGTCCACACTGATCTCCCAGCGGCGTGCGGGGGTGTCATTGGGGCGTGGGTGGTGTACTCCGGCGGCTACGAGCACCGAGATGCCAGGGGTGTCGAGGATGCGCTTGGAGATGGCGCGCCAGCGCTTGCGGAAGAGCGCACGCCTGCTGCCAGAGCACACCACGATGGTGTTTGGGCCTCGCTCGAGCTCGCCTCCGAGTTGAAGCGGCTCCCATAGGCCGTGCATCTCGTAGGTGTCGTACGCGCGGCAGCTGCTGAGGCTGACTATAAAGCCGATGAAGGCCCTATAGTCAGCTACGTGCATCTTGCCTGCTAGTAGACGTTGTGCCGAGGCGTGTGTGCGCAGGAGCTTGGCGTGCGTGATCCACATGGCGCCGTAAGCGCCAGAGAGCACGGCGCCAGTCCATGGTGCGGCGTGGCCACCCCATAGCTTTTGGGGTCCGGCCGCTTCGAGCCCGAGCCCGTGAAGGCGAGGGACCGAAGCTCCAAGCGAGGCGCGTGCGAGGCTATCGGCGACGCTGGAAGCTAGTCGCTGTTCGTCGAGCACGCGGTCGAGAGCGCAGCCCGCCCACATATGGCGAGGCGCGATCATGTGGGCGAACTCGGAGAGGAGTAGGTAGCTTGCGACCGGTCCCACTGCGCCGAGCATGGCGTCGTCAGTGTAATCGAGGGCGCAAGCGAGGCGAGCTTGCGTGCCGTAGGCATCGTGAGCGAGCTGCTGTCTCGTACGCCACGCCTCGTCGAAGTCGGGGTGCTTGCGTCGCAAGCTCGCGACGTAGGGCGCGCTGGCGGCGTCGAGGCAGGCGAGAAGACGCCACATCAGTGCGTTAGCCAGATCTTGTGCTACGTTGCTCGCGGGCGCTACGCCCATTGCCATCACGGAGGTGGCGACCGCTACGAGCGTATCGGGTGCGCCTGCTTCGCGTGCGCGCTCTGGCACTAGTGATCCTGAGGCGGCGAGTTCATGCGCTGCGAGCACGAACTGATGGAAGAAGTACTTGAAGTCAAAGACGAAGACGAGAGGCGTCGTGTCGCACAGTGCGGCCATGTGGCCGAGCACCGCGAGGTTGACGGCGGCGTCTTCGAGCCTCGGCTTCACTTCCGTGTACCACTTCGGGTCGGTCTCGCCGAGCTGGTGGCGCATCGGGCCGGCGCAATCGTTGCGGGATTGCACGAGCTCGTCGGTGTCGCAGGTGCGCAGCGTGTTGCGCGGCGCCCCGCTGTCGCAGAGTACGCGAGGGCGAAGGACATCGTCCTTGCGCTCGGCGCAGCCTACCGGCTCCGACATGAAGGGCAGGCAAGGCAAGGCGCGGTGTTCAGCTCGAAAGCGGAATCCGCGGCCTACATGCTTGTCCACTTCGGCACCGACCGCGCTCAGCCCACCTGCTGTCTCGTAGAGAGAGAATAGGTTGGGCGAGAGCAGCACCACGGGCGGGCGTGGTGCTTGGTATGACACTCCGTTGATGCACATATCAATGAGGCGTTGGTGGGGGTACTCTTGGAAGTACTTGGCGCACACGCCACCATCGATGATGGGGGGGCGTGCGAGCGAGCGCGGGTGCAGCCATGTGGCGGCGCCCGAGCGAAAGTCGAGGGTGTAGCCAGCCTCGATGGGTGTGCGCCAGGGCTCGAGAATGGATTCGGAGCTCCATGCCCGAGCTCGCGGCCGCGTGGCGGCAAGGCCGTGCGCGGCTTTGTTGTGCCAGTCTTCGAGGCGCTGCCAATGCTCGAGCATTTGGCAAGCGGCTGGTTTGGAGAGGCACTCCCAGCAATCACGTGGCGCGTCGGCGCCGAGGGGCGGCGGCGGGCTAGGTGATGAGCGTTTCACGGGCTTGGTCGTGTGGATGGGGCAGCGGTGCCTGAAAGGCAGCGAGGCCAGGGGTGGCCACTTCGGCTCGAAGAGAGCTGGTCCGAGGTGGGGGGGGAGGGGGTATTCTGCGGCGGTGTGCTGCAGCCGCTCGGCCCACACCTCGAGCAACGGAGCGGCCACTGGGTCGTTGCTGCTTCGGGAGCGTACTAGCTCGCTGAAGCGGTCTACGGCGCAGCGTAGTTTGTCGTGGCAGGTCTCCAAGTTCAGAGGCGGGGGCACGTCGATGCGGGTGCGGCCTCCAAGCTGGTGGGCTGGGGCGGCGCCCGTGGTGAAGGCGCCCTCCTCGGAGATGGCGGTGGGGGGCAGCGGCTTGGCGAGGCGCTGGGCGAGGGTGACGGCGGCGAGGACTGGGAGGCGTATTGCTTCGGCTCCGAGCGCCGTCGGCGTGCACCACGCTGCTGGTCCCGGGTGTGCTGCGAGTGCGGCGGGTGAGAGGCATATGCTGGTGGTGATGCCACTTGCGCCGCGCACTGCAGCAGTAATCACTGCGAGCTTCTTCTCGTGCGAAGCGCGAGGGCTGCTTGCTAGGAAGATTGCAGTGTGTGTGGCGCCTGAGGTGAGGCGTGTCGCCAGGGCTGAGCCGACTTTCACCTGCCACTTACGCTGCTTTCCTGGCGTGGCTGTTGGCCAGAGGTCGGGAGAGCCGAAGCAGGTGGGGGTATCGGCGAACTGTGGCGTGGGCACTAACGCCAACGGCGAGCCGCTGGTGCGGAAGGCGATGGGGAATACGGCCACTGCTTGTGAGGGTGCTGCGGCGCCAGCCAGGAGAACCTTCTGGATGGCGCCGAGGCGGGTTGGGGAGGCGGCTCGACGTTTGACTCTCCCTGCTGAATGAGGGTCAGGCTCGGCGTTGGGAGGTGCTGCGTCGTCGGCGGCCGTTGCAGCGTTGCTTTCAAGCTTGACAGCGACGGAGTGTGTCGCGGTGGTGGGAGCGGTGTCGGAGGAGGCGGCGGCGACTGGGGAGGTGCCGTGCATGGCACGCTTGGCAGGAGGCGTGACTTCGCGGATGGTCGATTCGCTGTCCGAGTCGATGATGGTGGACTTTGGAGAGTTGGGTGAATCGGCTTGTTCCTCGGCGGGTTTGCATAGGAAGGGGTCCGCTTGCCCTTGCTCTCGGTCGAGGATGATTTGCTTCCAGCGGGCGGCGGCTCGCGCGAGGCAGGGGGGTAGTCCTGGCGTCTCGGCAAGGCGGAGGGCGCGGTAGGCGAGGCGGCGCGGGGTGAGGGCTCGAGACCAAACTCGATGTTGCGACTGCTGCCGCCTGTTCGTGTTGAGAGGCGTCACGAGGGAAGCGGGGGTGGTCACGTGCTTGGCGTTTAACGCCATGTTCGAGCCTGCGCCACGCGTGTTTTGGTACTCTTGAGCGCCCACAGCTGTCGGTCGTGCATCCGAGTTGTTGTAGTCGGATGGGACCGGGAGGTGCGCGGCGTAGAAACGGCGTGCTAGGCTCTCAATTGCGTTGGCGTACAGGAGGAGCGCCGGCGGAGAGGGCTGAGTGGGTAAGTGATCAGCGATGGCGGCGGCGGTGCCGAGGCCGAGCCGAGCTCTGAACTTGTGCCTATCCGCGTTATCCTTGAAGCAAATGTCGCGCCACTTGCTGTCGCCGACTCCGAGATCGTCGGTGTGGGGGATGGTGAAGTCTGGCGGCACGCCGCGCATGAAGAAGTGTGTGGCTTTTTGGCGGTCGTCGCCAAAGTGAAAGGGTTGTACCATTTGCGAAGCGCGGCCTGCCAAGGCGGTGTAGAACGTGCCCGGTTGTTCGGTCAGGTTCACATGCCCGATGCATTCGCACCAGAGCACGAAGGCACAGCCCCAGAAGAGGCGGCCATCGAGCGCCTTCTGGAAGATGCAGGGGGCCGAGCTGATTGCTTGGTGCTCGCACGGGGGGTGAGCGATGCAGCGAGCCCAATCGTAAGCGTGGGCGATGTCTTGGGCATCGCCTTGGTAGTAGAGACCCTTGGTGCTCTCGCGGGGTTCGCGGTCGCATGCGAGCACGGTGCGTCCGCTGGCAGCGATGCGTTCTGCAACGGCGCCGCTGAACTCGCATATGACGAGGTCTATGGGGGGTGGTAGCACGCTCAACAACGCGAGTAGGGCCCCTAGTGTCGCTCGTGTGAAAGTCGCGTTGAGTCTCGCTGCGATTGCAGCTGCGACTGCCGGCGTTGTGGAGGCGAGTGCTGGCTGTGCAGTCGCGGGGAGTGTTGCCTTAGGCGGCGACGCCAGCTGTTCAGCTGGTGGCGGCGGCGGCGGTTGTTTCGGCGGCGGCGGCACCGGCTGTTTAGACGGCGACGGCGGCGGCTTTTGGGCTGCTTTTGACGGCGGCGCCAGCTGTGTAGATGGCGGCGGCGGCGGCAGTTCTGGCGACGGCGGCACTGATTGTTTGAACGGCGGCGGCGGCGGAGGCTGTAGGGTTGCCTTCGGCGGCGACGCTGGTTGTTCAAGCAGAGGTGGCGGCGGCGGCTGATTTGGCGCTGACGGCGCCGGCTGCTTTGCAGGCGGCGGCGGTGGTGGCTTTGGTGGAGCAACTTGTAATGCGGGCGATGCCTGGGGCGTCGGCCGAATTATCAGTGCAAGGTGCTTCGCTTGAGGGGAATGTGGCGGCGGCTGCGGCTGCGGTGCGGGCGCTGCGTTGGCGCCGGCAGCGTGTGCGACGGCGGCGGCGGGTTGGGCGGCGGCGGCGACAACGGCTGCGGCGGCTGCAGCATTAGCTCCCGCTCTGCCGCGGCCTCGTCCCCCGCCAGCTCCTTTGCCTTTCCCTTTGCCTGCGCCTCGAGCTGCGGGTGCGGCGTCTCCGGCTGGCTTGGCGCGCTTGCGCCTTGGCTCGTCGGGGTCGGCGTCCCAGCGGCAATTAGAGGCGCGGAATCCTTCGAGCCTCTCGTGGCTGCGTGGGCATTCGGCGCCTTTCTTGCAAGCAGAGGCGCCTAGGTAGGCAAGGCCTATGTAGTGGCGCGAGCAGTGCGAAGCGGCATCCGCTCCTACCCTTGCAAATTCGGCCTGGATCTTCGCGTCGGGGTACCACATGGTGTAGGTGCCCGTGAGCGGAGGTCTGTTGGCGGCCGTGACCACCAGGCAGCTTGACGCCGGGTCCCAACGGATGGAGCCCTTTCCGGGGGCCTGTCTCT
>OJEB01000142.1_pt1 | contig 12214 bp, 9 predicted proteins | sample 1593121 | NCBI WGS metagenome assembly OJEB01 (sample SAMN05416718, study PRJEB24817) | seawater metagenome | isolation source: Sea water | place: Canada:Atlantic | collected 2013-07 | reverse complement strand
GAGATCATGCCTAGTCTCGTGGGCTCGGAGATGTGTATAAGAGACAGATTCAAAACAAGTGCTGCAACTGGATCCCATGCTCCTGCTGCCGCAAGGCCAGTAATATCCCAAATTGCAATATCTGCGCGTTTACCTACCTCAATTGACCCTAAATCAGAACGGTTTAAAACAGAAGCGCCACCAAGTGTTGCAACTTCCAAAGCCTCTCTCGCTCGCATAGAATTTGCGCCATTCTTTACTCTTTGTAATAATAGTAATTGTCTTGCCTCTGATAATAAATGTCCAGAATCACTTGACGCTGAACCATCAACGCCCAAGCCAACTTTCACTCCTGAATCTCTCATTTCACGTATAGGGGCAATTCCTGATCCAAGCCTACAGTTTGAACATGGGCAATGTGCTACTCCTGTCTTGGTGCGGGCAAATAAATTAATTTCTTCTGTATTTAATTTTACACAGTGCGCATGCCAGACATGATTTCCTGTCCACCCAAGTCGCTCAGCATATTCTCCAGGCCTGCAACCAAATTTTTCTAATGAATATGCGATGTCTTCATCATTCTCAGCAAGGTGAGTATGCAACATAACATTTTTATCTAATGCCATTACAGCAGTATCTCGCATTAATCCTTCCGAAACAGTGAAAGGTGAACATGGCGCCAATCCAACTTGCACCATCGCATTATTAGATGGATCATGTAATTCGCTTATAACTCTTTCAAAATCTTTTAAAATTTCAGATTCTTTTTCAACCAAACTGTCAGGTGGAAGTCCACCATTACTTTCTCCAACTGACATTGCTCCACGAGTAGCATGAAATCTTATACCAATTGATTTAGCTCCATTTATGGCATGCTCCATTTCAACATCATTAGGAAATATATACTGATGATCTGAACTTAAAGAGCACCCAGATAAAGCTAATTCAGCCAGTCCTGATTGAGCAGAGACATACATATCCTCACCCTCCATGCGTTGAAAAATTGGGTAGAGCGTTTTTAACCAACCAAACAGCAAAGCATCTTGCCCAGCAGGCACTCCTCGGACCAAAGATTGAAATAAATGGTGATGAGTGTTTATTAAACCTGGAGTGACAACGCATCCATTTGCATCAATTACTTCATCAGCTGATGTTAAATTATTACCAACCCCTAATATAGAACCATTTTCAATTAAGATGTTGGTACCCTTTAGCTCTGTCCGCTTTGCATCCATTGTAACTATAACATCAGCATTTTTTATTAAGGTCGTTGTTTTTTTCATTGCAGAACCCTTAGCCCAAACGGACAAATTAGTTTAATTAAATAATAATATAATTTAACATTTGTATTGAAATGGAAATACTTATTAAATTTAAATATTTCCATTTTTTCTAATTTATAACCTAAGGTTCACCTCGAACAGCGCCTTGAGAAGCATTAGTCACTAAAGATGCATAAGCCCGCAATGCACGACTAACTTTACGCTTTCTTTCTTCTACTGGTGCCCAAGCATCTTTGCCTTTAGCAATCATTTTATCTCTTCTATCGTTTAGCTCTTTATCAGATAGAGAAACATTAATTGAGCGGTTGGGAATATCAATTTCAATGATATCGCCTTCTTCTATTAATCCAATATTACCACCTTCTGCTGCTTCAGGAGAAACATGGCCAATTGATAAACCAGATGTACCTCCTGAAAAGCGGCCATCTGTTATCAAGGCACAAGCCTTACCTAAACGCATAGATTTCAAATAGGATGTTGGATAAAGCATTTCCTGCATGCCAGGTCCACCTTTTGGGCCTTCATATCTAATGACAACAACGTCACCTGCTACTACTTCTTTATTCAAAATACGATTAACTGCAGTATCCTGACTTTCACAAACAACTGCTCGCCCGCTAAACTTTAGTATGCTATCATCAACACCAGCTGTTTTTACAACACAACCTTCTTGAGCAATGTTTCCAAATAATACAGCAAGACCACCATCAGTACTAAATGCATTATCTTTACTTCTTATGACACCATTTGCTCGGTCTAAATCTAGTTCGTTATATTCACGTGATTGACTAAATGCTTGAGTAGTCCGAACTCCTCCTGGCGCAGCTAAGAATAAATCATGTGCCGCTTTATTATTTGTTATGGCAACATCCCAATTGTTAATTGCTTGTGCCATTGTAGGGCTATGAATTGTAGAGACAGATGTATCCAATAAACCACACCGATCAAGTTCACCAAGTAATGCAAAAATTCCTCCTGCACGATGCACATCTTCCATATGAACATTTGCTATTGCTGGAGCAACTTTACATAAACATGGTGTAGATCTTGATAAACGATCAATATCATCAACCGTAAAGTCAACTTCTGCTTCTTTTGCCATAGCTAATAAGTGTAATATAGTATTAGTAGATCCACCCATGGTTATATCCACTATCATAGCATTTTCAAAAGCTGCTTTCGTAGCAATACCGCGCGCTGTAAGGTCTTTTTCACCACCTTCATAGTGACGCTTAGTAAGATCTACAATCAACCTGCCAGCTTCGCGAAATAATGCTTCACGTTTTGAATGTGTTGCTAATGTTGACCCATTACCAGGCAGTGCCAATCCTAAAGCTTCAGCAAGACAATTCATAGAATTAGCTGTAAACATACCCGAACAAGAACCACATGTTGGGCAAGCAGCTTCCTCTATTGCTTTAACATTAGCGTCAGACATATCTGGATTTGCAGCTTCAATCATTGCATCAACGAGGTCAACTTTTCGCAATTCACCATCTATATCGACTTTACCAGCCTCCATAGGGCCACCAGAAACAAATACAACAGGTATATCTAACCTTAAAGCAGCCATCAGCATACCAGGTGTAATTTTATCACAATTTGAAATACAAACCATTGCATCTGCACAATGCGCGTTTACCATATATTCAACACTATCAGCAATAATTTCACGACTAGGCAAAGAATAAAGCATTCCATCATGGCCCATTGCAATACCATCATCTACCGCAATGGTATTAAATTCCTTGGCAACCCCACCATTTGCCTCAATTTCACCCGCAACAAGCTGGCCTAAATCTTTTAAATGAACATGTCCTGGAACGAACTGTGTAAATGAGTTTACAACCGCAATAATTGGTTTACCAAAATCTTCATCTGTCATACCAGTTGCTCGCCAAAGCCCGCGAGCTCCAGCCATATTACGACCATGTGTTGTTGTCCTAGAACGATATGGGATCATTATTTTATCCTGTATAAAAGTTATGGATGTAGTTTTGCCAAAAATATGAATTAAATGCTACTAGATTCTATAATTTATAATCATAATCTTGTTGTATTAGTACTTTGGGCAATCATTAGTTGATAATATATACAATAATGAATTAAAGATAAAAAAAATATACCTTTCACAACAATCTTTTAGGAAACAAAATGTCAGAAAATATTAAACTGGAATCACTCTTAAATGACCCAAGCCTTCTAGCAAAAAAAGCATACGTTGCAGGCGAATGGATAAATGCACAAAACGGCAAAACATTTGATGTTATTAATCCTGCTACAGGGGAAATAATTGCTAGTTTACCAGATTTAGATGTTTCAGACGCAAAACATGCAATTGATGCGGCTGCGTTGGCGCAGAAGAAATGGGCTCAATATACAGGCAAAGAACGTGCCGCTATTTTGCGTGAAATGTATAACTTAATGACACTTCATGCTAATGACTTAGGAATTATATTAACTGCTGAGATGGGAAAACCATTAGCAGAAGGAACGGGCGAAATTGCTTATGCAGCAAGTTTTTTTGAGTGGTTTGGAGAGGAAGCAAAACGAATATATGGAGAAACAATACCTGGTCACATGCGAGATAAGCGCATAACAGTTCTCAAAGAACCCATTGGAGTTGTAACATCAATAACCCCTTGGAACTTTCCTTCAGCAATGATTACAAGAAAATTAGCTCCTGCATTGGCAGCTGGATGTTCATTTGTTGGAAGACCAGCAACCGAGACACCTCTTTCAGCTTTAGCTATTGCAATTATAGCTGAAAGAGCTGGACTACCAAAAGGTCTATTATCAATTCTAACATCATCAAAATCTCATGAAATTGGATTAGAGTTTTGTACAAATAATAAAGTTCGAAAGTTAACTTTTACAGGGTCAACTCAAGTAGGAAGAATTTTAATGCGTCAATGTTCTGACCAAATTATGAAACTTTCCCTAGAACTAGGAGGCAATGCTCCTTTTATTGTTTTTGATGATGCAAATTTAGATGATGCTGTTGATGGAGCAATTATTTCGAAATTCCGTAATAATGGTCAAACATGTGTTTGTGCAAATCGTATCTATGTTCAAGCAGGTGTATATGATGCTTTTGCTAAAAAATTAATTGACCGTGTCAAATTAATGACTGTTGGAAATGGCATGGTCCCAGGAATAATTAATGGACCACTTATTGATATGGCTGCTGTTGAAAAAGTAGAAGAACATATTGCTGATGCAGTGACCAAAGGTGCTACAATCGAAACAGGCGGCAGTCGTCATGAATTAGGTGGAACATTTTTTGAACCAACAGTTATTACCGGTGCAAAATCGAATATGTTGATGACTGAAGAAGAGACATTTGGACCATTAGCTCCATTATTTAAATTTGAAAATGAGGAAGACGTTATAGCCGCTGCCAACGATACAATTTATGGTTTAGCATGTTATTTCTATGCCAATGATTTAAGTAGAGTAACCCGTGTTCAAGAGAGTCTAGAATACGGAATTGTTGGCGTAAACACTGGAATAATTTCAACTGAAGTTGCACCCTTTGGTGGTGTGAAACAGTCAGGATTAGGTAGAGAAGGCTCCCATCATGGGATTCAAGATTTCTTAGAGATGAAATACATCTGTACCTCTGTAAAATAATTGTTTCATAAACGACGCCACCCGTGGAGGAATGGATGGCGTCATAACCCAAAGTTTGAATAAACACATCGTTTTGGGAACAATGCTCTCGCTAGAAAAGGGAAAGAACTAGCTTAGAGCTTTGTATACTTTAAAGCCCTATATTAATCAGCTTTTGAGCTTAATTTTTCTTTTATAGATTTTCCGTTGATTGTTGCTGAATTTGAGATTTCAATTTTTCTAGGCTTCAGCGCCTCAGGAACCTCTCGCAAAAGATCGATGTGGAGTAATCCATCTCGTGTTTCTGCTCCTATTGGCCGAACATGATCAGCTAATTGAAACCGTTTTTCAAATGCTCTTTGAGCAATTCCACGATGCAAATAGGTTACTTGATCATTAGAAATTTCAGCTTTTTTTGCAGCAATAACAAGTTGCCCCTCCCTCATTTCAACATTGAGCTCATCTTCACTAAAGCCTGAAACAGCTAATGTAATACGATATTTATTTTCGCCAGCTTTTTCAATATTATAGGGTGGGTAAGTATTTGTTCCAGTGTCTGCTGTGAGAGCTACATCTAACATACTTGCTAAACGATCAAAGCCAACTGTTGAACGGTATAATGGTGTAAAATCATAATTACGCATGTGCATATCCTTTTCTAAGCGATACGTTATATCGGCCTTCCTTATGGACAGACCAGGTTAGTTTTGGACCCCATTTGGGCATCCGTTTTACAATATACAGCAAGTTATTTTACTTTGGCAAGTAATTTTTAAATTTTTTTACAATGCCTGAACAAAAAATTTATCAATGTATTAAATTTTCTTTAAAAAATTTAATTTCAAGAGGGCTATTTAGCTCAAAAATTTGACTAATTAATTCATCTAATGGTTTCTCAAGCGAAACACCCAATGAAACATCAATATCATCTAATTCTGCTTTAGCAGATACAATTGACGCTATTTTAAATTGACCATCTTCCCAAACAAATATAGGTGCACCAGATGCCCCAAAATCAACTGAACAACTAGTAACAATTATTTTATTCCTATGCTCCAATACATTGCATTCTTTTTTTGTAATAGTTGCTTCAGAGGGGCTTTCAACATAGGAGACAATATTGATATTTTTCTTTTTTATTGGCAATTTATGTAAATAATAAGGTTTGATTCCATTTGCATTCATAGGCATGGAAAGTTCTATTATTGCTAAGTCTGATGAGACAATATCATCACTTAAAACACTCGAAGTTTTATATCTTTTGTGAATAAAAACACGTTTTGCTTGACCATAAGCAGAAGCACCATCGTCGTTCCATCCTGCCGAAAATTGTATCCTATTGGGAGTATGAGCAATTCCAGTATTTTCATTTACAACACAATGCGCAGCGGTAAGAATATATGTATCTGAAATTAATACTCCAGAACATATCCTGTGATTACCCCCAATAATATTAACACGGCCAACACCCGACCAAGCTTGCTTTTGTTCTTTGGTCAAGTATTTATTTGTAATACCTTCAGCCATGACACTGAAACTAAGAAATATAAATATAATCGAAAAAATAAACTTCATTTTTACCCTCTAAGGGTACTTTAAGCATGAAACTAACTATGTCCAAATAGAAAAATCAGAAATATTATCCAAATATTAAAAAATCTTGCTTATAATAATTTAGAAGGCTTTGGCCCTCCAGTAGCCCAATCTAAAAGTTCTGCAGTATGAACTACAGGAACTCCAATTGCAGATCCGATTTGTATCATACAGCCAATGTTTCCAGCACTTATCACATCAGGTTTGGTTGCCTCTAAAGTTTCAACTTTACGTGTTTTAAGTTTTTTAGATATTTCTGGTTGCAGTAAATTATAAGTTCCAGCTGAACCACAGCAAAGATGACTATCTTTAGGCTCCACAACCGTAAACCCAGCGTTCTTCAATAATGTTTTTGGATGTGTTTTTATTTGTTGCCCATGCTGAAGAGAACAAGCAGCGTGATAAGCAACCCGCATCTCAGGGATTGATGCATTTTTTAAACCAAGATCTATCATTATTTCTGATATATCTTTTGCTAAAGATCCAACTATTTTAGCATCGTTTTCTAATGGATCTCCAGCAAACATGTTGCCATAATCTTTAACAGTTGTTCCACAACCACTAGTATTAATTACAATTGCATCTAGACCATCACCGTTTAATTCAGCTATCCAGGCACGGATATTTTTTGCAGCTGATATATGGCTTTGTTTTGCCTTGCCCATATGATGCGTAAGCGCACCACAACAACCTGCACCTTCAGCAACAACCACCTCACATCCATGCCGCCGAAGTAATCTTATAGTTGCATCATTAATATCCGTATCTAAAGCTTTTTGAGCACATCCTGTCATCAAAGCCACGCGCTTAACACGAACACCTTCCGCAGGAAAAACTTGAGGTTTATCATTTAAACTTGGAACAGGTATCTTTTTTGGAGCAAAATCAACCATATTTCTAATCTTTGAAGGCATCAAAGGTGATAGAGGTTTTACTAACCTAGCAGATTTCATAGCAAACCGGAATCTCTTATCATAAGGTAAAATTTGAGCTAAAGTTGCTCGCATTATTCTATCAAAAATTGGTCTCTTATAGTTATCTTCAATATACTCTCGTGCGTGATCTACCAAATGCATATAGTTCACACCAGATGGGCAAGTTGTCATACATGCCAAGCAAGAAAGACATCTATCAACATGCTTTACTACTTTTTCATCAGGCTTACGTTGGTTTTCCAACATATCCTTAATAAGATATATACGCCCACGTGGGCTATCCAATTCATCTCCTAGTATTTGGTATGTCGGACAGGTTGCTGTACAAAAGCCACAATGAACACAATTTCGCAAAACTGCATTAGAACGAGCAATTTTTGGCTCTTCCAATTGAGCTTTTGTAAAATTAGTTTGCATTATCCCATAATCCCAACATTTAAGATTTTCCGAGGGTCAAATTTGTTTCTTAAACCCTCTTCAATTTCTGTTATCAAATTATTTTTTAATGGCATTACTTTTGCTCCACCACCATTACCACGTACCAAAGTTATGTGGCCTTGCATTCCAAAGAGATGATCACGTATATTTATATTATCTGGAACTGAGAGGTATATTAGTCCTCCCCCCCAATCATAAAGTGCTTCGGCTTTTATCCCTGATTTTAGTAAAGTATCCATTATTTTCGGACCAGATGTTGGCTTCACTGATAGACGCCAAATAGATGTTTCAGTCTTTGAAAAAGTTGAAACATTACCTATAGAATTCCATAATTCTTTATTTTTTTTTGTATCGGTCACAACACTAATCTCATATTTTGAAAATAATTTTTTTAGTGTCTCAGTTCGATAAGATATAGAGCCTGTAAAGCCTTCAATTCGAATTAAAGTTTCATTATTAAAGTGAGCTGCGCCACTAACATCATTAGGAGAGCCTAATGCTTTACATAATGCTGCAACTCCCTCTTCATCATTCAAACCATGTAAAATTATCGTTGCTGTGGCCTCAGGTTTTGGTAATAATTTAAATGATAGTTCTGTCATAACACCTAGTGTACCATAACTGCCTGCCATTAACTTTACTAAATCATATCCAGTAACATTTTTCATTACTCGACCACCATTTTTAATGATCGCTCCCATTCCATCTACAAACCTTACACCTATTAAACTATCTCGACATGCCCCAGTTTGAATGCGCCTTGAGCCAGAGATATTACAGGCCACAACACCACCTATAGTACTATAACCACTAGACCCCAACAAATCACAGTGGTCCATTGGCTCAAAGGGTAGCTGTTGATTGACTTCATCAAGTGATTTTTTAACCACAGCCAGCGGGGTTCCAGAGCGCACAACTAAAGTAAGTGCAGCAGGTTCTAATAATGTAATTCCCGTTAATTTAGAGGTAGATATATTTTTTTTACTTTGAACATTATTACCTAAATTTTGACGCGTACCACCACCAATAATTCTAATAGGTTCAGAAGAATCTAATAGAAGTTCAGAAAGCTCCACTTCAGAGCTAGGGGAAATCATGCAGCTCGCCGATCCTGAGTGGAAATTAAAGGAAATACTTTTGCTCCATTTAATAGCCATTTTGGATCAAAGACATCTTTTACCTTTAATTGAGCTTCAATATCTTGTTCGCTGTATTGGTCAAACATTAGATCACGCTTCTCAACCCCAACTCCATGCTCCCCAGTCAAGCAACCACCCACTTCAACACACAACCTTAAAATTTCTGCACCCATCTTCTCACAATTCTCAAGATCTCCAGGTTTATTTGCATCAAAAAGTATCAAAGGATGCATGTTTCCATCACCAGCGTGAAAAACATTTCCAACCCTTAGCCCATATTCATCACTTATTTCACCAATCCGCTTAAGAACGTAAGGTAATTCAGATACTGGGATTGTTCCATCCAAGCACATGTAATCACTTATTTGTCCAATTGCTCCAAATGCTGATTTGCGTCCAAGCCAAATTTTAGCACTTTCTTCTTCTGACTTACTCTCACGTAATTCGATTGGATTGTGCTTTTGTGCAATAGCTATAATTTTTGTCAATTGCTCTTCAATTTCAAGCTCTGATCCTTCAACTTCAACTATTAGAAGAGCTTCTGCATCTGGATAACCTGCATTAGAAAAATTTTCACTAGTCTCAATACATAAACGGTCCATAAACTCCATGGCTACAGGAAGAACACCTGACTTAATAATATCAGCCACACATGCTCCAGCCACTTCATTTTCATCAAAAGCAATTAGAACAGGTCTTGCTCCTACCGGCTTACTTAAAATGCGAAGTGTAGCCTCAGTTACAACACCCAATTGACCTTCAGAACCACAAATTAGTCCCAATAGGTCAAGGCCTGGAGAGTCTAAGTGGCCTCCACCAATCTCAACGATTTCACCATCCATCATCACCATGGTTACACCCATCAAATTATTTGTAGTAACACCATATTTTAAGCAATGTGCACCTCCAGAATTCATTCCAATATTTCCTGCAATTGCACAAGCAAGTTGGCTACTCGGGTCTGGAGCATAAAAGAACCCATCTTCCTCAACAGCTCCTGAGACCGAAAGGTTTGTTCGGCCAGATTGAACCCGAATTAATCGATTATCATAGTCAGTCTCAAGAACGTCATTTAGTTTTGCTACTCCTAAGATAACACAATCCGCCGTTGGCATAGCTCCACCCGCAAGTGATGTTCCAGATCCTCGTGGTACTACAGGAACACCTTCCTCATGGCATATTCTGAGGATATCAGATACTTGTTTAGTAGTTTCCGGAAGAACCGCTATCATAGGTAAGCACCGATATGCTGTTAATGCATCACACTCATATGCTCGCGTTTCATTCTCTTCAGATATAACTGATTCAATTGGCAAAACTTTAGCTAAACGTCGTACTATGTGTGCTTTTTTATTTAATACTGCTGCACTAGGTGTTGGCATATCCATTTTAAGTATCCTTTTGTTATTGGTAAAATAATATTACCAATTATAAAAAGCAAGTGATTTCTAAAAATTACATTTAATAGTAGTATAATTACGATACTTAATAACAATCTAGATTTATTAATGAAATAATTTATCTATACTAATAAAACTTTACACAGTCCTAATATAAATATTTATATAAAATATATACTAACGAAAAATTAAATGAAAAAACCAATTAAGAAAAAAAATTCAGACAGCATAGTTCAAGCAGCTATGTCTGCATCGAAAAAAGGCCCCCCACCTGTACACCTCTGGAACCCACCATTTTGTGGAGACTTAGATATGCGGATCGCACGAGATGGAACTTGGTTTTATTTGGGAACACCAATTGGCAGAGCACCCTTAGTGAAACTATTTTCTTCTATTATTAGAAAAGATGGAGATGATTACTTTCTAGTAACCCCTGTAGAAAAAGTTGGAATTATTGTTGATGATGCGCCATTTGTCGCCGTTGATTTTGATGTTGAAAATAAAGGATTAAACCAAATAATTAATTTTCGCACTCACGTAGGTGACGAGGCAATCGCTAGAAAAGATAATCCTATTAGAGTTGTTCGTGATAAAGAAACAGGCGAGCCTAGTCCATATATTTTAATTAGAAAAAATTTAGAAGCATTAATAGACCGTAAAAGTTTTTACAGGCTCATTGAACTGGGCTCTATCCAAGATTTTGAAGGAACTAATTGGTTTGGAATACGCTCAAGTGAAATATTTTTTCCAATTATTCCAGAAGCTGAATTAAATTAAAAAGTTATAATTTTTATTAATATCTAAGATAAATTACATCCCAGATATTAATAAAGTGCTATTAACTAGCCTTTGTCCAAGGGCCAAAATCTTTACCAGCCTCAACAATTTCATACATTACACATGGTTCGTCACCAACAACCCAACCGTCATGACCAGGGGCGAAATAATAAGCATCTCCAGGCCCAACTTCAATTTTTGAACCATCATCATGTGAGCAACCTAGGCGACCTGAAATAACAACACCGACATGGCCTGCCTGACAACTATGTCCACCAACGGTTGGCTTAATACATTCTGACCATACCCAACCTGGTTGAACCACAAGTTTCATGACCTTTTGACCCGCAATATTTACAGTTTCAACACGGGCATTATTGGGCGTGCTCACGTCTGAGTCTGTGGCAAAATTCTTAATTTCTATGGAAGCCATTATGGATCCTCATTTAAGGTTGATAGCGTGTTTAAATTGCTCACTTTAGTAAAATAATTAGAACTAATACTGAGTCTAATAATTCGAGTATAGTTCTCAGCTACATTTATAACTAGTCCATTTTATGTACTATGTTTTAACCATCTGACGAGTTACTCGTTTTAAGCTAATGTTGGCATATCAACCTTTTGCCAAACGATCAGTCGATTATTAGCAGGCATGGAGTTATCTTCACGCAACTCTAACCCAGCGTCCAATGCCAATTGATTAATGTCATGAAATTCTCTAATACCCTGATGGGCATGCTGCTGTCGAAGTCTGTAGTCAAACGCAATATTAGACGGGGCGTCCAACACACCCAAATATTTCATGGGCCCATAGAGACAAAATACACCACCCGATACAAGTCGCTCACCGATACCTGTAAACATGGCAGTGACTGCATTCCAAGGCATAATATGGGCCGTGTTAGCTGTATAAATGGCATCATAATGGTCACTTGGCCACGCATCACTAAGCACATCTAAGGCGAGAGGGGGCAATAAATTAGCGCCTGGATCATCGTTAATCCACTGATTGATACCCACATGATTTTGCACTTTGTCACTCATCTGCCAACTAAGGT
>OJEB01000141.1_pt1 | contig 12254 bp, 11 predicted proteins | sample 1593121 | NCBI WGS metagenome assembly OJEB01 (sample SAMN05416718, study PRJEB24817) | seawater metagenome | isolation source: Sea water | place: Canada:Atlantic | collected 2013-07 | reverse complement strand
CTACACTATCCTCTTCGTCGGCAGCGTCAGATGTGTATAAGAGACAGCTTAAATATTTTTACACTTTTGCTTATAGAATCTAATTGAGAACCTCCAGAGGTCATAATAGAAGAAAATTCACATGTACTAGAAATGTATTCTGCAATATGTTTGCAACCTGTCTCAGCACCTCCAGTTCCCATGTCTGGTATCACTTGAAGTAATCTTATTTTTTTATTCATTCAACTTGTGATAAAAATTAAGTATTCATTATGAGCAAAATTAATTTCTTTTTGAGCAAAAACAAAGAACAAATTAGATATAAATTAATTCAAGGCAAAAAACCAGTAACTATAATTTTTCTTCATGGTTTTATGTCTGATTTGACCGGAAAGAAGATTCAAGTTCTGAGTAAACTATCTAAGAAAGAACAGGTTTCTTTTTTAGCTCTTGAATACACAGGTCATGGAAAGTCCTCTGGTCAATTAAGTGACTATGGAATTGATGATTGGATTAATCAGTCAAAAGAGTTGATTGAAAAAGTTGTAAAAACAAAAAAAATTATTTTAGTAGGTTCGTCAATGGGTGGTTGGATTGGTATTGCCCTTATCTCAAAGTTAAAAAAAATTGTAAAAGGTTTTGTTGGAATTGCTTCTGCTCCAGATTTTACTAAAGAAATAATGTGGAAAAATTTTTCCAAAAAAACAAAATCCATGATCAAAAGTGGAAAAACTTATTATATGCCAAGCTCTTATGGAAACCCTTACCCTATATCAAAAAAATTAATATTCGATAGAAGTAAGTATTTAGTTCTAAATAAAAAGATTAAATGCAATTTTCCTGTTCGATTATTTCATGGGCTTAAAGATACAGTTGTCGATGTAAATTTTTCCATTCGATTAACAAAAACATTGCTATCAAATGACACTATAATAACTTTTCAAAAGAATGGCGATCACAGCCTATCCCAAACTGAAGATTTAAAAAAAATAAAAAACCAACTAACTAATTTGATTAAAGATAGCTGTTAACCCTTCTTTGAAGGTTGGATACTTTAACTTAACTCCCATCGATTTTATTTTTAAATTTTGTACTTTCTTTCTATCTCTATAGAAATCTTTCATTTTTGAATTTTCCAAATCTTCAAAATTGATTTCTTTTGGCATCTTTATTTGCAAAAGTGCGGCTGCATATTGTACCACTTCTTTATATGAGCAAGGTGCATCATCGCTAACATTAAAAATATCTTTATCTTTTGATTTGGAAAAAGATGAGAACAGAACCTGCGCAATATCCTCCACATGAATTCTAGAAAAAATTTGGTCTTTCTTATTAACAATTTTTACTTTCTTTTTTTTTAATCGTGAAAACACGCTCCTCTCCAAAGAATAAATACCAGCTAATCTAAAAATACGCACCGGCAAATTAGAATTTAACAATAGTTGTTCTGCCTCAATTCTTTTCAGTCCCATTTCGGAGGTTGGTTGTGTATTGGAAGTTTCTTCAACCCAATCACCTTTGTGGTCTCCATAAACACTGGTTGATGATAGATAACCTACCCATTGTAAATTTTTATTATTCTTCAGTGTGGTTAAGTAATTCTTAATAATAACCTGTTCTACTTCTGGAGGAGTAGAAATCAAAATGTGAGTAACATTTTTTAATTTATTCTCAATCTCTGGATCAAAATTGCTACTATCAAACAAATAAGATTCTATTGTTTTGTCAGAAAATTGAATTTTAGATCTAGAAGTTCCTGATATATCAAAATCAATATTTCTATCTATTAGCAATTTGGTTAAATACTTTGCAGTTAAGCCAAAACCAAAACAAAAAAGTTTAATATTTTTAGACAGCTTTTTTTTCTGGCTCTCTTAAAGAAATGGGGTTGTCTAGCTTATCTAGCATTTCCTTAGGGCAAATTTGGTAAAATTGTTCTTTAGCCAGCTCCCAATCATCCAATATTTTTTTAGCATAGTCTGAATGCGTTTCTTCTATATGTTTTTGAATAAGAGAATAAAGAAAGTCATCCCAATATTTAGTTTCAATTCTTTGCCAAACTACCGAAGCGGAGTTGATTACATCGCTTAAATTGTCCTCTGGATTGTAAACAAATGCCATACCACCTGTCATTCCGGCTGCAAAATTATCACCTAATTCGCCAAGTATAACTGAGCATCCGCCTGTCATATACTCACACGCATTTGTACCAGCTCCTTCTACTACTGCTGTAGCGCCTGAATTTCTAACTGAAAACCTTTCACCCGCTTGTCCTGCCGCAAACAAATTTCCTGATGTTGCTCCGTACAAAACGGTGTTTCCTATAATTGTGTTTTTGTTAGTTTCAAGATTGCTACTTTTTGGAGGTCTTACTGATATAGTAGCACCTGAAAGACCTTTTCCAACATAGTCATTACAATCTCCAATGACTTCGAACTTAACTCCTTTTGCCCCAAAAGCTCCCAGAGACTGTCCAGCTGACCCTCTTAATTTAATTTTAATATGATTTTCAGGAAAATTATTATTTTTAAAATCAGTCACGATGTAAGAAGACAGTCTTGCTCCTACGGTTCTATCAGTATTTTTAATTGTGTAACTCATCTCTATTTTTTGACCACTCTGTATTAGAGGTAAAGTGTCTATTAGAATTTGCTTATCTAAAGTATCTGGAACTTCATTTCTAATTTTGTCTTTACAAAATCTCGGATTGTCGCCTGGATCTGCCTGGACTAACAATGGATTAAAATCTAAATCATCTAGGTTGGAAGCTCCTCTAGATACCTGTCTCAATAAATCCGTTCTACCAATAACTTCATCTAATGATTTGAAGCCTAGCTCTGCCAGAATCTCTCTTACCTCTTCTGCAACAAATGTAAAAAGATTAACTACCTTTTCTGGTGTGCCAGTAAATTTTTTTCTTAAATCTTCGTTTTGCGTACAAATCCCTACTGGACAAGTATCGGAATGGCACTGTCTAACCATGATACATCCCATGGCCACTAAACTAGTGGTGGCTATACCAAACTCATCTGCTCCCATCATGGCAGCAATTACTACATCTCTACCTGTTTTAATTCCTCCATCTGTTCGCAGAACAACTTTGTGTCTTAAGCTATTGAGGGTTAAAATTTGATTAGTTTCCGTTAAACCCATCTCCCAGGGTAAGCCCACGTACTTGACGCTAGTCTGAGGTGTAGCACCTGTTCCACCATTGTGTCCTGAAATTAAAATAATATCTGCTTTTGCTTTGGCAACACCTGCTGCAATAGTTCCAATTCCACTTGAAGAAACCAACTTAACTCCAACTCTAGCCTTAGAGTTAATTTGTTTTAAATCATAAATTAATTGGGCCAAATCTTCGATCGAATAAATGTCATGATGTGGTGGTGGAGAAACTAATGTAACTCCTGGAGTTGAGTGTCTTAATTTTGCAATTTCTTTTGTAACTTTAAACCCTGGTAATTGGCCCCCTTCCCCTGGTTTTGCACCTTGGGCCATTTTAATTTCAATCTCATTACAATTATTTAAGTAAGAGGCAGTAACACCAAATCTCGCTGAAGCTATTTGCTTCACTCTAGAGTTTGCATTGTCACCATTCTCTCTTAATATAGATCTGTTTTCATCTTCTCCACCTTCGCCACTACAAGAAGCTCCACCTATTCTATTCATGGCAATAGCTAAAGTTTCGTGGGCTTCTTTTGATAACGCTCCCATAGACATGCTTCCTGAACCAAATCTTTTTCGAATATGAGTTACAGACTCCACTTCCTCAAGTGGAATTGCCTTATTATTTTTTCTAAAATCTAAAAGATCTCTTAAATGAATTGGAGGTAACTCGCTTATTAAAGTAGAATATTTTTTAAACAGCTCATAAGAATCTTTTCCTACGGCTGTTTGCAAAAGATGAATAGTTTTTGCCTGATAGGCGTGTGTCTCTCCACCATGACGATATTTGTAAATACCACCTATCGGTAAAGTTATAATATTCTCTGAATATGTTTTGTCGTGCTGCTTTCTGATCATGTCTTCAATTCCAGAAAGTCCTATTCCTGAAATTTTAGACTCTAGTCCTGGAAAATAATCAGCTACTAATCCTCGACTAAGACCCAATGATTGAAAATTTAATCCTCCGCGATATGAGCTAATTACGGAAATTCCCATTTTAGACATTATTTTTAACAACCCATCATTCACGGCTTTGATATATCGATGAACGCACTCTTCAAAAGTTAATTGTTCAAACAACCCTTTTTGGAATCTTTGATGAATTGAATCAATCGCCAAATAAGCATTCACTGTAGTAGCTCCCGCTCCAATTAAAACAGCATAATAATGTGTGTCTAAACACTCTGAAGATTGAACGTTGATAGATACAAATTTTCTTAACCCTATTTGAGTTAAATGCGATTGCACTGCTCCTACAGCAAGAATAGTTGGGATGGCTATTCTGCTTTTGGAAATGTTTTTATCTGATATGATTAAATGTTTTTTTCCTGACCTTGCAAAAATTTCAGCATCTTCTCTAATACGTTCAATTTCTGATTTAAGATTTAGTTGTTCGTCATTTTTATCGAAAGTACAATCTATCAACTCAACTTCCTCTTGATCAAACGATTCAAATAATTTTTTAAATTGAGAATTTGATAGTACGGGACTTTCCAAAACAAAGCTTTTTTGCTCTGTAAGTCTATCATCTAAAATATTTTCCAGATTTCCAAATCTTGTATTTAAAGACATAACTCTATTTTCTCTTAAAGAATCAATGGGAGGATTGGTTACTTGACTAAAGTTTTGCCTAAAAAAGTTGGAAAGAGGCCTAAATTTACTTGATAAAACAGCTATTGGAGTATCATCGCCCATTGATCCAATTGCTTCTTTTTGATCACTAACCATTGGGTGCAATATGCTTTCTAAGTCCTCAATAGTAAAACCTGCTAAAAATTGTCTTTCCCTTAAATCCGATCCTTCAAACAAATGTTTCTCTTTAATTTCATTTAACATTTTGCTTAACTCAATGTGGTTAGATGCGAATTTCTTATAAATAGGATTTTCTGATAAATGATCTTTTGTTTTTTTATCGCTATAATATTTTCCTTTATCCAAATCTAAGGAGATCATTTGTCCAGGTCCAACCCTTCCTTTAAATAAAATATTGTCTTCAGATACGGGGATCATTCCAGTTTCTGAACCTGCAAAAAAAAGTTTGTCTTTAGTGATCGTATACCTAAGTGGTCTCAAGCCATTTCTGTCAGAAGCTGCTACTAGCCACTTACCATCACAGGCAGCAATTGCTGCTGGTCCATCCCAAGGTTCAATTAGAGAATTTAAATAATTATACATGTCTCTATGTGCTTTAGGTATAATTTTGCTTTTTTTAGACCAAGCCTCTGGTATCAGCATCATTTTTGCAATAGGCAAAGATCTTCCAGTTCGTACTAACAACTCAAATGCTGCGTCTAATGATGCGGTGTCAGAATTTCCTGATTTAATTATTGGCTTTAAATCATCCATGTTTTCAATTAGATCACTTTCCATTCCAGCCTCATGTGTCTTCATCCAATTCACATTACCTTTTAAAGTATTAATCTCTCCATTGTGAGCCAAGATTCTAAAAGGTTGTGCAAGTTCCCATGATGGGAATGTATTTGTTGAAAATCTTTGGTGAAAAATAGCAAACCTAGAAATAAATCTTTCATCAGAAAGATCAGGATAAAAATCACTTATATGTTCAGCTAGAAACATTCCTTTGTAAATAATGGTTTTAGAGCTTAGCGAACAAATATAAAAATCTTGGAGTTGTTCTTCGGTAGCTCTTTTTTCAATTTTTTTTCTGACAGAAAATAGAATTCTTTCTAGCACTTCTGAAGAAAGCTCTTTATCTGTAGCAAACAACAATTGTTCTATTTCAGGTCTTGTGTCGTTAGCTTTCTGACCCAACACTTTTGGGTTTGTGGGCACCTGTCTCCAACCAAAAATATAAAGATCATTTTTAAGAAGCTCTTGCTCCATAAGGGTTCGACAACGCTCCTGTTCGGTAAAATTATTTCTTGGTAAAAAAACCATTCCAATACAAAGAGTTTGATCTTTTTTTATAGTGTGCCCAGTGGAAGCAATCTTGTCTTCGAAGAAATCTTTATTAAATTCAATATTTAAACCAGCTCCATCTCCTGTTTTTCCGTCAGCATCCACGGCCCCTCTGTGCCAAACTGCTTTTAGGGCATTGATTCCATTTGTAACGACATCTCTTCTGGGTTTTCCATTCGTAGATGCAACAAAACCAACACCGCAAGCATCATGCTCTTGAATATTGATATGATTACTTTCGAGGAGCTGTTTGTTTTTTTGGTACAAATGTTTCATTACGCTACTTTAGTTTGAAATTGTTGGCTTTTTATTTTTATATATTTGTGAATCTCTTGAGCCGCATCTCGTCCGTCTCGTATAGCCCACACGACAAGAGAAGCTCCTCTTACTATATCACCTGCAGCAAACACACCTCTAATGTTTGTTCTCATGGTTTTTAGATCTATTTTGATAGTACCCCATTTAGAAACTTTCAATTCTGGTTCTGAAAATAAACTTGGGATTTCCTCAGGATCAAATCCTAAAGATTTTATAATCATATCTGCTGGTAACTCGTCTTGCGCTCCTTCAATAACTTTAGGAGATTGTCTTCCAGAAGAATCTGGTTCTCCTAATTTAATTTTATCATAAATAACCTTGTGCACTTTTTCATTTCCAACAAACTCTTTGGGACTTGATAGCCAAATAAACTTTACTCCTTCTTCTTCTGCATTCTGAACTTCTCTTGCAGATCCTGGCATATTAATTTTATCTCTTCGATATAAGCATGAAACAGATTTTGCTTTTTGTCTAATTGCAGTTCGCACACAATCCATTGCTGTATCGCCACCGCCAATAACAATTATATTTTTTCCTTCAGCATTTAAAGTACCGTCATCAAAATCAGGTACATCATCTCCTAAGCCTTTTTTGTTAGATGCGGTTAAAAATTTCATTGCAGGAAAGACATTCTTTAAATCTTTGCCTGGAATATTAATTTCTCTTGGCTTGTAAACTCCAGTTGCAATTAAAATTGCATCATGCTTTTCTTTTAGCTCTTCTAACGTAGAATCTTTTCCTACCTCAAAGTTTTGAACAAAAGCAATACCACTATCTTCATACAGCTTTGTTCTTCTTTGCACTGCTGATTTTTCTAATTTAAAGTTTGGAATGCCATAGATAAGGAGTCCTCCGGCTCGATCATAACGATCATAAATTGTAACTTGATACCCTTTTTGTCTTAATTGTTCTGCTGCAGCCAGTCCAGCTGGTCCTGCACCAATAATTCCAACCGATTCCTTTAATTCTTGAGGAGGATTTATTTTTTCAACCCACCCATTTTCCCAAGCTGTGTTAGTAATATATTTTTCTACTGCTCCAATTGTAACTGTTCCATGTCCGGATTGTTCAATCACACAATTACCCTCACACAAACGATCTTGGGGACATATTGATCCACAAACTTCTGGCATAGAATTGGTAGAAGATGAAATACGATAAGCTTCCTCCAATCTTCCCTCAGCTGTAAGTTTTAACCAGTCCGGGATGTTATTGTGAAGAGGACAATGAACTTGGCAAAAAGGAGTTCCACATTGGGAACACCTGCTTGCTTGCTCCGAAGCTTTATTTTCAATAAATTCCTTATAAATCTCATGAAAATTTTCTTTTCTTTCATTAGATTTAATTTTAGTGGGCGTTTCTTTGGAAATACCAACAAATTTTAACATTTTTTCAGACATAATAGTTATGACTATTAAATACTTTTTTTATTCAAATTACAAAAAAAATAGCCTAAACAAGAGTCTTTTTAGTATCATTTTGATACCTATTTTTTCTATTTTTTCAAATAAATGCTAGTTTTTTATATTTTATATACAATTAAGTCGCATAAGTTTACTAAATTTAATTATATAGAAATGGTCAAAACATCGAGCAAAGCATAAGAATGAATTAATGACTGAAATTTACCTTATTAAGATTTTATTTTTATCTATTGTTCAGGGAGTGTCTGAGTTCATCCCAGTCTCAAGCTCTGGCCTTCTGATTGTGTTTGAAAATATTTTAAAAATTAAAAACAACAACCTATTAATTAATGCGACCATGCATGGTGGTAGTTTAGCGGCTGTAGTAATTTTTTTTTATAAAGATTTGTTAGGTCTTTGGAAAAACCATCGTCTGCTAATTAATTTAATTATAGCAACCCTTCCTGTGATTGTAATTGGAGGGCTGTTAAAATATTTTGAGGTGATTGAACAGATAATGAATATTGCCGTGATAGGTTATGCAACTATTTTTTTTGGTATTCTTCTTTTTATTAGTGACAAAAACAAACAAGAAAAAAAATTAATATCTTCGATTTCTAATAAAGAAGCATTTATTATTGGGTTATATCAGGTCTTAGCACTCATTCCAGGAACATCAAGAAGCGGTATTACTATTACAGGTGCAAGATTTTTAAGATTTAATAGAGTAGATGCTGCAAAGTTTTCTTTTTTATTATCCATTCCAACATTATCTGCAGCATTTATTTTAAGCTCTTATGAAATTATTAAACTAAATGAAGAGGCATTTAACCTAGTGTCTCTATTTGCATTTTTCTTTAGTTTTATGTTTTCAATTACGACGATTAAATATTTTTTAATTTTTTTAAAAAAATTTAGTCTAAATATATTTGTAATTTTTAGAATATGCTTGGGTGTAGCTTTATTAATCTATTATTACTCTAATCAGTAAACTGTCCTGCTGGCCTGTATACTTTTAAGTATGTGGGAAGAATAGTCTCAATACTTTTAGCTTCAATATTTAAATCTTTAAGTGTTTTATTTTTACCAGATAAAATATTATCTCCCTCCTCAAGAATTTTAATTTGATCAAGTGTCAAAAGAGGTTTTGGCATTAACTGAAAAAGCATTGCTTGAATTCTTCCTGCGAAGAAAGGAATGGGGAGTATAATTCTCTTTTTTCTAATTTCTTTTAAAAGTAATTCAATTAATTCTTTAAATGTATAAATATTTTTTCCGGCTAGCTCGTATGTTTTTTTAGAAATGTTGTTCGTAATAATTTTATCAATTGCTTTGGCAACATCTCCAACGTAAACAGGTTGGAATTTTACCTCAGAGCCAACCAGCGGAATTAGAGGGAATAATCCTGCAAGCTTTGCAAACATATTAAAGAACTTGTCTTTTGCTCCTATGACAATGCTAGGCCTTATTATTGTGCTATTTAAAAAATTGCTTTTAACCTCTTCTTCTCCTAAAAATTTGCTTTTAATGTAGCTTGAATTTGAATTGGAATTAACTCCTAGCGCAGAAAAATGAACCAGTAAATTAGAGCTAGAACTTTTCGAGAAAATTGTTGCTAACATTTTTGGAAAATTTGTATGCAGTTCTTTAAATTTTTGTGACCTTGTTTCAAATAAAATCCCTACCAGATTGACACATACGTCACAGCCCTCTAGAAATTTTTCGATAGATTCTTTTGATTTTAAATTAACCTGATGCAATTCAATTTGAGCTATATCTCCAAAAACTTTCAAATTTTGTGCTAAATAAGTGTTTCTTGTAGCAATTTTTATTCTGTAGCTATTCTTTGATAAATGTTGAACTATTTCTTCTCCAATAAAACCTGTTCCGCCAAATATAGCCACGGTTTTTCTGTAATTTTTTTCAATCATACTATATACAATCTCCAATTGAACATTTAGATTTCAATAACAATGAATATTACATTATATCAAAACGATTTACCTGAAAATCACAAATTAGCTAATGCACAAAGTGTAGCGATTGATGCTGAATCCTTAGGACTTAATTACAAAGGTAGAGATAAGCTTTGCTTACTTCAACTCTGCTCTGGTGATGATGAGGTTTATATAGTTCAGTTTGACAGAAATAATTACAAAAGCCCTAACCTTTGTAAAATTCTTAACGATAATAATATTTTAAAAATTGCTCATTTTGCAAGATTTGAGTTGGGAATACTTAAATACTATCTAAATGCAAAAATAGAAAACATTTACTGTACCAAAATTGCTTCTAAGCTTGGAAGAACGTACACTGACAAGCATGGTCTTTATGACATAACTAAAGAGCTGTTAAATATTACTCTTAATAAGTCACAACAGTCCTCCGATTGGGGTTTAAAAGATTTGAGTGAAGAGCAAAAACAATACGCGGCCCTAGACGTTTTGTATCTACATAAGCTCAAGGAAAAACTAGATTTAATGTTAAGGCGAGAAAAAAGAGATCAGCTTGCAAAGTATTGCTTTGATTTTTTAAGCACCAGATCTGAGCTTGATCTTAATGGATGGGATGAGGATATATTCAGCCATTAATATGAATAAAAAAAGTATTATAAATATTGCAAATAAAGTAATTAGCACTGAGATTGAAGGTTTAAAAAAACTTTCCAAATCTATAAATATCTCATTTGCTCAAGCCGTAAATACAATTAACAATAGCAAAGGTAGGATTGTTTGTTGTGGAGTTGGAAAATCTGCTAAAATTCTAGAAAAAATATCAAGTACTCTCTCTTCAATTGGTATTGCAAGTTTTACTTTAGATCCTACGGATGCAGGACATGGGTCTCTAGGTGCAATTTGCGGAGGGGATGTTTTAATAATAGCATCTTTTAGCGGTAACAGCTCTGAACTTAACAGTATTCTAGGTTATGCCAAAAAAAATAAAATAAAAATAATTGGAATTAGCTCAAATTTAAAATCTAATTTAATAAAATTAAGTAATGTAAAAATTTTAATTCCTAAAGTTGCTGAAGCAGGCAATCAGAATTTAAACATGATTCCAACTAGCAGTTCCATTAATCTACTTGCACTTGGCGATTGTATGGCTATTGCACTGGCTACTAAAAACAAATTTGATAAAAAAGAATTTGGCAAGCTTCACCCAAGCGGTTCTATAGGTAAAAACTTATCTGATATTTCCCAAATAATGATTGCAAGAAAAAGCATTCCTTTTGTCCATGAAGATTCTTCTCTACAAAAAACAGTAATAAAGATTTCATCAGGTAGGCTCGGTGGTGTTGTGGTTACAAACAAAAGAAAGCAAGTGTGTGGTTTTATTTCAGATGGAGACATCAATAGAGCAATAAAAAAATTTAAAAACATATTTCTTAAAAAATCAAAAGATATTATGACCAAAAAACCGACCTATATTTCTAATACCTGCATGGTTACTGAAGCGCTAGCAATAATGAATAGAAAAAAAATTACAATTCTTTTAGTTGCAAAAAATAAAAAACTTTATGGCTTAGTTCACATGCATGATATTTTGTCTTTTCTAAACTCATAAACCCATGAGATTTGGTAGAAAAATTCAAATCATTCTACTCTGCTTAAGTTCTCTTATTTTTTTATATAGCTATTATTATCTTCCAGGAAAAAATGAAGGATCTATAAAAGTCAAAAGCTTACCCTCTAAGGAAACAGATAAAGAGATTAAAAATAAGAACACTTTCACAAATGTTGAATACAAAAGTCAGAATACTCAGGGACAAATTTTTACTACAAAAGCTAAAGAATCTTTTTTGGATGTGAACAAGCCAGATTTGGTTAATTTAATTGACCCCCACTCTGTAACAAAACTAAAAAAAGATAACTCATTAATTGAAATTAAATCTAAAATCGGGATATTCGATAAAAAAAAAAATATAGTAACGTATAAAAAAAATGTGACTATAAAGAATAAAAATTACTTAATAACCTCAAATAAAGCAGTACATTTTTCTTCAAAAAATATTATTATTATTTCAGACGCTGTGGTGATGAAGGATTTAACTATGGGTTTATCACATATTGTTTATTGTGATAAGATAGAAATTGACACAATAACAAATAACACTGTAGCAACTATGAATTCATCAAAAGATAGAGTAATCGCAAAAAAAATTAAATGAAAAAAAAAATATCTATTAAAGCCACAATAGAAAAAAAAAACAATCTTATTAAAATAAATAAAAGAGAAAATTATGATATATTGATATTGAAAAAAGAATTTGCACTCCCCACAAATAAAACAATTAAAAACAAACCAACTCAAGATTTAAAAAACAAACTTTTTGTTTTAGAAAAAAAATTTCACATTATTGAAAATAAAAAAGAATACCAAAATAATATATTCAATTTAAATAAAAATAAAAATAAAACGCCTGTCTCTTATACACATCTGACGCTGCCGACGAAGAGGATAGTGTAGATC
>OJEB01000139.1_pt1 | contig 12359 bp, 8 predicted proteins | sample 1593121 | NCBI WGS metagenome assembly OJEB01 (sample SAMN05416718, study PRJEB24817) | seawater metagenome | isolation source: Sea water | place: Canada:Atlantic | collected 2013-07 | reverse complement strand
GAAGCTATCTGTTTTGATGCACCTTGTTTAAATAGTTTTTTAACTCTTATGTTATCATTTATGTTTGCCATTATTTTTTTGTTTTTTCTTGTAGTATGTTTCGATTTTTTTCGGGAGGAATCAGAAGCGGCGGGCATCGGCTTGTCGGAAGCAGAGACCAGCAGTAGTAGGGTGGCAGCCTCCGAGGCTGTATCTCAAAAGAGATAGGGATGAAAGATACCTCTCATTTTAAGTAACACACCATATTAAAATAATGAAAATCCATTTAAGTAATATGAAAATATCAACTGCAAGCCTTAATGCTGAAATTCTATTTTTAGGAGCAATTTTAACAGCAATAAACTTAAAAAGCTCGACTAGATTTAGATAGCTTAAGTTTTCAATAAGCGAATCTATTAAACTGTAAATTATTCCTTTCTTCATTTTGTTTTTTAATTACCGCCAACACCGCGCTATACGCAGGGATGTTATGGGTTTTAAATGGACGCATTTTAATGCGATTAATTTAAAAGACAAGAGAACGTTATCAAATTGCGGTATAACGACTTGATATGCACTTTTTAGTTCGATACCACCTCAAGGTGATTGCTAGTTATTCTCTTAATTCCTACGCCCACCGCAATTTGGAAGCACGCGGCGATATTGCACAATCCCAAAGGGCGGGAGTGCGAAGCACGTAGCCATTTGGGTTCACCTTTAGGTGAATTGTGCATCATCTAGTGTATATAAACCACTAGTGGTTTATAGTTCCATTATATTTTTCTTTAAACTGGTTCAATACATCCAAATACAGCATGTATTGAACCAGTTTTGTCTTTATAAAATTCAAATAAAATAATTGCTTACAAATGGTTAATTTACTTATGAAGATTTAGACTTGGAGGTTTAAATCAAGTATAAACCTACTTAAATAAATTGAATCCTTACAACAAAACTGAAATTTTAACAGTTCAGAATCAAAAAAAAAGCCACAACCAAAAGGAGTGACTTTTAAATAGCACTGTGCAGTCCCAAAACAAGTTAACACAAAAACGCTTTAGAGCTCTAAATTTAATGGGCCTCAAGCCAATTCTTACCCATATCCATTTCAACATCTAAAGGAACGCTTAAGGTATATGCGTTCTCCATCTGTTCTTTAATCAGTACTTTCATTGTTTGTAGTTCTGGCTTATAAACATCAAAGACCAATTCATCATGAACTTGCAACAACATTTTGGTTTTAAAGCCGCCTTCCTCCAGCTTATTATAGATGTTAATCATCGCAATTTTAATCACATCCGCTGCACTGCCTTGAATAGGCGCATTGACCGCATTTCGTTCGGCAGCACCTCTTACAATGGCGTTTTGCGAGTTGATATCTTTCAGGTAACGACGTCGGTTGGATAAGGTTGTCACATAGCCATGATCTCTAGCAAAGTCTACCTGTGAACTCATGTATTTTCTAAGCTTTGGATAGGTTTCGTAATAGGTTTCAATTAGTTCTTTTGCTTCCGTCCGGCTTAAGTCTGTTTGATTGCTTAGCCCAAAAGCGGAGACCCCATAAATAATCCCAAAGTTCACGGTCTTCGCATTCCCACGCTGCTCTCGAGTCACTTCATCCAAAGGTACGTTAAAGACTTTCGAAGCGGTGGACGCATGAATATCTTCGCCGTTTTTAAACGCCTCAATCATGGTTTCTTCTTGGCTCATGGCGGCAATGACACGCAATTCAATTTGCGAATAATCGGCAGCCAGTAGGGTGTACTCTTCATTTCTCGGTACAAATGCTTTTCTCACCTGACGCCCTCTTTCAGTTCGAATTGGTATGTTTTGAAGATTTGGATTCGTACTACTCAAGCGCCCTGTGGATGCAACGGTTTGCATGTACTCGGTATGGATGTGTCCCGTACTCTCTAATACCTGCTCGGGAAGTGCATCTACATAAGTGCTTTTAAGCTTAGCAAGTCCTCGATACTCTAGTATATGTTGAATAATTTCGTGGTCTTTTGCTAAATAGGACAATACATCTTCAGCGGTGCTATACTGGCCCGTTTTTGTTTTTTTAGGCTTGTCTACTAGCTTTAATTTTTCAAACAAAATCACTCCTAACTGCTTAGGCGACGCAATATTAAACGTTTCTCCTGCTGCTTCGTATATTTTAGTTTCAAGAGATGCAATATCACTATTAAGGTCTGTAGACAGTGATTTTAAAAACTCAGTGTCTAATTTGATGCCTTCTAGTTCCATAGACGCTAGTACCTTCACTAACGGAATTTCAATGTCATTAAATAACTTTAACGTTTCTGCGTCTGTCAATTCTTTTTTGAAATGACTAGCCAGTTGAAACGTAATATCCGCATCTTCAACAGCGTACTCGGTCAATTTTTCAAGTGACACATCTCGCATTGAAAGTTGGTTCTTTCCTTTTTTCCCAATTAAATCGACGATAGAAATAGGCGAGTAGTTCAAGTAGGTTTCTGCCAATACCTCCATATTATGACGCATATCAGCATTGATTAGATAATGCGCAATCATGGTATCAAATAAAGGGCCCTTGACATCTATCTTATATTTGTGTAATACTTTCAGGTCATATTTTAAATTCTGTCCAATTTTTTCAATATCAGTGGATTCAAAAAAGGGTCTGAATGATTCTATTAATGCTTGTGCTTCTTCAAAATTTTCGGGAAATGGGATATAAAACCCTTTGTGTGCTTCCCATGAAAAGGAGATGCCTACGAGTTCGGCATTGAGTGGATTAAGGCCTGTTGTTTCAGTGTCAAAACAGACAGATGTCTGATTCATTAGCTGCTTGATAAATAATTTTAATCCTAAGTCGCCTACCACATTTTGATAAAAGTGAGTGGTCGTAGCGGCCGTTTCTCTTCCGTAGTTTTGAGCTATCATAGGGACCTCTGGTTCCTCACCACCAAACAGTGAAAACTGTCCAGCCCCTGCTTGTGTAGTTGTAGCAATAGCAGCCTTTTTAGGGGTTGAAGGAGCAGGTTCGGCGGGGGCCGTTACTTCTTCAGTGTTTTTGACTGAAAATGTTTTATTGAAATTATCAATTAAACGTCTGAACTCTAAGTCTTGAAAAATTTCAGCAACTTTTTCAGAATCTGGAGCGCCTAATTCACAGCTTTTCGCATCAAATTCTACAGGTACATCCAGCAATATGGTGGCTAGTTTTTTGGATAAAAGTCCAAGTTCGGCATTGGCTTCTATTTTTTCTTTCATCTTGCCTTTGAGTTCATGGGTATTGGCCAAAAGGTTTTCCATACTTCCATACTGAGCAAGTAGTTTTTTTGCCGTTTTATCGCCCACGCCAGGAAGTCCAGGAATATTATCAGAGGCATCGCCCTTCATCCCAAGAAAATCAATGACTTGCAGCGGGTCTTCAATCTCAAATTTTGCTTTTATTTCTTCTACTCCCCAGGTTTCATAGCCCCCGCCAAACATGGGACGGTACATGAAAATATTTTCACTTACCAACTGTGCAAAATCTTTGTCAGGCGTCACCATAAAGGTTTTGAAACCTTCCTTTTCAGCTTTTTTTGCCAGTGTTCCAATAATATCATCCGCTTCAAAGCCTTCCTTTACAATGGCTGGAATGTTCATGGCTTCTAGAATTTTATGGATGTAGGGCACAGCCACCTTAATGCCATCCGGCGTAGCATCTCTATTGGCTTTATAGTCCTTAAACAGTTCAACACGATCTTTACTGCCGCCCTTGTCAAAACACACCGCTAAGTGGTCGGGGCGTTCTCGTTTTATCACATCCAACAGCGAGTTCGTAAACCCAAGTATTGCCGAGGTATCTAGCCCCTTAGAGTTAATCCGAGGATTTTTTATGAACGCATAGTAGCCTCTAAAGATTAAAGCATAAGCATCGAGCAGAAATAAACGTTTTTGTTCGGCCATTAGTATAAGTATTAAAGGTCTTTATTAAATAACGGATTATTGCATAATTGTTGTTTAGCGACTTGGCTAAATAAAACTAAAGTTGAAATGAAAAAGAACGTACCCTTCTTTTTCATTTCAACCATTTAATTAGCCCCTTCTTTTAGAAGCTGCAAATTTAAAAATGATTATGACTCATTTTTTTTATCAAAAGAGATCCCTTGTATCTTTAAGACACTCTTTGTTTTGTAAGCATAAAACAAGAGGTATATAAAACAAGCAACAGCGATCCAATAAGACGATTGGATGCTAAAAATATCAGCTAACTTCCCTTGAAGCGGTGGAATAATAGCCCCCCCTAATATCATCATGATCAAAAACGCAGAGCCTTGGGATGTGTATTTTCCTAAGCCAGAAATACTTAATGTAAAAATACAAGGCCACATGATAGAGCAAAATAAGCCACCAGAAAGCAATGCATATAAAGCCAATTGACCTGATGCAAAAATACCAATGACTACTCCAATAACCCCTAACGTACTAAATATTTTTAATGTTGTAATAGGGTTGTCTTTTGCGAGGAAAAACCCACCAATTTGTATGGCAACACAAACACCAAACAACAAGATTTCTGTTGAAGAATATTTTCCAAAATTAACCAAAAGAATCACACCAAAAGCCACATAAGGCACGATTATAAGCAACCACTTCTTAAGCCCTTTACTAGGATTAAAAACGGTAATGGCACCAACCCAACGACCAATCATCATTCCGCCCCAATACAGAGAGATAAATGGCGCAATTTCTGCGTCATTCATAACCTTTAAGCCCAATGGGTTTAGGTTGTTCATCTTGTCTGCGACAGATTTTAATAACTCTCCTAAATTACTTTGTATGGTAACCTCCACTCCAACGTAAGTGAAGATGGCTAGCATTCCTAAAACCAACTGCGGGTATTTCATAGCGCCCCATCCTTCAGGAGATTTCGTTGCTCGGGTATTTGCAAAAAACACACTAGCAACAACTGCAAATAAAGCGATTAAAAGTAAATAAAGGCGTTTGTTTTCAATCGCCTCAGTGGTAACTGTTCCTTCTGCATAGGTGTTAAAAATTAATCCAAAACATACAATAATAACAACAGTTAAAGCTATTAATACGTTTTTAGCTTTACTCGCCGGCTCAAATACCTCATCTGTTTTTGTGTTAGGGAGTTTCTTGGAAAAATGAAATAATGCGGCAGCGGCTAAAAATAAAGCGCCCACCCCTATGTAAAGAAACTGTATTGTGGTTAATTTTATTTCATTGTTTAAAATCATTTGATTAAGCTCATCGCCTGATAACGGAGTAGATCCGAAAATGATTAAGGCAATAACGGTGGGTCCGATGGTTGCTCCAAATGAATTAACGCCGCCTGCAAGATTCAATCTTTGGGATCCAGTTTCTGGTTCGCCCAACGCAATCGCAAAGGGGTTAGCTGCTGTTTGTTGAAGTGAAAATCCAAGTCCTACGATAAATAAGGCTAACAGTACTAAATAAAACACAGAGCTGTCTCCTTGTTGCGCGCCATCAATTAATGGGTACATTAATAGAGCGCCAAGAGCAGATATCAATAAGCCATATACAATACCATTTTTATAGCCCCAACTGTTCAGGATATCTTTTTTTACGGTGCTTGAAACGACAAACAATAAAAGCGCTCCAAAATAGTAGGCGCCATAAAAGGCAAAGTCTACAAGTTGAGATTGAAACTGGTCAATGTTAAAATAGGTTTTACAAAAGGGTATAAATACGCCATTGGAGGCTGCAATAAATCCCCAGAAAAAGAAAACGGTTACCAATGTGGTTAGCGCAGAGTTGTTGTTTTTAGTACTCATTTTTTTGTAGTTAGTATGTTTGTTTTTGGCAAAATAATCGCTTTAAAAACGAATTATTAGTCTAGTTGTTTGTTGGTTTTTTTATAATCAGAAATATACTAAAAAAATCCAAAACTAAAAGTATCGTTAAATAATAATATTAACTCAATTATCATTTCCTTTTTTTTTATTTTTGTCCATTCAATACCCCATACATGATCCGACTTATAATTTTTATTGTTCTCGTCTTAGCATTGGATGTTTATGCTCTTCAAAGTTTCCGTAGCGTTGTTAGAAACCCCTTTGTCACTTATGGTTATATTATATTGTCTCTTGCAGTATTTTTTAATATAGTGTATCATGGAATGACCTTTGACAGAGGCTCAGGGGACAACCAAGGGTTTTATCTTGCTTTTGCATTATTTGTATTGGTTTATGTTCCAAAACTAGTTTTATTGATTTTTATGTTTGGTGAAGATATTTACAGACTTTTTGAAGCTGGCTATAATTATTTCATTTCAAAACCAGACGCGCCCTCTGCGTTTTTTAGTTCAAGACGTAAATTTATTGGTCAACTAGCATTAGGGTTGGCGGCCATTCCCTTTATTTCCATATTGTATGGAATTACCAAAGGAAAATATAACTTCAAAGTTTTAAAGTACTCATTGTTTTATGAAGACTTGCCAGAGGCTTTTGACGGCTATCAGATTACACAAATAAGTGATATTCATAGCGGGAGTTTTGATAACAAAGAGAAAATTGAATATGCAGTTGATTTAGTAAATGAACAAGCTTCTGACGTAATAATGTTTACGGGTGATCTCGTAAACAGTAAGTCTAAGGAAATGCGTCCTTGGAAATCAACATTCTCTAAATTGAAAGCCGTTGACGGCGTCTTCTCAATCTTAGGAAATCACGATTACGGAGATTATACACGCTGGCCTACAAAAGAAAAAAAGGCGGAGAACTTCCAAGAGTTATTAGATATTCAAAAAGAAATGGGTTTTGATTTATTGAGGAATGAAAGTCGATTTATTGAAAAATCAGGAGATCGTTTGGCAATTATTGGGGTTGAGAACTGGGGTAAAGGTTTTAAGCAAAAAGGTGATTTATCTCTTGCATCGTCTAGCGTAAACCCGACGGACTTTAAAATACTACTAAGCCATGACCCCTCTCACTGGCAGTACGAGGTTGTTAAAGCCCCCCTTCATTATCACCTCACATTAAGTGGTCATACACACGGCATGCAGTTTGGGATTGAGATCCCAGGAGTTTTGAAATGGAGCCCTATTAAGTGGCGCTATAAGTACTGGGCTGGTATTTATGAAAAAGCAGGTCAATACATTAATGTGAACCGTGGTTTCGGCTTTTTAGCGTTTCCAGGTCGCGTTGGAATATGGCCAGAAATATCCGTTATAACGCTAAAAAAGAGGATTAATAACACTTAAACCTAAGAAAGTCTTATATTTACTCCAAATAAATTACTTGTTTTTATAAACATACTGTCGTAAAAATTGTAATTATCATTGAGAAATGATAAATAAAATACCATGATATGTCAAAATTTGGAGATTTAATAGACGTTGAAATCCCTGTGTTATTTGAGTTTTTCACAGAGTGGAGTGACGAATCGGAGGCGATGCATGATGTTCTTAGAGATGTTGCCGCTGCGATGGGAGACAAAGCCCGAGTGATTAAGATTGATGTTGAAAAAAACCAAGATCTTGCAGAAGCCCTTCGTATTAAAGGACTCCCAACTTTAATTATTTATAAGTCAGGCGATATGAAATGGCGCCAAAGCGGTGAGCTTGATGCCAATACAATTATTGGCCGTATCCAAGAATTTGTCTAGTAACCCTATTTATTTAAGACCCTTCATTACTTGAATCTGAAGAATCTATAAGCTCCGTCTCTTGCGAGTCTTCGCTGTCAGGCTCTCCAGTAAATAACCTGAGATAATTATTAAATTTCTCCATTTCTTTTTTAACAAAGTCTTCAGTTTCATACAAAGTAGCCACATCCACTAACCCTCTGTAGCGTTCAATATCACTATATATAGCTTGAATATACTTGGACTGGTTTTGCTCTGTAAGTGCACTGTAATAAGTTAAACTTTCTTGGTATTTACGACTGACTTCCATGTACAAGCTTCGTGCTTTGTTTGTAGCCTCTAGCTCATAATATGCGCCAATGTAAGGCTCAAGTAGCGTATAAAAACCAAACATGTCTACAGGCATTTTTGCCATAGCTAAGTCCGCAATTTTTTCTGCTTTTTCTAGCTTGTTTTCTTGTATGAGGGCTTCAATAAGTCGTGCTAAATTACCGCGATATGTCACACTATTTCTACGTGTTTCTATATCGTGGTACATATCAGGATCACCATTATTTCCCCAATCCCAGTTCGTAACCATCGCATACATTTTATCCGTATCAATACGACCCATGTCAAAAGGATTGTTTTTTTCTACGGTGGTTTTTATAGGAACTAATTTATACACTAATCCGTCTAGTTGCAGGTAGTCTTTCATCCATATATAATCTTCGTCTCCAAATGCGCCGCCAGTGAAGTAAATTGGACGCTCCCAATTGTTGTTGGCAATAATATCTAGCATCATTAAACGGTTTTTATAAAGTGCAGCCCCTTTTATTTTAATGTCAATATAAGGGACGATTAGGGATGAATCTTTGGGTTTTACAATACCGTTTTTTAGTACAGCGGCTTTGTTTACCGGAATCCTGACATTTTCAGTAGGCAGATAATTAGCATTTAAATCTTGGTTTCGTTGACCGCTGGTATCATAGCCTTGTTGTTGGAGAACGTGTTTGTATTTTGTGCGGGCATCATCACTGGTAATAAACCCTAAAAACTGATTGAGACTTAAAGTGTCTTCAGTCACCACTTCTTTGATGATATAGTCACGGGTGCCATATTTATATTGGTCATGTGAAAGGCTGGAAGGAATGGGCGCACTTTCATAGGCTTTTCGTTTCATTTGATCAATATACCAATCTACATTAAATAGGCTGGTACAAACCACTCGAACGTCCCTACGAATGCCTTCAATCTCCTGTGCATACCAAAGTGGAAAGGTGTCGTTATCGCCGATTGTAAAAATAATAGCATTGGGGTCACAGGACTCCAAATATTGTATGGCCATGGCATGGGCCGTTTCTCTTTTAGATCGATCATGGTCATCCCAGTTTTGACTTATTAAAACCCCAGGAACCGCTACTAAGCACACAATACTAATTATGGGTGCCAAAAAATTTGTTTTTGAAAACTTGCTTAATTTCTCATAAATCGCAAAGACTCCGAATCCAATCCAAAGGGCAAACACATAAAAGGACCCGACCAGCGAATAGTCGCGTTCGCGAGGCTCAAACGGTCTTACGTTTGTATATACTTGTATGGCAATTCCTGTGAAGAGGAAAAACACCAACATGGTCCAAAATAGTTTTTTATCTCTGTTAAATAGAAAAAACAAACCAATTAACCCCAGTAACAAGGGCAAGAAATAATAGGTGTTTCTCGCCTTATTATTTACAACGTCTCCTGGAAGATTGTCTTGTGATATTCCTAAGAAGTATTTGTCAATGCTGTCAAATCCACTTATCCAATTTCCATGCAGGTCAAACTTTCCTTGAATATCGTCTTGGCGTCCCGTAAAATTCCACATAAAATAGCGCCAATACATATAGCCAATTTGATAATCAAAAAGGTAATAGATATTTTCAAGTAAGGATGGCTTTTCAATATCAATATAACGGCCATATTTTTTTAGAAAACTATGGTAGTCTTCATAGTCAACTTCGCCATTAGCAACCGAATTCTTAAAGTCGTTAATAACCGACCTTAAATCGTTTTGCATTTGATAGTCGGTCTTAACTGAAAAGTCTAAAAACCCAGAATACATCATATAGTTTTCAGCATGTTCTGAACTCCACATTCTTGGTAATAAGGAGGCGTGCTTAGAATTATAGTGTTGTAAGCCGTTCTTGTAATCGTTTACAATCACATATTTACCAAGCGTTTTGTCTTTTTCATATTTTGGTTTGTCATCAATATACGGCTGATTTTCGTCCAAGCCAGCATATTGGTCTGTAAATTGTGGACCGTAGAATAAGTGTGTTTTTGGGTACTGCTCAAGGTTATAGTAGGCCAGTAGTTCTCTAGCACTCGACGGATTATTTTCATTAACCGTCACGTTCGCATTGGCGCGAATAGGAAGCATTAGCCAAGATGAAAATCCAACGACGACAAATGTGATACATAATAGAGCTGTATTTAAATTTACATAATTTTTTTTACGTGTGTAGCGGATGCCAAAAATGATAAAACCAACGAGCAGCACAAAAGCAATGATAGATCCGGAATTAAAAGGCAGCCCTACAGAGTTTACAAAAAAGATTTCTAAGGCGCTAAAGTACCTAAGAATGTTAGGTGCCAAAAGTTTAAATACAAATAGTAAAACAGCAATACCGGCCAGGTTTGCCAAAACAAAGTTTTTTACAGTAATTGTTTTATAATTTTTAAAATAATAGATCAATCCAATTGCCGGAATGGTTAAAAGCCCCATGAAGTGAACCCCAAAAGAAAGCCCTACTACAAATGAAATAAGAATCAACCATTTGTTGCCTCTAGGTGTAAACATGTCATTTCCCCAGCGCAGTCCTAAGTAAAATAAAACAGCCATGATTAATGTGGCCATGGCATAGACTTCTGTTTCAACGGCATTAAACCAAAATGAGTCCGTGAAAGCAAACGATAAACTCCCAACAAATGCAGCCCCTAAAATAGCGGCATTTTGCCCTTTTGAAGATTCGTTGTTATTCATAACTACTTGTTTAATAAGTAGTACAATGGACCAAAACATAAATAAAATAGTGAAGGCACTTGCGGTGGCACTCATCATGTTAATCATGAGTCCAATTTGTGTAGGATCTGTAGCAAAAATAGAAAAGAAGGCCCCCATCATTTGAAAAAATGGTGCTCCTGGTGGATGTCCAACCTGCAACTTGGAAGAGGTTAATATGTATTCGCCGGCATCCCAAAAACTAACGGTTGGTTCGACCGTGAGACTGTAAGTAATAAAAGCAATTAAAAAAGCAAACCATCCAAGTATAAGGTTCCACTTTTTGAAGTTAAAATCGGCCATGTTACAAAATTGAAGTTCGAAGCGAATTTAATAATAATTACTTAACGGAAAAAAGCTTTTAAGTAAAGCTTAATAGTTTTTGGCTTCAATAGTTACTAAAGCGTCATTGAACAGAGGATTTAGCAGAGTGATTCCAACTAATATTGTTTAGAAATAGCTAAACTGAAGCAAGAGGATATGCCTATTTCTAAGAAAAAAGCACCATTCAAAATAAAAGATGCTTTAACAACTAACGAGTCAAAATATCTTACGCCAAACCCAAGTAAATTAGAGATAGTTATCAAATATATTTTGGACTAACAAAACAATGAATAACAGCATGCAAGATAAAGGTTGGTTTAAATGTTTTGATCAATTAATTAAAATAGAGTTTCACTAACATAAGATTCAATAATTTCTTCTAGAACATCTAATGGAACCGCTCCGTTTTTCAATACCACATTGTGAAATTCTTTTAGTTCAAATTGATTGCCAAGCTTGCTTTTAGCTTTTTCTCTGAGTTCTAATATCTTCATCATACCAATTTTATAAGCACAGGCTTGTGCTGGCATTACGATATAACGTTCAATTTCAGTGACAACTTCTCCAGTTGTCATTCCTGTATTAGTAATCATGTATTCAATGGCTTCTTCTCGAGTCCATTTCTTATAATGAATCCCTGTGTCTACAACCAGGCGAACTGCTCTAAACATTTCCGCTTGAAGTCTCCCCAAATTACCGAAAGGGTCATTTTCATAAAAACCTAGTTCCCATGCCAGCTGTTCAGCATACAACGCCCAGCCTTCTGTATAGGCTGTAAAAAGGGGGAATTTCCTGAAAATTGGAACATTTTCCAATTCTCCTTGTATGGCTATTTGGAAGTGGTGACCGGGGACTCCTTCATGATAGGCTAAGGTTTTCATTCCAAACTTAACCGTTTCTGTAACGTCTCTTAAGTTGGCATAAAATACACCTCCTCTTGACCCATCCATTGGGGGCTGCTCGTAATAGGCACCTGCAGCACCTTCTTGTTTAAACTCAGGAACTCTTTTTACTTCCATGGACGCTTTGGGTCGGATGTCAAATGCGTTGTCAAGCCCATTGTTGATTTCATCTAAGATAGCCATGTACCCATCTATGACCTCTTGTCTGCCTGCATCATTATTTTAATATAAAAAGCGTTCTTCCTTATTTAATTCTTGGATAATTTCACCGTTAGTTTTTGTGGTTTCTGCATACCCTTCAGCCAAAAGAATTTTTTGCATTTCACTTGTTATTCTTTCAACTTCCGACAGTCCAATTTGGTGTACTTCTTCTGGTTCCAAATCGGTGGTTGTCATCTGTTTTAATTGATAGCGATAGTAGGCATCGCCATTAGGTAATTTCCAAACACCATCATCGGTTGTGGCTTTTATTTTGAGCTGTTCGAAATACTGAATAAGGTCTGTCTCTTATACACATCTCCGAGCCCACGAGACTAGGCATGATCTCG
>OJEB01000129.1_pt1 | contig 12863 bp, 4 predicted proteins | sample 1593121 | NCBI WGS metagenome assembly OJEB01 (sample SAMN05416718, study PRJEB24817) | seawater metagenome | isolation source: Sea water | place: Canada:Atlantic | collected 2013-07 | reverse complement strand
GCGCTACCAACAGCCACATATAACGAGCGCCTCCCTCCAGACTGGAACCGCTATGGCAAAGCTTCGGTTGAGCTCCCACCCCTAGGTGCGGATTCGGAATTCGACGCTTTGTTCGAATCCGCTGTTGCTGTGACCGTGGGCGACCTTCTCAGCTCCAACGACGACCTTGTGGGTGCGAGCCTTGTAGCGCCCTCAGCCAACGCGGCTGCCGTCTCCTTGCCCACCGGCAACGACACCGACTGCGCCGGGGCGCCACCTAGGTTCACGGTGACTACCGCAGATATTGCGGCCGAACAACGTACCCATCCGGCGCTCGAACAAATCATCGAATTCATTGCTACTGGAGGGGGCTCTCTCCCTTCGTTCCAGGACGATCTCAAACAACTCGAGAAACAAGCTAAGACACACTTCTTATCAGATGAGGGTCTACTGGTCTACAACAGTGGTCGTGCCGGGTCCCCGGACCGAGTTTATCTCCCACCCCGCTTTCACCAGTGGTGCTTATACTCTTACCATGACCGCCAGGGTCATCAAGGATGGAAGCGCACATTCAGCATCATCGCGGCCCGGTACATCTGGGGTACTGACGCGGAGATGAAGGCTGACATTCGCCGATACATCAACGGATGTCAGCCCTGCGCAAAGTCTAAACTGGGTCACCACGGCATCGGTCCTGGACATATTGGTGAACATGGCCAACAGCCGTTCGAAGACTTAGCCACCGATGTTTTCAAGTCCGGCCACAAGTCCTCAACTGGCGAAGACACGGTCATCAGCTTCGCCGACTACTTCTCCCGTGCCGTCTTGGCCAGGGCTAGAGTGGGGGACCCAACCTCTGAACAATACGCCGACACTCTCCTCGATCTGGTTGTCAGCCACTATGGTGTCCCACGGGTGATTCGGTCCGACAGCGCATCCGTGCTGATCGGGCACGCTATCAAGGCATTGTACAAGATCTACGGAATCACCCTTTCCGCCGGCAAACCCTACTTGCATCGGTCAATCGGGTTAGTTGAGCGGTGGCATTCCACTCTCAAGTCACTCTTGATGACAAGTAAGGTTGCAGTAGCCAACCTTGACTGGAATCGCCTACTCCCTCTCCTGCAACTAGCCTTCAACACCGCGATCGCCCAGGCCACTGGATACTCGCCGTTCTTCATCAACCATCTCCGCGAGGCAAGGCTCCCCGCCGATGTCACGTCCTCCATCAAAGGCAAATCTGACTCTCGCCCCCTGCCTGCATGGGTTTCAGACCACCTGACGCAGCGGGGGGTCGCTTTCGATTTGGTCGGCCGCAGGCTCAAGGTTAACGCTCTCAGTGCCAAACGGGTTTGGGACCTCCGCCATGACGTAATCACGTCATTCAACGTTGGCGACCTTGTGTTGGTAATCAAAGGATCCGTCATCGATGGGCCTCACCCTAAAGGTGACGAGCCTACTCACGGGCCCTTCCGAGTGATTAAGAAACTCCCTCGTAACAACTACAAGCTGGCCGATCGTCGCGCACGACACCTAATCGACGAATACCCCATCTGGCGCCTTCGAGCATTCCCATCACGTAAAACCTACTCACCGGAAGACAGCATACACCGGTACCCCGTCGCCGCCATCCTAGGCCACCGCGTTCGTCGTATCCCTCAGCAACAACGCGGCGATTTGGCGTATGCTGCTGGTTGCTTGCTTACCGAGTATCTCGTCAGGTGGAGAGGCTTCAGCAAGCTCTACGACCGATATCGAGCGAGTGTCTTTCTGACTGACGCCTTCGAACTCCTCACCGCTTACCGACAAGGCTTGGTCGCGCGGGGTCAACCTCTTCCGCCACTCACGACTGAAGCCGAGCCCACCGCCTGCGTACAGCTATCGATCTCCCTCAACTCCTTCGGGAACCTCTCCACCAGGCTCGCAGTCGTTACCAAGGTGCCTGATGTCACACCTGAGCACCTTCCAGTTGAGACCAGGGAATTGGAAGAGCAACCGCCTATTTCTGCGGAAGCCCTCAAGCGCCCACATTTCAGAGCTCAACAACCATCCTCCAACGACCGTGAGGAGCCCCTCCCCAGTGAACCTATGGCTGTCGACTCAGAACCTGCGATCGCTGTCGACTTGCCCGAGTACACAGGTACCGGCGACATTTTTCCTGCAGGTACACGCGTCAAAGTTCAGTTCCTGGAAGGCTGGTGGCCTGGCCTTGTCATTCGCACTCGGTTAGCCAAGCTTCCTGCTTCAGTCACCAAAGCAACGGGACATTCCCACGAGCGACGAATCTTTGTTCAGTATGATGATCCAGACTACGCTCTCGAAGTCTGGGAGCACGGGCTCAGAGGTACCCCCGTACGGATACTGAGCGGCGTGTCGCCTCCACCGCCTGTGACCGGTGGGGAGCGAAAAATGGGGGAGGGACCCCAGATCACGGGGGAGGGACCTCAGATCACTCCCATGGTCGTGGAACCCAGCGCTCCTCTCACGACACCGGCTGTCCAGTCAAGTCAAGGATTAGTCACCACGGCTCGGGCAGGTCGGATGGGACAATGGAGTTACCTTGTCTCAACCACGTCCCGCACTCGGACTTCAACTCGGTGGTTCCCTTCAACAAGGTTCTCTGAGGCCGAGCTCCAGAGCTTCTCTGAGCTGCGCAACGTTGTCAGCCAATCCCTCGACCGAGTCGACCCGGTCCTTCCACCGGCTACTACGGGGTTAGGTCGTCGTAGCTCTGCATGCGAGGAGGCGGATGCCGTGTCCACCGCTGGAATCACGGACCACCTTAGAGTACCAGGACACAATGGACACAATGCTCTAGGAGATCCTTACCGTGAAGAGGTCCCCTTCGAATTTGGTATACAACGGGGTCAGGGGCAGGTCTACGCTTCCCCCTGTTTGAGTGATGGCGAGATTGACTACTCCGTCCGAGTACGCGTTTGGCTCGCCGGCGACTGCCCATTCGAAGGCAGCATACAACCGTCCATGTGGTTTGATCGTCTTCAAGCTCGTGTCGGCTACCTCAAGTCGGTGTTGCGATCAATGCTCCAGACATTCGAAGCACATACTGACGAGTGGCCGGAGGATGGTACTATCTCCGAATACCTAGCTGATCTAAGTCCCGGGGCAATCGATCATATACTGGACCAATACGTGTTGTGCCTAGAATCGAGTAGGGCGCGAAGCCCTAATGGACTTTGCACGTTCATACCCCCCGCGGAGGCTGCAAAGGGCCCCATCATGTACCCCGGAGTCCTCACCAACGATGTGCCCATGCTTATCACAATCGACTTAACCTTCCATTCGATAACCAACCAGCTCCTGATGTTTCGCAAACTAATCACAGGCAACGCGCACTCTCTGCTCGAGGGCGTGAGCCTCCTTGTCGTCGCTCACCAGTACGGTCACATGCAACATTCGGTTCGCCTCCAGACACCAGACAACCCACTCTCCGAGTCCGAGCTGAGTCTTCACCACGGACTGAACGAAGCCCTATACACGCCTGATTGCGACGGCGACGAGATTAATCGCCCGTACTATGGCGGCCCTCCGACTCCATTTAACAAGGAAGACTATGTCTTCGGGAGGACGAAAGATAGGCGCCCCTGGATTGGCCACTACAAGGGGGACTATGTCTTCGGGATGGCTCAAGATATGTTCCCCGGCCCTGCAGCCGTGTCTGCCTCTATTGATGAGTTGGTCCTAATGCACGCAAACCAGGAGGCTTGGGCCGACGAGGTGATGGTTTCGCTACGTGCCGCGTACGCGTTTGAGAACAACTCCCCTTCTCTTGCTGACTATGCACGAGAGCTGCAACACGCACGCTTCAGGACCGAGGACCGAGGGCCCGAGGACCCGCTGCTACTACGAAACCGAACTATCGAGTTCGCCATCAGCGAGGGTGGGGATGTCTGGAATTTCGTCCACCAGTTCTTGACCAAGGCGATTTCGATTATGCCCGTCTTAGGAGTTGTTCCTTACATCAACTCGTACAAGGGCGTAGCCCTCTACGTGGTCAGCCTTCGACTCTACACCGCTGACAATATCCTCGCACACTCCCACCTTGTGGAACCACGTCAACTCGGCCAGGTGTTGATCAATGGCCCTGTCCAGCACTACCTGGACTCCCGCCCTAACGCCGCTCGTCATATGCTATCGCAACATGGTTTCACTTTTGCTCCTGGAGAGAATTTCCGCGATCAGCTACTTACGCATTGGCATCAGCTGAGCTTAGAAGCGGCCTTCCCGGAACACCCCAACCAACATCTCCCTCGGGCTTACCAGCCAGCTCGGCAACAATGGGGTCTCAGCTTTGACAAGAGGCCCCGGCTACGTTGGTACTGGCCACCCTACACAACCAACGGTGAGTGCTATCGCGAAGAACACGCCGTTACCAGCTACGAGGCCTGGCATCTTGCATGGCTCGTCGGATGTTCTATAGAACAGCTCGATCACACCGACGATTCCTCTCCGATGCAGCTCTCCCTCAACACAGCCCCCCCTCCTTCACCTCCGCACTCACCGCCATCTCTTGACACCGCCGGCCGGACGGTCGACCGAGATGACCCTGTCCTTCCTCCAGCTACCAAATGCTTAGGTCGCCATAGCTCTGCATGCGAAGAGGCGGATGCCGTGTCTGGGCGGTCAGGTAACTCACGCAGGGCTCGCAGGCACCGAAGAAGCCATCCACAACGAGCACCAGCCGAATCAGAGCCACACTCTGAGCAGAGTTCAACTGCTACGGTCGCTCGCCAGATCAACGACAACTTACTATATGCTCAGACGTCCTCTTACCATTCGAACAACGGGCTTGTCGGGATTGGGGCTGTACTCCAGCTCCAACCGGAGATCCTCGGCTCTGAGTACTCGACTCCAACAGAAATCGAATACTCGGACATCACACACCGCAACAGTGATCAGCTCTCGCGTCTCGCCCATATCTTCACCCTTCAACCGTCTGCGGCAACCTATCTTAGCTGCCTTAACATTGTGGTCCCCGCGGTGCGGACACTAGGCATTCGACTCTTTAGCATTCTCCATACTCTTCACCTTCCTGAGATCGAAGAGAGGCTACAGGCGGCGAGACGTAGCCGTGTCCGCCAGACTATTGCAAAGATGGAAGCCAATGGCCTCATCCGCAGGTCTAACTCTACATGGGGCAGACTCCAGGACACCCTACGAACTTCCAACCGGTTCGCACGCCTCGAGGCTGCGATGCCAGCCTTCGAGAGTGCCGCCCGTCAGCTTGTCGCTGATTTCGGAGCCCGAATCGCTGCGGCTCAGGCTCACGACCCCACGACGCGAACTCTCATTGAATGGATCCAGAGTGGGCGCCGGCGGCATCCGGACTTCCAGGAACATGTGCTCGAACGACACGAGGTCAACGTAGCGTATACTGTCAACAGTATCGTTGCTGTTCAGATTGACAGCTATTCTTCTCGTAGCTGCACATTCCTGCTCTCTCGAGACCAACGCCCTTCGTCTTCGAGTGCAGTCCACGTTTCCTCGTCCGTTGACAACCCCATCCGGTTCTACCGACTTCCAGCCGAACACGGTGCAGATGTCGATGACCCTCAGGCGTACGAACTGGTCCAAGACACCGACCGGGTCCTACTCGGCCACACCCTCACTCACTGCCAGCAAGGGGGATACGTCTCTGGGGTTATCTTCAATACCACTGGAGACACCATCCTGGTGCCGCAGGTAACTGCCACCCTCTGCGTCGACAAAGCAGTTGGGGACCTGTACAAACCTCCCTGGGTACGACAATGCGAGGTAGTCGGTAATCTTCTCTGCTATCGAGACACTGGAAGGCTAACTAACATCTGGGTTGGTCGCGCGCCGGAGCCATCGCGGGAGTCGTCTACCCCTGACCGACTCCTCCCTATAGTTCCAGTGTGCTGCAGGGCACATGAGATCAGGCGATTCCACAACGCCGCCTCAGTACGCCGCGTTGAGGAGGCTTGGGATGACTTCAGGTTCTCAGTCTGGTGGCCTACGATTATAGCGGACATCTGGGACCACGTGAACAAGTGCCTCGACTGCACGTTCACTACCGACTGCCACGACTTGATTGGAACAACCCTCGTACTCCCCAACTTACCGTACATCCAACGATTACCAACGCTCCGCATGGCTTTGCCCTTCAATGAACTATTCCAGGCGTGCAACGTTGAGCTACACTTCGCACACAACCAAGTCACTCAAGATCGGTACGGTTACTGCCTTGGGTGCCAGAGGCCTCTACGCTCAGTTGAGATCGGATGGCCCATGGTCTGCCCCGGATGCAATAGTAGGAACTTCATTGTCGGGTGCTCCGCGTTCCCTCGAGACTACATCGAGCGCAACGTCGTCTTGAGTTGGTGCCATGAGTATTTCAGAGCGTACGGTTTCAAGCTGGAGTCGTCATTCAAGAACCGGCGACGCTGGCTTCGTGCAAGGGTCTTCATCAGCTGCTACCTGCGACTCCTTAAGTACTACACCGCAATTGTTGAGCACCGACTGGCTCCTGGGGGCGCCGGATACCTGGAGGCCCTTAACGAGTTCGAAGATCTGTCGGGTAGCCTTCCGCCCCGTCCTCCATCACCTCCGCATCACGACGCCCCTAGCGCCGTTCCCCTCTTGTCTGCTAGCGACCTCCGTGCCGAGGACCCTGTGGAACGTGGCCGTTCCGTCACGCAAGCCAGCTCCTTGGGCAACTCTGCATCGCAGTCGGTTTCAGCTAAGAGCCTACACCACGTGACTAGTCAGACCATCACGGATGAGTACCTGCTCTACAGCAAGCTGGGCATACCTATACCCGCCCGAACCGAAGTAACCGTCTGGTTAGCTATGCCGTTGGCCCTCCGAGGCCGCACCTCCTCTGTACTCATCGACCGCATCCCGGCCGCCTACGGTCTGGAACCCGGCGTACCCGTCGTCTGTAGCCTATCGACTCCTAATTCCGAAGGACTGGTCGCAGTGCGACTGATCAATGTGCTACACCGTCCTACCACGATACCCTTTTCCACTCCCATCGCCCGCTGCCTCATCGACTGCGAGGTCAAGGCCCCCGGTGCCATCAACCCCGGTAGCGACGACGCTTACGAGCGCCTGAGCATCGACCAGCCCGCCATCATCGACAGCGTCTCGAGGAACGAACAAATCCCGGGGTCTAATCCCCTCCACCGGTTAGCCGCCGTCGTCTCAGCAGACCGCCATGCTTATCGACGCCGTGCTAACGTTGTCGTCCTGTATCACAACCCCACCACCAAGCCTGCGGCCAGCTACTGGTCTGGGAAACCGGTGCCACCATCGTTAGAAGCTATCCACGCCGCACGCGACCTGATCGACGCTCTCACCGAGTCACACGATCTGCCTCCCTCCTACATTACCGCCGCTGTAGCGAACACCTGCGGCGTCCTCCGCCCTCAATCCTCCACTCACCGAGCTATCGCTGCCTCCGCCTATCGCATCTTGCATCCTGGCCCGTGCAACCACGCCTGCAGAGCCGTCGACGTCCCGCCCCACCTCCGGGCATCTACTCGGTGCATGATCGCATGGCACGTAGCCCTCAGCCGCATCTTAGCTGTGGCTATTTACCGACGCCCCCGAGGCGCCATCAGCTCCATTACCTGCCCTGGTGTAGAGTGCGACCCAGCTATACTCACTATAACACCTCCCCCTTCACCACCGGGCCTGATAAGCGCCCCCGTCACATCATCTCTCGGCTCTGTTATCGCCGCTTGTATGCGACCAACGTCCTTCACTACTCACTCCTACGGTGTCGTCATCAACCGCCCCGGTGTCAGCTCCATCCGATGGTACCCGGCCTTTGCCTTCACCGCAGCGGAGCTCGCGACTTTTGCTGACCTTCGTGCCAATCCCATAAGCCCCACCGAGGCCGAACTCCTTTCCCCGCCTGCGCCAGTTAACGCTTTTAGCACACTCACCAACGAACACCCTGCAACCCGCAGCCGGTTGCCCTACTGTCTCAGCTGCGCAGACCAAAGACACCTCTCATTAGCTCAGGCACAACGGGAGCCGCTGGTCCTCAGGCACGTCTTTCCCGGAGGCTGCTCACAGCTCGCTGACTCTTGGGACTCCTTTGTCACTACCGACACACTCAGGTACACCACCAACGAAGGAGTCCCTACTGACAGGGCGAGAGGACAGAGTACGCATTGCCGTGGGCCAGCCACTTTGGCTGAGGTGCGGCAACAACCCTTAAGGATCGAGACCGACCTGGGCGATCTCACTGAAATCAACCCCGTTGAGGCTTGGCTGCTTCAAGCACCGCGACACTCAGTTGCCAACGGAGTACACCGACTCCTTGTTCAGCTATCCATCATCTCACTTCGAGATGTCCCTGCGAGTACGTCTGCTCGACGTCCAGCCTTCATCACTGGCAACATCTTGGTCGGTGACCCTTGCCAGGTTCATTGGGATGAATACAACAGCTTAGCTGTTGTCATACAAGGGTGCAAAACATTCTATATCGCTGCTCCTTCAGCCTTCGTGGAGCAGACCACCCGCCGTGGTGCATCTCACGTTCTGCCTGGTGTCAGCCCTTTCGATGACTACCCCACAGGATTGTCACCGTGGATCAAGGTCGTGTTGCAGGCAGGAGATGTACTCTACCTACCTCAAGGGTGGTGGCACGCTGTAGTCAGCGAGCCTCTCTCCATTATGACCAATATCTGGGTACCCGGGGTTAGCCAACTTCGTTATCAATAACCAACGTCTATACTCGGGCTTCAGGACACGTCACTGCTCTACCTCTCACCAGACTGGAACTACTATGGCGTGAGCTTGGATCAACTACTACCCGCGCACCACCAGCTTGCCACCAGCAGCTAACCGACCCGCCGCGTTATCACACATGAACGGGGCTACGCTAGTGCAATCGGCGGCGGTTCCTCGACCACCTCCTCCGGCTCTAGTGCCTCTGCCCGAAACAGCGGCGCCCCGCTATCTTTTCCGAAATCGCCGAAGAGCACTACCCGTGCGGGCTCTCCCGCCGTCGGAGGCAGGGGCGACCTGTGCACCCAATGGGTGTAGAAGCTTAAGATGTCACCAGGCTCGAGCCACACACGTTCATAACCACAACCGGCAACAACACCAAAGCCGTCGGCCATAGTCATCTCGAAGACCCGCTTGCAGAAGGCCGCCCGAGGTCTCGTCTTCATCGCCGACGTCAGCTTCCACACGAAGCCGGCGGCGGGCCGCAGGAATACCGTGGACCAGCAAGGCACTAATGGGACCAGGAAACCTACTACGCTAAGGGCATCTATATGCCACCGCTGCGCAGCCATCCCGGACCAGGACCCTAAGACAGCTAAGTGGTTGATCTCCGCAACACTATGGCCTACTACCCCAGCTACCGCTAGCTTTACTACCTCTAGGGCGGCTCCCAGCGCTGCCCGCTGCTCGCCTTCTTTAGCAGCCTCCATCATCTTGTCCACAGTGACGCTCCGCATCCCTTTGCTCTTGACCTCCGGGTGGTCCTTGTGCACTATCTCGATGTGGTCGTCGTTCCGCCCGCGGGCGGCCAGCTTTCTCCGGCCCTTGACCTCGATCGGCTTCAGCTCCTTGGGCTCCAGACGCAGCGCCTGTGCTCCGTGCTTCAGGATCAGCTTCAGCCCTTCTTTCTTCAGCTTCCTCTTCTTGACCACGAAGCCCTTCTTCATGATCTCACTCTTCAGGTGGCCGAAGAGGTTGTGGTTGCTCATCGCCGAGCCGGCGAGGTTCTTCTTGACCAGCTGGCTTAATTCCTCCTTCCCTGCAGTCGCAACCGTCGAACTGATGATGTTCTCCAGGTCGGCGACGGTCAGCGCCGCGGTCGCGGGTGGCTTCAGCACCAACGCCGTCTCGATCTCCGTCACTCGCTCCGCGGTCAACCGGTGTGTCGGCGTTACCAGTGTTACTACAGCAGCGTCTGAGGTCCTCGTCCTGCAGCTCAAAAAGAACCGCTGCTGCGGCTTCGTCTGGCCCTTCCCGGCCACTAGCTCGTTCCCGGTCCGGTGCAAAGTAATAATCCCGATCGGGGTGTCCAGCATCTTGAGCTTAACCTTCCCGTAGCTCCCCGCGATTCTTCCTTTCTTGCCTGGCATCACAGATGACCTTGACTCCTTCGTTTCTCTCTTGGATGGTCGTCGCTGATTGCAATCATCTTGACAATCTATTTCATACCTACTTTTCATTCCTTCTTACTATTCTTTCTTATCTTTCCTGCTTAACTTCAGCGCGGTCTGGCCATCGCCCTCAAGTTCAAGAAGCACAACTCGTCTCAAGCTCGCACGCAAGCGACCCGTACAAGCCGGTCACCAAAAGCCCACATTGCGTTGTGGATCCGTTGCAGCCGGAGTTTAACAACGTCGTTCACCACACAAAGGTGGACGTCTTCACCAGTCCCTACGCGCAGAGCGCGTCCTGTTTCACCACCGTCGTTCACCATACAAAGGTGGGCGCCTTCACCAAAAGCCCACATTGCGTTGTGGATCCGTTGCAGCCGGAGTTCAAAACAACGTCGTTCACCACACAAAGGTGGACGTCTTCACCAGTCCCCACGCGCAGAGCGCGTCCTGGTTCACCACCGTCGTTCACCATACAAAGGTGGGCGCCTTCACCAATCGCACGTCACCACACAAAGGTGGACGTCTTCACCAACCCGTACGCGCAGAGCGCGTCCTGTTTCACTACTCGTCGTCCACATGCTATGGGCGTCTTCACCAGTTCGTCGCCTACATGCTATGGGCGTCGTCACCAGTTCATCAACATCTTTCGGACGCGCGGACGCGTGCTGTCAGAAAGAATTCAATCTACCATACGAGTTGTACCCCAACTACGACTTTGGAGTCGTCGGATCTGGTAAACCCCGACTGCCCCTGTTCTAGCCAGAGTCTGCTGGCTTTGACTACATCACATTTGACTTGCGACCGCTATCATGATCCGGAGTCCGTTAACCAGCCCTGTTGGTAGGATTCACTTCCGGGGAGCCCCCTTGCAGTCAACAGTTAAATTCGATTGTGTTCATTGTCCTCAACTTGCCGTACCTCTCAAAGTCATCTTAGTCAGCCCCAGCGCTGCGCTTGCAATCTAACCCATCATACACCACACCAATGTGAGGGACGTGACCCTCAGCGGCCAATCCCCTGGCAGACTTCCGACCCCCCCATCGGACTCATGTCCCGTTTGTCATTCTGGACTACGGATCCCGCACTTTTGATTCGAATCCCGTTTACTCGGAGCTTATCCATTTCGGTTTGGGTGATACAATACGAGGCGCGATCTCCTCAATTGTCTATCCTTTTCTGAGGATCCGTTATAGTGTCTATTAGCGCACGTCGTCTAGGAGTGTATCGCTGTGGATGGGGCCTCCCCCTTCCAGCGGTCCGCTTGAGCTTGATAATCTACCAGAGTTACGCACCACAATGGAACCCATTAGGGACGCTGTACCACAGCGCTCTCTCACAACAACTCCCGCGTCGACCACTTCCGGTCACGCCCCTGACAAGGGGCCGCTGTGCCAGCTGCGCCATCCACTTTGTAACCTGGACCTTGCCAGTGTAGCATGCACCGTGGATGCCGTAGGCCAAACAGTCCATGGGTATGTACAATGACTCGGTGACAACAGAGGTAACAAGTGCAGAGGACGGGGCTGCAGTGAGGAGCGACAACGTGGGTGGAATAGAAAGGGCCTGTGAGTAGGCAATCATGTCGGAGATGCTCTGCATATACAGACCAGCAGTCTTTGATGATTTCATGTTGCTCACATAGTTCTGCATCTCTTTCAAGGTTGGCAGGTCTGCACACGAAATGGGACATGATCAGAGAGTATTCCAGAGTAGATTCCGAGCAGGACCTCAGAATATGTAGCGGAATATGTATGGAATATGTCATGCGTATAGTATCCCGGTCACGTATTCAAGTATATTCCATGACGTATTCCAGAGGGTCCAGGGATATGCATGAGAATATGTGTGGAGTATGTATCGGAATATGTCGCGAGGTTAGTATCCCAGTCACATATTCAAGTATATTCCATGACGTATTCCGGAGAGTCCAGGGATATGCATGAGAATATGTGAGGAGTATGTATTGGAATATGTCGCGAGGTTAGTATCCCAGTCACATATTCAAGTATATTCCGCGACATATTCAGGAGAGTCCAGGGATATGCATGAGAATATGTGTGGAGTATGTATTGGAATATGTCGCGAGGTTAGTATCCCGGTCACGTGTTCCAAGTATATTCCGTGACATATTCTTCAGGGACATGGGATATGAGTCGGAATATGCATGGAATATGTATCGGAATATGGGTTAGACTCGACGCAGGTCATGGAATATGCACAGAATACAGTTCGAAAATGCATCACGGGCGCATATTCCGAGCATTGCACACCTTCCAAGCCCCCCTCCTTCCTCTTTACTGCCTGCTCTCCTTGCATCTTGCACTCCTCAAGTTTGTCATCTGTCATTGCAGCCAGAACCTCGGCAGGGGCAGCACCCACCTTCAGCTGCGTCCGAACATACGCTTCCTGGTCGAATGTCAACTTGCTGTCCTTCAGCCTCGTCGCCTTGACCTCATCTGAATGGACTCCCGTGGTCATGATGCACCAGTTTCCGGCCACACGCTTGATCGACATGCGGAACATGCATGCTTCGTGGGCATTGCAGAGCAGGGCTGCCCTGGTCACGCCGTCACCGGGCGCGCTACGGTCGACACGCCACTTCCCAGCTGTTCCCAGGTCCATCCTCTTAGCACTGGTCTTGGCCTCCTTCAGAGAGTCGGCGTCGTCGAGGACGTCTGATGAGGATTCCACCACGTACGCCACCAATTGCTTGTCATCATCCTCATTGGAGTCGTGGACCATGACCACCGCCTGTTCCACGTGTGGTAACTC
>OJEB01000126.1_pt1 | contig 12971 bp, 1 predicted proteins | sample 1593121 | NCBI WGS metagenome assembly OJEB01 (sample SAMN05416718, study PRJEB24817) | seawater metagenome | isolation source: Sea water | place: Canada:Atlantic | collected 2013-07 | reverse complement strand
ACGAGATCATGCCTAGTCTCGTGGGCTCGGAGATGTGTATAAGAGACAGTATTACACCTTTAGGAGTTAACTTAGATATAAAACCTGCTATTCTTTTTGATAAAGATCCGCAAATAAATCTTAAATGGACTAAATGTGAGCCATTTGGCTGCGTAGCTGTTTTAACAAATAATAGTGAAATTAAAGAAATAGTGAAAGTTTTTAACGATGTTAAAAAAGGACTTACAAAGTCAAAAGAAATGCAGCTTGGTATACAGGGATTTAATACAGAACCATTAGTAGTTAAATTTTCTCTAAAAGGTTTTGTTAAAGCAAGTTCTTTGCTTGTAGGTGTTAAAAACGAAGATATATAATAAATAAGTTCTAATAAAAAATTAGCCACAATATCTAGTATTCTGTAAGTTCCATTGCCATATTTTGATGTATTCAGAGTAGTGGATTACGGTGTTTCAGGTACATACTGTAGGTTGTAAATTAATAATAAAAGCTTTGTTTATGCGGATGAATCAATATTTAATGAGTATTCTCATAAATAAATTTTTAAGTAGAACCACAGGTTGTTTTATTAAATTGATGAAAAAAATTATTACATATTTTTTAATATCTTTTTTTATATTAGGTCATTCTGCAATGGCTGCAGCACCAAAATCTGGTGAAATTCTTCAGCAACAAGAGAATTTAAATCAAAAAAATAAGCTTCCTCAAAAAATTCCTAAGTCTCTTTTAGAGGAGAAAGTAATAGAAAAACCAAAAACGAGCAACGATCTAAAAATCTTTATTAATAAATTTAATTTTGAGGGTCAATTTAATTTAGTAACCAAAGAAGAGTTGGAAATATTAACCAAAGAATACACTAACAAAGAATTAAGCTTTGATGAAATTCAATCTGTTATTAACATAATTAATAATTTCTTTTACAAAAAAGGTCTTTTAATTTCTAGAGCAATACTTCCAAAACAAGAGGTTAAAGATGGAGTGATATTAATAATAATCAATGAAGGAAAGCTTGATAGTAAAAAACCTTATAAAATAAAAGCAGATAATTTAAGACTTAGAGAAGCTTATATTGAAGATTATTTAAACCATGCTCTTGGAAAAAAAGTTACTCAACAAACATTAGAGAGAGCAATTTTAAATTTAAGAGACAATCCAGGATTATCAGTCATGGCTAGCCTTGAACCAGGTGATGAAGCTGGAACATCAAGAGTAGTTATTGATGTTACTGAAGGTGAGTATTTTACATCATCTTCGTCAATAGATAATTATGGTAGCAGATATACAGGAGAAAATAGAGCAACACTTCTTGGCAGTATAAATAATCTTAGTGGTTTTGGAGATCAACTTTTAGTTTCTGCCACAAAGTCAAATGAAAGTTTCAAACAAAAAAGAGTTGATTATAACTTTCCAATTGGAGCTAGTGGATTAAGAGGAGAAACATTTTTAAGTGAGCTTGATTTTAGAATTGGAAAAGAACTTGAATCTACAAAAACTTTAGGAGATGCCAAAAATTATGGTTTTAATATCAATTACCCAATTTATAGAACTGTTCCTAGAACGTTTTCAATAAGCACTGGCTACGAAAAAAAAGAACTTTATAACGAAGTAAATAGAGCAGCCACTAGTGACAAGGAAATTGAAAATCTTAAGCTAAACTTTACTTTAGAAAACATTGATAACTTTTATGGTGGTGGCTATACACAAATTAAGCCAGGAATTGTCTTTGGAGATCTAGATTTATCAAAAGTATCAAGCAGTCTAAGTAGTGATAATACTGGAGCTAGAACGAACGGCTCGTTCACTAAGTCAACATTACAAATCACTAGAATTCAAAGACTAACTGATAAAATAACTCTTAATTTTAATGGAAATATTCAAAAATCTAATAAAAACCTAGATAGCTCTGAAAAGCTTATATTAGGCGGTCCATCTGGGGTAAGGGCATATCCATCAGGCGAGGGATCTGGTGATGAGGGTTATAAATACAACCTAGACTTGAAACGTTCACTTGGGAATTATGGGTTGTTCCAAAATATGACTGGATCAATATTTTATGATTATGGTGAAATAGACCAATATCATGACACTACAAATTTATCTGTTAATCAAAATAATTATTCTATTTCAGGTTATGGAATTGGATTTGAGAGCAATATAGATGAACGTTTTTCATTTAAAGCATCTTACGCAAAAACACTTGGAGGAAACCCAGGTGAAGTAAGTAAAAAAGATTCAGATGGTAAAGCAGATAACTCAAGGTTTTTATTTAATATTAGTATGAAATTTTAATGATTAGAAAATTATTATTAACAACGGTCATAATATTATTTAGTAGTTTTAACTACTTTATATCTGCTAATGCAGATGCTGTAAGCAGTACTGCTCTACCAACAGATCCTGTTGTATCAAGTGGTAATGCAACCTTTAATCAAAATGCAAATCAACTAACAATAAATCAAAGTAGTAATCAATTAATAACTAATTGGTCATCATTTAATATTGGAAGAAATGCAGGTGTTGAGTTTGTACAACCGAGTGCAAGTTCATCAGCACTAAACCACGTCAACAGTTCTGATCCAAGTCATATTTATGGAACATTACAGTCTAATGGACAGGTTATTTTAATAAATCCTAATGGAGTTATCTTTAATGGTAGCGCTCGAGTGGATGTTGGATCAATTATTGCAAGTTCACTTCAAATGCAAGATGCAGATTTTTTAAACAATAATTATGTATTTGAAAAAGATGGTGTTGCAGGAAATATAACAAACAATGGTACTATTAATGCATTTGCTGGTGGTGCTGTTGCATTAATTTCTAATAAAGTTTCAAATAATGGAACTATTAGTGCAGATCAAGGAAGTGTTGCGTTACTTTCGGGTGATAAAGTTACCTTAACTCTAAATGGTAATAGTTTAGTCTCTTATGACATTGATCAAGGTACTTTAGATTCATTTATTGAAAACAATAATGCAATTAAAGTTGGTTCAGGACAGGTTATTTTATCTGCAAAAGCATTAGAGCAAATAAGAAGTTCTGTTGTAAACAATTCTGGAACTATTGAAGCTAAAGGACTTGTAAGTTCTGGTGGTAAAATATTTTTAGAAGGTGATGAAATCACTGTTTCAAACACTGCTAAATTAGATGCTTCTGGTAAAACGGGGGGTGGTAAAATTTTAGTTGGTGGTAGCTGGCAAAATTCAGACACAAGTATTAGACAAGCGATTAAGACAACAGTTGAAAGTGGCGCCATACTTGATGCCTCTGCAAATGAAACAGGTAATGGAGGAGAGATTGTTGCGTGGTCTGATATTAAAAATTCACAATCCTCAACTAAAGCTTATGGTACCTTTTTAGCAAAAGGAGGAGCAAGTTCTGGTGATGGTGGTCGAATTGAAACATCAGGTTATTTATTAGATGTTGATAATATCCAAGTTGATGCAAGCTCAACAAATGGTGATGCTGGATTATGGCTATTAGACCCATATAATATAACAATTGGAACTAGTGAAAGTGGTACTTCTTATGCAAATTCTTTCACTGCAAGTGCCACATCTAACATATTAGCTTCAGATATCTCATCAGCATTAGTTAATAATAATGTCAGTATTTCAACAGGAACTGATAACTCAGGTAGTAGTGCTGGAGTTATTACAGTAAGCAACGCTATCTCAAAAGCATCGGGAGCTGAAAAAACTTTAACATTAGATGGAAACAGAAATATTGTATTAAATGCTAATATTAGTGGAGCATCAGGTTCACCTTTAAATGTAATAATTAGCACTGGCAGTGGAGCTCTTACTGGAGCTTCTAATTTAGTTCTTGAGGGTGGTGATTTAAGTATTGAAGCAGGTGGTGATGGAACTTATTCAGGTGTATTTTCAGGAGCTGGAAATCTAACAAAAACAGGTGATGGTACTCAAACTTTATCAGGAACTAATACTTATACAGGAACGACTTCAGTTGATAATGGTGTTTTAGCCATCTCTAATGCTGCAGGCTTAGGAGCAACAGATGGTGCCACAACAGTTGCGAATGCTGCTGCTTTAAATATCTCAGGTGGAATTAATGTTGCAGAAGCAATAACAATTTCAGGATCTGGTGTTAGCAATAATGGTGTAATTAGATCAACATCTGGAAACAACACATTATCAGGTCAAATTACAATATCTGCTCATGCACAAATACAATCTGATGCAAATACTTTAACTTTAAACGTTGCATCAAGTAGCTCAATTACAGCTTCTAATAAAAACATCACTTTTGATGGTGCTGGTAACATTACAGTTGCAGATCCTATTGCAACAGGATCTGGAACACTAACTAAAACTGGATCTGGAACCTTAACATTATCAGCAGCTAATACTTATACAGGAGCAACTACTATATCTGCTGGTGTAGCCGCAATAAGCAATAATACTTCTTTCGGTACAACTGATGCTGCAACAACAATAGCATCTGGGGCTGCTTTAAATGTTTCAGGTGGAGTTACTGTAGCTGAAGCAATTACAATTAATGGAACTGGTGTATCTTCAAATGGCGCAATTAGATCAACTTCAGGAGACAATACTTTTTCAGGATTAGTCACTTTAGGAGCACATAGTGAAATCCAGTCTGATGCAAATACATTAACCTTAAATGTTTCATCGGGCAATGCAATTACTGGAACTTATAACTTAACATTTGATGGCTCTGGAGATACGACTGTAAATGATCCTATTGCAACAGGCTCTGGTACCTTAACTAAAGCTGGATCTGGAACATTACTTTTAGAAGGTACAAACACTTATACTGGAACCACAACAGTGTCAGCTGGTACACTTACAGTTTCTGGAACTTTAGCGAATACTGCATTAACTGTGAGTAGTGGAGCAACTTATGATGTTGATGCAACAGATACAATTTTATCAATTGCAGGTGCTGGTACAATTAATTTAGCAGATGCTGCCTTAACAGCTGGTGATGGTAATAATCAGACTTTCTCAGGAACTTTTGTAGGAGATGAAAAGTTTACCAAAGCGGGTGCTGGTACTTTAACTTTATCTGGAAATAGTAGTAGTTTTACTGGAATTATAGCAATTAGTGCCGGTGATATATCGATTTCTAACGATAATAACCTTGGAAATCCTAACACTATTGATGCGGATAGACTTACATTTAGTGGGGGTGATTTAGTCGTTACTGGAAATGTAACCTTAAATGCTAATAGAGGAATTACCTTATCTAATGCCGCAACCTTTACAGTACCTTCAGACACCACATTAACAATTTCAGGAATTATTACTAGCTCAGGAACTTTAAATAAAGCGGGAGCAGGTACCTTAACATTAGGTGGGATTAATACTTATTCAGGAACAACTAATGTAGATGCTGGAATATTAAGAGTTGCAAATGCTTATGGTCTTGGAGCAACAGGTAATGGAACTGTTGTTGATGATGGTGCAGCATTAGAATTTTTTAATAATTCTGGAAATACCATACAGTTTAGAGCTGAACCTATAACAATTAATGGTACAGGTATTAGTAATGGTGGAGCAATTAGAAGTATTCAAGGAAATAATAAATTTTTAGGAACAATAACTATAGGTGCAGACACAAGAATTAACTCTGATACAGAAAGCAATCTTTTTGAAATAGCATCATCTGGAAATATTACAGGTACTGGCCTTGATATAATTTTTGGCGGTGCTGGTGATATTAAAGTTGATGATCCAATAAACACTGGATCAGGTGGTAAAGTTACCAAAGATGGATCTGGAGAGTTAGAAATAAGTGCAGCTAGTAATTACACAGGTTTAGTAACAGTTTCAGCTGGGACATTAACAGCAGCTAACAATACGGCACTTGGAACAATTGCAGGTGGAGTAACGGTTGCAAGTGGAGCTATATTAAACCTTAGAGAAGGTATTACAGTTGGTAACGAAGCCTTAGCATTAGTTGGTAGTACACTTACCAATGAAACAAGTGCTTCTTGGACTGCTGGCTATGGGGGAGGTAACACAAATACTTATCAGGGTGTAATTACTTTAACGGGCAATAGTACAATTAATTCTGACCATGGAACCTTAACAATAAACTCTGGTGGAAGTATAACTTCAGCAAGTAATCATAATATTACTGTAGGTGGAAGTGGAGCAATAAATATTAATGATCCAATTTCAATTGGAGCAGGTTCAATTACAAAAGTTGGTGGTGGTGTAGTTCAGTTACAACAAAATAATACTTATAGTGGAGGAACTGTTTTAACAGCAGGAACTCTTGCTCCATATGCAATAGGTGCTATTGGAAGTGATATAACATTTAATGGTGGAGCAATTAGACATTACAGTACTAACACTGCAGAGCTTTATGCAAAATACATTCAACCATTAAACGGAAAGTCTTGGAGAATTGATCCAGGTGGAAACACAGTAAATTATTCTAGCTCTGAAGTATTTAATGATGTTTCTGGTGGAACAAATGGTTTTGAAGTTACCGGCTCTGGAACATTGGTAATGGATGAAGCTGCAACTGCTAGCACTTACACTGGAACTACTGTTGTATCTGGAGGAACACTTCAATTAACAACTCAAAATAACAATATAGCTTCTGGACAAAATGTAACTGTAACTGGTGGTACTTTTAATATTAATGGAAGAAGTCCTACATATGGAACATTAACTGTTACGGGTGGAACTGTTTCAGGTTCAGGAACAATTTCTGCAACAGCTTATACAATAAACCCAGGTTCAGGTGGTACAGCAACTATCAGCTCAATTATTACCAATAATGGTAATGCAGCAGTAGTTACTAAATCTGGAAATGGTTTGGGTGTAGTAACTAATACGAGTAATAGCTTTACAGGTGGAGTACTTTTAACAGGTGGAATTTATGCACCAGGTTCAGTTGCAGCACTAGGAGATCCAAATGACGGGGGTAATTCTGGAACAATTACTTTCCAAGGAGGTGCAATTAGACACTGGAGTGCAACTCAATCAGATACAAATGCTCTTTATGATAGATACGTAATTCCTCTTAATTCTTATTCTTGGAAAATAGACACTTATACCCATAACATTAATTATCAATCAGGTGATAATTTTGGAAATGCAGGTGGTCATACAGTTGGTTTTGTAAAACTTGGAAGTGGAATTTTAGAATTTGACGAAGCAGAAAGTTATTCAGGCTTAACTAAAATTGAGGGTGGTACTTTACTATTAGGTGCTAACAATATGCTTCCTTCAGGCGGTGTTACGGTATCTTCTTGTTTAACAACAGCTTGTTATACCTCAGGAAGTTTAACAGCAGCAAAATTAGATTTAGATGAGTATGACGATACAGTTGGAGCAGTAATTCTTACACATGGTTCTATAGTTGGAGCGGGTGGAGGAGTTTTAACTGGAACAAGTTATACATTTAATCCAGCATTAGCAGATCACACAGTTACAGCATCAGCAATTTTAGCTGGAAGTGTTACCTTAACTAAATCAGGTGCAGGAACTGCAAACATGAGTGGAAATAATACTTACTCAGGTGCAACTTCAGTTACAGGTGGTGGATTATTAATTAGTCATGCAAATGCTTTAGGTGCAACGTCAGCTGGAACAACAGTTTCAAGTAATGCAGTTTTAAAACTTTCTGGTGGAATATCTTTTGCTGCTGAACCTTTAATATTAAATGGTAATGGTGCGATCAGTACCACTACTACAGTAAACGCATATACTGGAGTTTCTACAACAACAACTTCAGGAGAAAGTGGTGCTTTAAATAATGCAAGTGGAAATAATACTTACACGGGTGCAATTACAATGGCATCAAGTAGTAGAATTGAGTCTGTTGATGGTACAACATTAACTATAAATGTAGCATCTGGAAATGCAATTGTTGGAGTTCACACTTTAACATTAGGTGGAGAGGGAAATATTATAATTAGTGATTCTGTTGGAGATTCTAATGGATTAGCATTGAAAAAACTTGAAGCGGGTACAGTTACATTATCTGCAGCAAACACTTACACAGGAACAACCACTGTTGAAGCGGGTACACTTAAGCTTACTGGTACATTAAGCAACAGTACTGCGGTAACAGTTACAGGAGGTACTTATGATGTTGATGCAACAGATACAGTTGCCTCTATTGCTGGAACAGGTGGAACAATTGATATAACAGGTGCAGCCTTAACTGCTGGAGGAAGTAATGCTAGCACATCATTTAGTGGTGTACTTTCTGGAGCTCAAAAATTTACTAAAACTGGTAGTGGAACTCTAACTTTAGGAGGAAATAGCTCAGGTTATACAGGTATTGTTCAAATAAATGCAGGAAGTATCAAAATTAGTGCTGACAATAACCTTGGAAATCCAAATACATCTGATGCAGATAGATTAATTTTAAATGGTGGTACTTTAGAAACAACAGGCAGTTTTACATTAAATTCTAATAGAGGAATTACTTTATCAGGTAATGGAACAATTAATACTGGCTCAGGCACAGTAGCTTATGCAGGTGTAATTGCTGGATCTAATAATTTTACTAAATCAGGATCGGGTACTTTAAATTTAACAGCAAGCAATACTTATACTGGAACAACTTTAATATCAGCTGGTACTTTAAAACTTTCAGGATCAGGTTTGTTAGCTGGTACAGCTCTTACAGTAAATAGTGGTGGAACTTATGATGTTGATGCAAGTGATACTATTGGATCAATTGCTGGTGCAGGTTCAATTGATATTGCAGGATCACAAATTTTAAACGTGGGTGGAAATAATAGCAGCACATCTTTCACTGGTGTTATTTCAGGAGCAGGAGCTTTAACTAAATCTGGGTCAGGTACTTTAACTTTATCAGGAACTAGTACTTTCACAGGAGCAACAGCAATCACAGCAGGAAAAATTGCAATTTCAAGTAATGCTGCTTTGGGTGCAACTAATGGAGCAACAACAGTTTCAAGTGGAGCTGCTTTAAGTATTTCAGGAAGTATTACAGTTGCTGAACCAATTACAATTTCAGGAACAGGAATTAGTTCTGGGGGTGCAATAGTATTTACGGGAGGAGCAAATACTTATTCTGGTGCAATCTCACTAGGGGCAACTTCAACAATCGTAAGTTCAAGTGGAACTCAAACTATTTCAGGAGCAACTAATGGTGGTCAAATATTAACCATTACAACATCAGATGATTTAGTTATCTCAGGTATAGTTGGTGGAAGCACAGAGTTAAGTTCTTACACTATAAACTCAAGTGGTGATGCAACGATTAATGTAAATGTTAAAACATCTGGCAACCAATCTTATACAGCATCAGATGGAGTTGTGCTTTCTGGAGCAAGAACATTTGAAGGTGGAACAATTACATTTGCTTCTACTACAACTGGAGATAACAATCTAACGATCACTGGTAATTTAGATGTTGATGCTGCTATTTCAGGTATTGCAGTTTTAGGTGTTAGTGGAACTTCAAACTTAGGTGCAAATGTTTCCTCAACTGGAACTCAAACTTATACAGGTGCAGTAACTTTAAGTGCAGCTGTTACTTTAACAACTACTAGTGATGTAATTACATTCTCCGATACTGTTAACAGTGCAAATAGTACAAAAAGAAATTTAACTTTAACTACAGGTAGCAGCTCAACTGAAATCAATTTCGATGGCATAGTTGGAGGATCAAATTCAGTAGGCGCAATTGCAATTACTGGAGTGTTAGATTTAAATGCAGCAATTACAGCCGCTACATCAGTTAGTGTATCAGGAACATCAAATATTGGAGCTGATGTTACAACAACAAGTACACAACTTTATGTTGGTAATTTAGTATTAAGTGCTGCAGATAGAACTTTAGAAGGGTCAACTGTTACTACTAGAGGAACTTTAACTGGAGCATATGCACTAACAGTTACGGGTAATGCGGTTTTTGGTAATAGTAGTTCTGATGATGTTGTTTTAACTGGAAGCAACAAAGCCTTAGCAGTTAGTGGAACAACTACTATTGAAACTGATACGGTTACTACATCAGGAACTCAAACTTATAGTGGAGCTGTTGTTCTTGGAAGAAATACTACTTTAACTTCCAGTGGAGATATAATTACTTTCTCAAATACAGTTAATAGTGATGGAAGCACAAATAGAAACTTAACAGTTACAACAGGTGGTAACACTGTACATATTAATTTTGATGGCATAGTTGGTGGAAGTCAAGGTCTTGGTGCGATAGCTCTTACAGGAGTTTTAGATTTAAATGCAGCAATTGCTGATGCAAACTCTTTAACAGTTAGTGGTGTTTCACTTCTTGATGCTGATATTACAACATCGGGTACACAAACATATTCAGCTGCAATAACTTTAGGAACGGCTGCTAGAACTTTAGAAGGTTCAACAATTCAGACAACAACTATTAATGGTGCACAAAATTTAGCAATCACTGGTAACTTAGATCTTAACGGTATCATTGGTGGATCAAATGCAATCGGTGTGTTTAGTGTTAGTGGAACTTCTAACCTAGGTGCTAACGTTACAACAACGGGTACACAAACTTATTCAGGTGCAGTAACCTTAAGCACTAACGCTACTTTAACATCTTCTAGTGATAACTTCACATTCTCAAGTACCGTTGACAGTGATAGTTCAACTCGTAACTTAACATTAAGTGCTGGATCAGGAACAATTGGAATTACTAATGCAATTGGTGGAAATGCTGCCTTAGGTACTTTAACTATAACACAATCAGGTGGAGTTACTTTTTCTGGTTCAGTTAACTCAGCAACGGTTACATTAACTGATACAACAGGCAGTGTAACTTTTGCAAGTAACACTACACTTACAACTTTAAATACTGCGTCTCAGGATTACAACGTTATCTTTAATGGTGCAGCAAATACTATTACTAATGCAGTTACATTCTCAAACACAGGTGCAATTACATTTGGTAATGCAAGTGGCGATAGCTCAACATTTAATGGTGGACTAACAACAACTGCTCCAAGTCAAATAAATCTTGGAGGAACACTTCAAACTTCAAATGATGAGATGTCATTAGGAGATAGTAATACAGCAATTGTGCTTGTTGCAAATTCAGTTTTAAATACTGGAAGTGCTGCACTTACAGTTAATGCAGCTGTGAATGGTGGTTACACTTTAACTTTAAACTCTACGGATGCGACGACATTTGCTGGAATTATTGGTGGATCAACAGCTCTTACAGGAATTACAACAAACTCAGGTGGAACAGTAGTATTTAACACAACAGCTATTACAACGGATGGAGATCAAACTTACAATGATGCTGCAACAATTGGTGGCAATATTACATTTACAACAACAGGTGATGATCTTGTTTTTGCAAGTACAGTTAACAGTGTTAGCTCAACTAAAACTTTAGATATCGTAGCAGGTGCTGGTAATACTACATTTTCAGGCACTGTTGGTGGATCTGAAGCTTTAGGAAATACGACAATTGGAACAGCAATTTTAACAGTTGGTGCAATTAAAGTTCAAGGAACTTTAGCAATTACTAATAGTGGAACAAGTACAATTACTGGAATAATTAGTGATGGTGACAGTGCTGCAATACTTACAAAAGCAGGAGCTGGTACTTTAACTTTATCAGGAGATAATACTTACACAGGTGCAACAACAGTTAGTGCAGGTGTGCTTGCTATAACTCATGCGGATGCTTTAGGGGGAACAAGTGGAGCAACAACAGTTGCAAATAATGCAGCTTTAAATATTTCAGGTGGTATCACAACTGCAGCTGAAGGAATTACAATTTCAGGAACAGGTGTTTCTAATAGAGGAGCAATAAGAAATATATCAGGCGATAACGTTATTGCAGGACAAATCACAATTGCAGCTCATACTGAAATAGCATCTGACTCAGGTACACTACGTTTAAATATTTCATCAGGAAGTTCAATAACTGCTTCTAACAAAAATGTAACCTTTGATGGAGCGGGTAATATTACAGTTGTAGATCCAATTGCTACTGGATCAGGAACTTTAACTAAATCAGGATCTGGTACTTTAACTTTATCAGGAGCTAATACTTATACAGGAGCTTCTACAATTTCTGATGGTGTTTTAATAGCTACCAATGCAACAAGTCTTGGAACAACAGATGGAGCAACAACAATTGCAAATGGTGCTGAATTAAAAATTTCAGGTGGAATTAATATTGGAGAAGCAATTACAGTAAACGGAGAGGGCGAATCATCTACTGGTGCAATTAGAAGTACATCAGGTAATAACACTTTATCAGGATTAATTACCTTAGGTAGTACCACAGCTATTCAATCTGATGATGATACTTTAACTTTAGATGTTTCAACAGGTAATGCAATTACAGGAAGTCAAACACTTAAAATTAGAGGTCAGGGTAATATTACTATTAGCGATCCTGTCGCAATAGGAAGTGCAACTCTTTATAAATATAACACTGGAACTTTAACTCTTACAGGAACAAATACACAAAGCAGAAGTTATATTTCTGGTGGAGTTTTAAGTGTTAATCAAGATAGAGCTTTAGGAGCTGTACCAGGATCTACAGATTCTAATAATATTACAATAAATGGTGGTACTTTAAAAACTACTGCAAGCTTTACAATAAATACTAAAAGAGGAATTCAATTAGATGCATCCAACTCTACTATTAATGTAGATGCTAGTACTACTCTTACTTATGCAGGAATTATAGACCACCAAGGTAGTGAAACTAATAATGGTTATACAAAATCAGGTGGTGGAACTTTTGCTTTAAGTGGTGATAGTACTTATAGTGGAGTAACAACAATTTCGGCAGGTGTAATAACAATTGCACATGCTGGTAGTTTAGGATCTACTTCAGGTGCTACTTCAATTACTTCAGGAGCTGCTTTAAGTATTTCAGGTGGGATTACAGTAGCTGAGCCAATAACTGTAAATGGTACAGGTGTTTCATCAGGTGGAGCTATTGTATTTACTGCAAATGATAACACTTATTCAGGTGCAATTACTTTAGGTTCTACCTCA
>OJEB01000093.1_pt1 | contig 15150 bp, 12 predicted proteins | sample 1593121 | NCBI WGS metagenome assembly OJEB01 (sample SAMN05416718, study PRJEB24817) | seawater metagenome | isolation source: Sea water | place: Canada:Atlantic | collected 2013-07 | reverse complement strand
CTGCCATTTGGTCACCATCAAAGTCAGCGTTAAATGCTGCTGTTACCAAAGGATGCAATTGAATAGCTTTCATCTCGGTCAATACTGGTTCGAAAGCTTGAACTCCCAATCTGTGTAACGTAGGAGCTCTGTTTAAAAGAACAGGGTGTTGTCTAATAACTTCATCTAAAATATCCCAAACTTCTTGTTTTTCTTTTTCAACTATTTTTTTTGCTTGCTTAATAGTTGTTGCATAACCAAGCTTGTCTAATCTTGCATAAACAAAAGGTTTAAATAGCTCTAATGCCATTTTTTTAGGCAGACCACATTGGTGTAACTTTAGTTCTGGTCCAGAAACAATTACGGATCTTCCTGAATAATCAACTCGCTTACCTAATAAGTTTTGTCTAAACCTTCCTTGTTTTCCTTTAAGCATTTCTGCTAAAGATTTTAAAGGTCGTTTTCCTGTTCCTGTTATAACTCTACCTCTTCTACCATTGTCAAAAAGAGCATCAACAGATTCTTGAAGCATTCTTTTTTCATTTCTAACGATGATATCAGGAGCTCTTAAATCCATTAATCTTCTTAAACGATTATTTCTATTAATCACTCTTCTGTAAAGATCGTTCAAATCTGAAGTTGCAAATCTTCCACCATCTAGAGGAACTAGAGGTCTAAGTTCAGGCGGAATTACTGGCAAAGTAGTTAGGACCATCCATTCAGCTTTATTTCCTGAAGCAATGAATGATTCAATTAATTTTAATCTTTTGATAGTTCTTTCTTCATTCACTTTCGATGTAATATTAGGAAGTTCTTCTCTAAGCCTATCTCTATCAGCTTCCATATCTAAGTTGGCAAGGCAATCTCTAATAGCAGAAGCTCCAATACCACCTGTAAAAGAATCTTCTCCAAATTCTTCTTGGGCTTTTAAAAATTCTTCTTCTGAAACAATTTGATTTCTATGAAAAGGAGTTAATCCAGGCTCTATAATGATAAAGTGTTCGTAATATAAAACTTTTTCTAGATCTTTTAATTTTAAATCCAAAGCAAGTGCAATTCTGCTTGGTAGTGATTTTAAAAACCAAATGTGGGAAACGGGTGTAGCCAAATCAATGTGGCCCATTCTGTCTCTTCTAACATTGGATTTGGTAATTTCAGTTCCACATTTTTCACAAATAATACCTCTGAACTTCATTCCTTTGTATTTTCCACATAGACATTCGTAATCTTTGACAGGACCAAAAATTCTTGCACAAAATAAGCCGTCTTTTTCAGGCTTGAAGGTTCTATAATTAATAGTCTCTGGTTTTTTTATTTCTCCAAAAGACCAAGATTTAATTTTTTCAGGACTAGCAAGAGATATTTTTATTTTAGAAAAAACGTCTTTGCTAATTTTTTTAGAAAATAAATTTGATAGTTCTCTACTCATAATTAATTAAGCTCCAAGTTTAATGCTAATGATCTAATTTCTTTAACTAATACGTTAAACGATTCTGGGATACCCGATTCAAAATCGTCATCTCCTTTAACAATGGTTTCGTATACTTTAGTTCTTCCTGCAACATCGTCAGATTTCACAGTTAAAATTTCTTGTAGTGTGTAAGCAGCACCATAAGCTTCTAGCGCCCAAACTTCCATCTCACCAAATCTTTGTCCACCAAATTGAGCTTTTCCACCTAAAGGTTGCTGTGTAACTAAACTATAAGGACCAGTTGATCTTGCGTGTATTTTATCATCCACCATATGATATAATTTAAGCATATAGATTATTCCAACAGTCACTTCTCTATCAAACTTCTCGCCTGTTCTTCCATCATATAAAGTAGTTTGTCCACTCTCTGGCAGTCCAGAAAATTTCAACATGTCAGTAACATCTTCCACACTTGCACCGTCAAATACTGGAGTGGCAATAGGAACGCCTGAAGAAAGATTCTGCAAAACATCTTTTAATTCATTGTTGGTGAAATTTTGAATTTCTTTTTCAATTTCTTTATCATTGTAAATAGAAGACAAGGCATCTTTAGTATGAGCTGCATTTTTAGTGGTCTTTTGATATTCGTCTAGAATTTTTTTAATTTTCTCACCCAATTCTGAACAAGCCCAGCCTAAATGAGTTTCTAAAATTTGTCCCACATTCATACGACTTGGCACACCAAGCGGATTCAAAACGATATCAACTTGCTTACCATTCGCCATGTAAGGCATATCTTCCACAGGAACTATTCGACTAATAACACCTTTGTTACCGTGCCTACCTGCCATTTTATCACCAGGCTGCAATTTTCTTTTCATCGCAACAAAAACTTTTACCATTTTCATAACGCCAGGTAACAACTCATCACCTCGTTCTATTTTGTCAATCTTGTCATCAAACCTTAATTCAATATCTTTTTTTGCTTTAGAGTACTGTTCTTTCAAAATTGCTAGATCAGATAATGACTTTTCAGAATCTGTTGATAATTTCAAGGTTTCACCCAATGTCAGTTCTGATAAAATTTCTTTTGTTAGTTTGGTTCCTTTGGTAATTTTTTTATAATCATCACCCAAGCTAGAACCTTCTAAAATTTCGATTGCTCTACTTTTAATGTTAAGCTCAAGGATTGCCTCTTCTGCATATTTATCTTCCAAAACAGATTCAATCTCAGCTTTTTCAATAGAAAGAGCTCTTTCATCTTTTTCAATACCATGACGATTAAAAACTCTAACTTCAACAACGGTACCACCGGTGCCAGAAGGCATTTTCAAAGAAGTATCTCTTACATCAATTGCTTTTTCACCAAAAATGGCTCTCAATAATTTTTCTTCTGACGTAACTTTTGTATCTCCTTTAGGAGTTAATTTTCCAACCAAAATATCACCAGGTTTCACTTCTGCACCAACATAAACAATTCCTGATTCATCTAGATTCCGTAAAGCTTCTTCACTAGTATTTGGAATGTCTCTTGTAATTTCTTCAGGTCCTAATTTGGTATCTCTAGCCATCACATCATACTCTTCAATATGAATAGAGGTAAACACATCTTCAGAAACACATCTTTCAGAAATTAAGATAGAATCTTCAAAATTGTAACCAAGCCATGGCATAAATGCTACCATTACATTTTTTCCTAATGCCAATTCTCCAAATTGAGTTGAAGGTCCGTCTGCAATGACATCGCCTTGCTTAACCACATCTCCAACTTTAACTAAAGGTCGTTGATTGGTACAGGTGTTTTGGTTTGATCTTTGAAATTTTTGTAAATTATAAATATCAACGCTGGAAATAGTAAGATCTTTTTCAGAAGTTGCTTTTACAACAATTCTTTTTCCATCAATTTTTTCTATAATACCTTCTCTTTTTGCAACAATGGTAGCTCCCGAATCTAAAGCCACATCTTTTTCCATTCCAGTTCCAACTAAAGGAGACTCATTTTTAATCAAAGGAACAGCTTGTCTCATCATGTTAGATCCCATCAATGCTCTGTTAGCATCATCATTTTCTAAAAAAGGAATTAGTGCAGCGGCGACTGAAACCACCTGTTTAGGTGATACGTCCATGTAATCAATATTGTCTGGTTTTGCCAATTCAAATCCAAGGCTTTTTCTGCAAGAAACTAGCTCGTCTTTAAATGAACTGTCATCCTTCAAGCTAGAATTTGCTTGGGCTATAGTAAACTTACCCTCTTCCATTGCTGAAAGATGATGAATTTCTTTAGTAACTTTCGAATTTTTTACTACTCTGTAAGGACTTTCAATAAATCCATATCTATTTACTTTTGAATAAGTAGCTAAACTATTAATCAAACCAATATTCGGTCCCTCTGGAGTTTCGATTGGACAAATTCTTCCATAATGCGTCGGGTGCACGTCCCTTACTTCAAAGCCAGCTCTTTCTCTAGTTAATCCACCAGGTCCTAAAGCAGATACTCTTCGTTTGTGGGTAATTTCAGCTAATGGATTAGTTTGGTCCATAAATTGAGATAGTTGAGAGGTACCAAAAAATTCTTTTAATGATGCAGCGATAGGTTTTGAGTTAATAAGATCTTGTGGCATGACAGTATCAATTTCTACAGAAGACATTTTCTCTTTAATGGCTCTTTCCATTCGAACCAATCCAACTCTAAATTGGTTTTCCACTAGTTCACCTACAGATCTAACTCTTCTGTTTCCTAAGTGATCAATATCGTCCGTATCTTCTTTACCATCTTTAAGACGAAGCATTTTTTCAACAATTCTAAGTATATCTTCTTTGGTTAAAACTGTATTTTTTACATCTACATCTAAGTCTAATTTGCTATTTAGCTTTACTCTACCCACGTCGGATAAATCGTAACGTGTGTTATTAAAAAACAAATTGTTAAATAAATTTCTAGAAGTTTCTGGTGTTGGAGGCTCACCGGGTCTTAAAACACGGTAAATATCCATACAAGCTTCATCTGAATTGTTGTTTTTGTCCACTACCAACGTATTTCTTAAGTAAGAACCAATATTCATTCCATCAATATCCGCAAGATAGAAAGTTTTAATATTTAGATGATTTAGCTTTTCTAATGTTTCTACAGTAATCTCATCACCAGATTCAAAGTAAACTTCACCTGTTTTTTCATTAATAATATCACTAGAAAAGTATCTTCCATGAAGCTCTTCAAAATTAATTAAAATGTTTTTTAAACCTTCTTTTTCAAACTTCATTGCCAAAGGTAAAGGAATTTTAGTTCCTTCTTTTACAACTTTTTTATTAGTATCTGCATTAATTAAATCAAATCTTAGTTTCGAGTTTTTATAACCAGATGCAATAAATTTTGTTTTGCATGTATTTTCATTAGTAAAATCAAATCTAATAGATTTGTGAAATAAGTTTAACAACTCATCTTTAGCATGACCTAATGCCATTAACAGAGTGGTAACTGGAATTTTTCTTTTTCTATCTATTCTAAAATATAAAATATCTTTAATATCGTACTCAAGGTCTAACCAAGAACCTCTGTATGGAATGACTCTACAATTAAATAAAAGCTTTCCACTGGAGTGACCTTTTCCTTTATCATGATCCAAGAACAATCCTGGACTTCTGTGCATTTGATTAACTACTACACGGTCCGTTCCGTTCACAACAAAAGTTCCTTTTTCAGTCATCAAAGGAACATCGCTCATGTAAACTTCCTGTTCTTTTGCAGAAAGAATTTGTTTGGTTTGAGCTTCTTCGTTAATATCATAAGCAACTAATCGCAAAGTCACTTTCAATGGTGCAGAATAAGTTAAGCCTCTTTGCTTACATTCACCAACATCATACTTTTCCTTTTCAAATCGATAAGAAATATATTCTATCGTTGCATGACCTGCAAAATCTTCAATAGGGAAAACTTCTTTGAATACTTTATCTAAACCAGAAACAGTTTTTTCTTCCGTAGATTTTAAAAAACTATTGTACGAAGACCTTTGAACCTCAATTAGGTCAGGTATTTTTAAAATGTTTTCTAACTTACCAAAACTTTTTCTTATTTTTTTTTTATCCGTGAAAGATAAATGCATAAATATTTCTATGATCCAGTGTTACCTGGATTTAAATTTTTGTAAGTTAAACTTATTTTAAATCTACTTTGGCACCAATAGCTGCAAATTTTTTCTGCAACTCTTCAGCATCTTTTTTAGCAACACCTTGCTTTAATTCTTTAGGTGCAGCTTCAACAAGATCTTTAGCTTCTTTTAAACCAAGTCCTGTAAATGCTCTCACTTCTTTAATAGCTCCAATTTTATTATCACCTGCAGATGTTAGCACTACAGTAAAATCAGTTTTTTCTTCGGCAGCTTCTCCACCAGCAGCGCCAGCAGCAGCAACCGCTACAGGAGCAGCAGCAGTAACGCCCCACTTTTCTTCTAAAGTTTTTGAAAGCTCTGCAGCTTCAACCACTGTTAATTTTGATAAGTCTTCTACAATTTTATTTAAGTCTGTCATTTGGTATCCCTTGAATTATGCGGTTAATCTTTTTTTAAACTTTTTGCGTGCGCCAAATTAGCAATTTTTGCGCCAGGTGCAAGCAAAATACTTATTAATTGTTGAGCTGGTGTTTGCAATATAGCTGCGATTTTAGCCCTTGCCTCATCTAGTGTCGGTAATGTCGCAATCTTAGCTACATCCTCTGGGGCTAAAACTTTACTATCCATTACTCCGCCCACGATTTTTAACATGTCATTCTTCTTTTGGAAGTTAACTAATGTTTTCGCTAAAGTAATTGGATCTTTTGATAGAGCTACTCCAGTTTGTCCTGAAAAAAGAGAAATAGCCTCTTCATGCTGGGTATCTTTTAAAGCAATCTTTGTAATTCTATTTTTTGTAACTTTTAATAAAGCACCAGCTTCACGCATTTGATTTCTCAAATCATCGAGCTGATTAACATTCAAGCCTTGGTAATGATAAATCATCATAGCTTCATTATTATTTAAACTTTCTTTTAAAGAAGAAACGTAATTTGTTTTTTGTTCTCGGTTCATATGATTAATTTACCAAATTTAATTTTACAGACGGTCCCATGGAATTAGTTACAAAAATATTCTTAATGTAATTTCCTTTAAGGCCTACTGGTTTTTCTTTTTCAATAACGTCATATACGGATTTAAAATTTTCAATTATTTTTGAATCATCAAAGTTCACTCTTCCTATGGATAAATTTAAGTTTCCATCTTTATCGCAACGAATTTCCACTTTTCCATTCTTAATATCCGTCACAGCCTTTGCTACATTGGGCGAAACTGTTCCAAATTTTGGATTTGGCATAATACCTTTCGGTCCAAGAACTTTTCCTAGTTTTCCTACTTTGGACATCATGTCTGGTGCTGCAATCAAAACATCAAAATCAATTTTTCCTGAATTGATAGTTTCAATTAAATCATCCGAACCAGCAATTTCTGCTCCTGCAGATTTAGCCTCTTCCACTTTATCATTAGAGCAAATAACTGCAATTTTAATTTTTTTTCCGTTACCGTTTGGTAAATCCACCGTAGTTCTTAAAACGCTATCTGGTTTAGTTTTGTCTACAGCTAGAGAAAAACAAACATCAAACGATTCTACAAATTTAGCTTTTGATTTTTCTTTAATAACTTTAACAGCTTCTTCAATTTTCAAAGAATTATTTTTATCAAAATCTTTTACTAAAGATCGATATCTTTTTGATTTCTTTTTTTCAGCCATTAGTCTTTTACCTGTATTCCCATTGATCTTGCAGAACCTGCAATTATTTTAATTGCTTCTTCAATGTCAAAGGCACTTAAGTCTTTCATTTTTGCTTCAGCAATTTTTTTTAATTGTTCTTTGGTAATAATTCCAGCTGATAATCTTCCTGGTTCTTTAGATCCAGATTTTATTTTCATTGCTTCTTTAATTAAGTGAGAAGCTGGAGGTGTCTTGATAATAAAATCAAATTTTTTGTCTTTGTAAATAGTGATCACTACTGGAACAGGTTGTCCCATAAATTCTTTTGTCTTATCATTAAAAGCTTTGCAAAATTCCATAATATTAATTCCACGTTGTCCTAAAGCAGGTCCAACAGGAGGAGCTGGGTTTGCTTGCCCACCTTTAATTTGCAATTTTAAATAACCTGAAATTTCTTTTGCCATAATTCTATAACTTTTCTACCTGTGCATAATCTAAATCTACAGGTGTCGGCCTACCAAATATAGAAACTGAAACCTTAAGTCTAGATTTATCTTCATCTATTTCTTCAACTAAACCATTAAATGAAGCAAAAGGCCCATCTGAGACCTTAACTTGTTCACCAATAGTAAAGATAACTGAGCTAGTTGGATTGGAAATGCTTTCTTCCATATTTCCAAGTATTTTTTGCACCTCATCTTCATGAATGGGTGAAGGCTTTCCTTGAGGGCCTAAAAAACCACTTACTTTTTTCAAGTCTTTAATTAAGTGATAAATTTGATCCGTCATAATCATTTTTGCAAGAACGTAGCCTGGAAAATACTTCTTTTTAACAATGGTTTTTTTTCCTTTTTTAATTTCAGTTACATCTTGTGTGGGAACTAAAACCTGATCAAAATGATCAGATAGATCAGCTTTATCCAGCTCTTCTTGAATTTGTTCTGAGACTTTCTTTTCAAATCCAGAGTAAGATTGAACAATGTACCATTTCATCATGTTGTGTTTAAGCTCCAATTAAGTAGTTAAGACCCACTTTAAAAAACTGATCTAAAAGTAAAAAAAACAAAGAAGCAACTACTGCCATAGCAATTACCATAACTGTTCCCATCAAAGCTTCCTTGCTTGTAGGCCAAGTGATTTTAAAAATCTCTTGTTTAACACTTCTTAAAAAATTAAGTGGGTTTTGCATAGTTATCAATATCTCAAGTCTGGCAGGAGTGGAGGGACTTGAACCCACAGCCTCCGGTTTTGGAGACCGGCGCTCTACCAGTTGAGCTACACTCCTTTGTAGAGTTTTACTCTATAACTTTAGTTACTACTCCCGCACCAACAGTTCTTCCACCTTCTCTAATTGCAAATTTAAGATTTTCATCCATCGCAATAGGGTTGATTAAAGTTACTGTCATTTTAGCATCATCGCCAGGCATGATCATTTCTGTTCCTTCTGGCAATGTTACTTCACCTGTAACGTCCGTAGTTCTAAAATAAAACTGAGGTCTATATTTAGTAAAGAAAGGAGTATGTCTTCCACCCTCTTCTTTTTTCAAAATATAAGCTTGAGCTTCAAATTTTGTATGGGGTTTAATAGATCCAGGTTTTGCAAGAACTTGTCCACGCTCCACTTGATCTCTTTCAATTCCTCTAAGAAGAATTCCCACGTTATCACCAGCTTCACCTGAGTCTAAAAGTTTTCTAAACATTTCAACTCCAGTACAAACTGATTTTTGTGTTTCTTTAATTCCGATGATTTCAATTTCTTCACCAGTTTTTACTTGTCCAAGTTCAATTCTACCCGTCACCACTGTTCCACGTCCTGAAATTGAAAAGACATCTTCAATAGGCATTAGGAATGGTTTTTCAATAGGTCTAGCAGGCTGAGGAATAGTATCATCCACAGCTTTCATTAATTCAAGAATTGGTTTAATTCCCATTTCTTCATCACCTTCTAAAGCTTTTAAAGCTGACCCTTTAATGATGGGAATAGTGTCTCCTGGATATTTATAAGAAGTAAGAAGTTCTCTAATTTCCATTTCAACTAATTCTAAAAGTTCTTTGTCATCTACCGTGTCACATTTATTTAAAAATACTACCAAAGAAGGAACACCCACTTGTCTTGCAAGTAGAATGTGTTCTCTCGTTTGTGGCATTGGTCCATCTGCTGCATTCACCACTAAGATAGCGCCATCCATTTGAGCGGCACCAGTGATCATGTTTTTTACGTAGTCAGCGTGACCTGGGCAATCAACGTGCGCATAGTGTCTTGCTGGAGTTTCGTATTCAACATGGGCAGTTGAAATTGTAATTCCTCTTTCTTTTTCTTCAGGAGATTTGTCAATCTGATCGTATGCTGAAAAAGTTGCACTAGATCCTTCTGCTGTAGATAAAACTTTTGTAATCGCTGCAGTTAAAGTTGTTTTACCGTGGTCGACGTGGCCGATTGTTCCAATGTTACAATGCGGTTTGCTCCTGTTAAATTTCTCTTTTGACATTTTTATTTTTAATCCTTCTTATTTTTTTTGTTTAATTTTTGGAGCGGGTGAAGAGAATCGAACTCTCACAACCAGCTTGGAAGGCTGGAGTTCTACCATTGAACTACACCCGCAGTACCAAACTGTTTTACCCACAACAGCCATGTGCTTATAACATTAAAGTCTAAATAATCAACTATTAGAGAGGTTAAAAAAAGCTACTTAAACAAAGCTTTTTATGGTGGAGGGAGAAGGATTCGCACCTTCGAAGGCCGGAGCCAGCGGGTTTACAGCCCGCCCCATTTGACTGCTTTGGTATCCCTCCAGAAAACAAAAAGTATAGAAAGATATATATAAAAAATAATGATAATCTATAAAAAAATACAATGATGCAAAAAGATAATTTTTTTTGGGTGGGTGGAAAAAATACTATTCATGAAATCTCAAAGTGGAAAAGGAGAACCATCAAGCAAGTCCTTTCAACTAAAAAAATTAATACTTCAGAAAATCTTCAAGAGACACTAGTAGACCAAAAAAAAATCAATAAAATTTTTAACGATCCTAATTTTGTTCACCAGGGCTTGGCCGCCCTAATAGAGAAAACTAAGTTTTTAAAAGACAAAGATATTAAAAATATTCCTGACCATTCAAACATTGTTCTTTTGGATAACGTTAATGATATTCGAAACATAGGCTCCATCATTAGAAACTGCGCTGCTTTTGAAATTTCTCACCTAATTATAGAAAAAAAAATCAATGTAGACTCACATTATTTATTTAAATCTGCATCTGGTGCAACCGAACACATTCAATTCATTAAAGTCTCTAACTTAAACACTGCAATTCAAGAGCTAAAAAGAAGTGGTTTTTTTGTATTTAGTGCAGCTCTTGATGCTAAAAAAACAATGAAAGAAATAAGTTTTGGAAGTAAAAATTGTATTGTACTAGGATCCGAAGGAGAAGGAGTAAGAAATTTAATATCAAAAAATAGTGATGAGCATTTTAAAATTGAACACTCTTCTAATATAGATAGTTTAAATGTGTCTAATACTTCGGCTATTATATTTAACCACCTCTACCAAAATACTTGTAAATAAAAAAAAGGCCCACCGAAGTGGGCCCTCTTTTTTCAATTTAAATTATAATTAAATAATTAAAATGACTGTTTGTAAGTGACTGAGTATGCATCACCATCTTGACCACTAGTTCCACCGTCGTTTTCGGTTTGTTGGTAAGAAAATGCTACAGTAGCTCCACCTAAATTGTAAGCTGCTTCAAACTGAGTAGTTTCCTCATCAGCAGTTATTGCTGCTGCTTCATACTCAAGTTCTGCATAATTAACACCTAGAGTAAGTGCATCAGATGCTGCAAATGTTACACCGTAAAGAGTATGCGTAAGGTCATTATCTACACCAGATACATCTTCACTGTTTTGAGTAGCACCAACTGCAAATTGACCGAAGTTATAAGCAACACCAACCATAGTTGACTCATCTTCATCAGTGGCTGCTGTTTCTTTTGTTGTTTCAGCTCTTGAAAGTGCAACACTTAGACCGTCAATACCAAAGTTTCCAGAGAAACCGTATTCCATTCCAGAACCACCACCAGAACCTGTAGCTTTATCGCCAGCAGTATTTGAAGCAGTTGTGTCAGGAGCGTATCTCAATTCAACTTTTCCAATTCCATCGATATTTTGTTGAATACCAAAGTTTTGTACTCCATGAATTGTTCCTGCAGATGGATCAACACTAGCTGAACCAGCGTTATCGGCAGGACTTGAATTGTAAGCACCAGGTACTACGTTGTTATCGTGAATTGAACCACCATCTTTAGAGATAAAAAACTTCGTATCTCCATTAGCGATAGTAATTTCAGTATCAGCAACTGTACCAGCGATTTCCATTACTTCCATGTCAAGTTTTGAAGTCCATCCACCAACTAAATCTTTAGTGTGGTTGAATTCAAACTTAGTTTCTTGACCGATTGCATTTCCGTCGTAGCTTGTTGGAGTTCCAGAAACTGCAGGCGCTTCTTTAGAGCCGTAAGTAGTTTCAATTGAACCCTTTATTTTTAGTTCTGCATTTGCAGAAACAGCTAACATAGACACAAGTGCCGTAGTTAGGATCATTGTTTTTTTCATAGTATTTCCTTTCATTATGAAATGTTAGTTTTAGTTAACTAAACTAAGTCAGTTTATATATGTCTTTAAAAATAAATTTAGAGGAAACTGTTATCTTTGCTAAAAAAAACAAAATTGTTGTATTTGTGCAACACAGTTTTTTTTGCTATAAAAGCTTTGTAAAATAACAAAAAATAGTCATAAAAATAGCTTAAAAAAAATTAACAAATAAGAAAGCATTTATGAAAAAACTTATCAGCATATCCTTAATCATATTTTTTACCATTTTTGCAACAGCTTGCACAAAAAACAAAGAATCAGCAGACGGTACAGTAATAAAGAAGAAAAAAAGAAGTCATAACATGAAAAAAAGAGCAGAGGAATATGAGGGCGGAATCCTGACTGGTAAGAATGGAATATTAAGTGGGGGGAAAAGAACTGCTGCACAATTTGCTGCTGATAACATGTTATGGCGAGCTTCGCTGGAGACTTTAAATTTTATACCTCTTAGTTCAGCAAACTATTCTGGAGGAGTAATAATAACGGACTGGTATTCTCGAGAGAATTCTAAAGATTCTATAAAAATTCAAGTGGTTTTTAAATCAGATGAATTGAGTACAAATTCTATAGAAATTGTTTCCCATAAAAAAATATGTAACACCAATGGCTGCCGAACTACTGCCATGCGGCAAAGTTTTAATTCTGAAATTAAAAATAAGATTCTTGAAAGAGCAAGAATTCTTAATGTTGCAAGAGTTAATAAAGAGAAAAAATAATTATTATTGTTTGGCGGGAGTGACGAGACTCGAACTCGCGACCTCTAGCGTGACAGGCCAGCGCTCTAACCAACTGAGCTACACCCCCGAATGTTGGTGGGCGATGAGAGACTCGAACTCCCGACCCTCTCGGTGTAAACGAGATGCTCTACCAACTGAGCTAATCGCCCTTTTTAAATTCAGAAAATTCTTATAGCAGGAAATCTAATAGTCACAAAGCATTATAATTAATGCTTACTCTCCTGTGAAGTTCCCTTGTTATTATTTGAAGGAATTTGCTCAATTTCTACCCACTCGACTGGCTTGAGACTTTTAGTTAGCGCAATTTTCAAAACTTCCTCGACATGTTTAACTGGGATTATTTTCAAACCTTGTTTTACATTGTCAGGAATCTCTTTTAAATCTTTTTCATTTTCTGCAGGGATAATAGCTGTTTTAATTCCTCCACGAAGCGCTGCTAATAATTTTTCTTTTAAGCCACCGATGGGCAATACTCTTCCGCTCAATGTAACCTCACCCGTCATAGCAACGTCTTTTTTAACTGGTGTATTGGTCAGCGCAGAAACAATAGCTGTCACCATTCCAATTCCAGCAGAAGGACCATCTTTAGGAGTAGCACCTTCCGGAACATGAATATGGATATCTTTTTTTTCAAACACAGGAGGTATAATTCCAAATTCTAAACATCTTGATCTGACAAAGGATTTTGCAGCATGCATAGATTCTTTCATGACATCTCCTAGTTTTCCTGTTAGTTCTAATTTTCCTTTTCCAGGCATCACCAAGGTCTCAATGGACAAGATTTCTCCACCAACCTCCGTCCAAGCAAGTCCAGTAACAGTACCTACCTTGTCATCTAGTTCAATCTCGCCATATTTAAACTTTTTTACACCAAGATAATTTTCTACCTGATCCTCTTTCAGATCAATTGTGGTAGATTTGCTAGTGACAATTTCTTTAACTGCCTTTCTAGTCAATTTAGATATTTCTCTTTCCAAACCTCTGACACCAGACTCTCTCGTGTAATGTCGAATGATGCTTTTGATAGATTCATCGTCAATTTTCCATTCCCCTTCTTTCAAGCCACTATCTTTAATTTGCTTAGGGATTAAATATTTTTTAGCAATTTCTGATTTTTCATCTTCCGTGTAACCAGATATTCTAATAATTTCCATCCTGTCTAATAATGGTCCAGGGATATTAAGGGTATTTGCAGTTGTAACAAACATAACGTTGGATAGATCGTAATCCACTTCTAAATAATGATCGTTAAAAGTATTGTTTTGCTCAGGATCTAGAGCCTCAAGCAATGCGGATGAAGGATCTCCTCTATAATCATTACCTACTTTGTCAATTTCATCTAATAAAAAAAGAGGATTTTTGGTTCCCGTTTTTTTCATCATCTGAATAATTTTACCTGGAAGACTACCTATATAAGTTCTTCTGTGACCTCTAATTTCTGCTTCATCACGAACGCCACCTAATGACATTCTGACAAATTCTCTACCAGTCGCTTTAGCAATCGATTTTCCTAGTGATGTTTTTCCTACTCCTGGGGGTCCTACCAAACACAGAATAGGCCCTTTAATTTTTTGTATTCTAGACTGAACTGCAAGAAATTCTAAAATTCTATCTTTTACTTTTTTAAGACCATAATGATCTTTGTCTAGAACTTTTTGAGCCACATTAATATCTGTGTTCACTTTAGAAGACTTGTACCATGGTAAAGCAACCATCCACTCTAAGTAATTTCTTACTACTGTAGATTCTGCAGACATGGGACTCATCATTCGTAATTTTTTCAATTCTGCAAAACATTTTTCTTCTGCCTCTTTAGGCATTTTTGCTTTTTTAATAGAATCTTCTAGAACTTTGGTTTCATCTTTTCCTTCTTCAATTTCACCAAGCTCTTTTTGGATCGCCTTCAATTGCTCGTTAAGATAGTACTCCCTCTGAGTCTTCTCCATTTGATTTTTAACCCTACCTCTAATTCTTTTTTCCACAGACAAGACATCAATTTCATTATCTAAATAACCTAGAATTAATTCTAATTTTTTCTGAATGTCGACACTTTCTAAAATCTTTTGTTTTTCAAAAAGATCGATACTTAAATTTGAGGCAATCTTATTGGATATAACTACTGGGTCTGTTTCGTTTTTAAAATTGATGTTATTTTCGTCATTAAATTTTTTTGAAATTTTCGAAAGCTTTTCGTATTTTCCAATAATAGCTTTGGATAAAGAAATTGCTTCAGGCTTTTTAGAATCGAGTTTAACTTCCTCGCAATCTGCTAATAAGAAATCTTCATTCTTTTTAAATTCTTTAATTTTAACTATAGACTTTCCTTCAACTAGAATTTTTACAGTACCGTCAGGTAATTTAAGTAATTGGAGTATTTCTCCTAAAGTTCCGTAAGCATAAACATCTTTGTCCTTAGGATCGTCTGTTTCCGCATCTTTTTGGGCTACTAAAATAATTTTTTTATACTTAGAGGCCACAGCCTCCAAAGCCTTAATGGATTTCTCTCTACCAACAAATAAAGGAATGGCTGCGTTAGGAAATACCACAATATCCCTAAGTGGTAGGATTGGGTATTCGTTTAAATTTATTTTTGTAGTGTCTGACATAACTGCACTATTAAATAAGTATTAATTTAGTGAATACAAGTATGATTTATAA
>OJEB01000068.1_pt1 | contig 18014 bp, 9 predicted proteins | sample 1593121 | NCBI WGS metagenome assembly OJEB01 (sample SAMN05416718, study PRJEB24817) | seawater metagenome | isolation source: Sea water | place: Canada:Atlantic | collected 2013-07 | reverse complement strand
ATCCTCTTCGTCGGCAGCGTCAGATGTGTATAAGAGACAGGCGATTATCTTTTTCGACAAGGATGTTTTCAGTCGTGACAATATCTTCTATCTTCTGAAAATCTTCCATATCTTTCGTCTCTGTCAACGTGCGTACACCGTTCATCTCTTTGACGTCTTTCATCCCTTCGACCATTTTCTTTTCTGACACTGCCGACTTGTCTCGGAATTCATGACGGTGTATATCCGGTGGTTCTGCCTTCCACTCGGTGGTGGGCTTGAGACTTCGTACCTTATCATTGTTCCCAGCTGCAACCGTTGGTTGGTCACATCCGTCACTGCTGCTGGGATGAGTGTAGTCGTCTGTCTTTTGTTTGCTTTGAGCATACGATCCATCTTGGACCGCTTGTCCTTTTGGAACCGGTGCTCGTTGCTTTGTGCATATTCTCTGCCGCCCGTCCGTATCTTTTTCTCTGTCATGATGCTGCGTAGTTTTCGGTATACTTCCATGTCTCTGTGTTTCCACCTCGACTCCAGGATTTTTTGATGTGATCTTTGATAATGATTGATTCCTTTCCAGATCTTCAAACCATGATAAAGATGATACGTCGGTTGGGCTTTGTTCCGTCATAGTCATGTTCTCCGGCTTTGCGGGCGTGCAAGTGCCATCAGATATAATTTCAGGGGATCTCGCAGCATTTCCGGTGAACTCATACTTCTCGGCTTGTTTGCTATCGTTGTGCTGCCGTGGTTGTTGTTTGTCATCCGTTGTATTTGCCGCTGATGCCTCCTTATTCATTTCCTTCTCTTGCTCGTTATGCTCGTAAAGTGGAGTCCACTCGCGAGTGGCCATGTTATGGTGGTTCTTGTCCTCCAATGATGTCTCGTCTTCAACTTTTTTGATTCCTGCTCTGTTCAAATCATTGCCTTCATGTAATTCTTCTTCTCCTCGCAATCGTAATTCCTGTTCACCCGGGCATCTCCATGTCTTTGCCGGGTCTTTGTCTTCTAAGCCCATCTTCTCTCGATCCTCTGCTCTCTGTTCATATCTTCGTTGAGCTTCCCAAAATTCCCATCCTTTTATAAATTCTTGGGACCTTCTCAATTCTTCGTCACCCTTCACATACGGTAAGTTTACGATATAAATCTTGCCATACCTAATATGAATTGCCACCTTCTCGTCCTTGTAATTGGGCTCGGGGCCCTTTCCTTTCCCGGACATCCTTGCCTATGATAACCGATTTTATTTTTAGTGTCCTTTTCTGGTTCAGTTCAGTTGTTAAACTTGGGTCTGATAAACCGTTCCGCGGTATGGAGCTGCTTATATCCCAGCTTACGCGCTTACGGCTTTATTGCCGTCATGAGCGTAAAACACAGATTGACACTTTTCGGTTATAACTACCTAACTACACAAAACACCTAGTAGAAGTACAAGGCCCATATTCGTAAAACTCACGAATATTGGTCCTCCGCCAAGTGGGTTACGAAACCCACTCTGACCTATGTCCGATGGGCCGTGTAACCCATCCATAGATACCGGAGGATCGGAAACCTCATAACGCTGGACCCCCTCCGAGAGGTTAGGGTACCGATACTCGTGGGAGTAATCAGGCTTCTGATCCTTGGTCCTTTCACTTGGAGCCTCGGCCCCCCCATGCTCAAAAACCTGGAAAAGTTTTTTGGTCCGGTGTTTGATGTAGTTCATTTCAGCTCCGCTCTTTGTCTCACCCCAATGAGCTGAGCTCAGGTAGGAAGGAATTACTAGCGGCAAGCCTTGTCCGCTTCCGAAGTCTTCTCTTGCTCTTTTGTCCGTTGCCTGTAGGCGTACTGTATTTTGTCCAGCCCCGACGGCAGCTCCATTTTTACGTAGTCCCGCAGAATTTGACTCGTGGCCCTCGCTCGTCTGGTCTGAACCCCGTCCGATTTCCTCTGATCGGCTTGCTCCTGGACGTCCCTGTGTTATTCCTTTTTCGTTGTTATCAAAGTTTGGCAAATGATACTTCTCAAAGGCTGAACTCTGGCCCCCTTTGTCTCTCTTTGATACTTTGCTTCCCCGTTGTGTGAACTCTTGATTCTGGACCCCGTTGTCCCTCTTTGATTGCTCAATTGATATATCTGGTGGCACCTTTTTCGATGGCATGCTGTAGCCGTTGCATACGTTTTCATTTCGCCAATCCTCCTTTCGTTTTGTGCCCCCTGGTGCTCCCATCGCAGCATCTCCGGCACCGCCATCGCAATATTTGTTTTCATTTCTGATCAATTCTTTCGTTGGTTCCTCGGTGGGGTCGATCCTCCTTTTAATGCTTATCAATTCTTTTCCGGGGTCGATAGTCATGTTTTTACTGCGTTGCCGGGGCTGGTCGCCTGTTGAGCCCCACTTGTTATTTTTTGAATCACTGTACTGTCCACATTTACCAGTAACTACATGCTTTCCAATGTGATGTATCTCATCCAGATCCTCGGCATGGCCAGTAATAACTCCGATTACTATCACGTTCTCCTTCTCGTTCTCGTTCTCCGCTAATTTAATCCCACTTAGGTCAGACTCGATACTCCTTCTCGTGCTCGTCTCCTGGCGACCGTATTGTGAAAAGGGGGTAGTATCGTGTGTCTTCGCTTCAACAACTAGCTTTGCATTGAGTCTTGTTGATTCATTTGATTTTTCGTCACTTATATCAGTATGACCCGGCTGTGAACTCGTTATGACATCACCATCAATCCTTTCATTCACTCCTCTACTTGACTTATCCCCTTTGAACGACACATCAGAATCCTTCTGTCTGTACCGTGTACTTCGACCGATTCCATCCGGTGCAATTGTAAAAGGCGCACCATTCTTCACATTCTTTGTGTCCCCATTCGAGTTCATGGTGACGCTGCGTTTTTTGTCGTTGGTTCTATAGGTCATGACTGAATCGATTGTATTGATGATATTTTCATGCTCGTGTCCCAGTAATTCATAATATCGATCCGTATCCCAGTAACCGTCGTTAAACTCCTTAACCATAAATGCCAAGTCATTCTGCTGCCCTCTATTTATCCACTCGTCATGATCCTCATTCTTTCCATTGATCCCAAGGTTTATATCTCGTCCGCTTGCATTGTCAACATTGCACGTTTGTGGATGGCATTTGGTTTGTACAAGTTTTTCGATATACGTACCATCACCCTCAGCTAAAACTGAATACGTTATGTCGCTTGTAACGGTTTCATTCGCTGATGAGTCGCGAGTTAAACTATCAAAATCTCTTCCCTTGACAGTGACATCATGCTTCATTATTCCATCATCCTCCAACTCCTTTGTGTTCTCGTCACTTGTGGTCCTCCCATACAGTTCCACATCATTTATCCTCTCCTTGCACCCAGTGCCTATCGTTCTTATTTCTTGACTGTGCCCTGTACTAACCATATATTCTGTGATATTTCCATCTCCATCATAGACATTGACATCATCTTCTGTCGCTTCGCTCAGGCCGTTAAGGCGTGTACTCCTCACAATCCCTCTATCTAAATTATTAATACTCCGGTATTGATATAAAAATATAATCCCAGATCTTTGCCGTTAACCTCGGTATCAGTCACCGAGCAATCGGAAAAGCGGCTTTTGCAATGGCACTTTTCTTGGCTTGCAAGGTCGAGAAAAATCTCGACTTTGCGCTTTCAATTTTCTTTTTCTCGTGAATTTGTTTATGCACCTGGCAATATTCACTTCGTCAGTTAGAGCACTATCGGTGCTGTGACATGAACAACAAACACAAACCTGGCAATATTCACTTCGTCAGTTAGAGCACTATCGGTGCTGTGACATCACAAAGCCAGTTTGGTTTGGTTTGATCCAATTACATAAACTCATTTTGCTTCATACTATTTTCTTCTTTCTGGGTTGATCTTCTTGCTTTAAGATACCAATCAATTTGAACCATTCGTTCTAACCCAGAGCAACTACTTATTTCTTCATTACTGCTCCATGCCTTCGAGGAGAGGAGACAACGCTTCGTTGATTTTCTCCTGCAATGCAATTTGCATCACCATGGAACAGCGCTTTTACATGCTTTACTCAGTTTCATCGAACTCCTATCGATAACAATGCAATGACTAATTTTATCATTGAAACTGAGGTTCGTCAACTTAGACGATATGACTTCTTGGTCATTCTTGATCATAGCGGCACTTGCTGGACTTCTTCGTCAGCGCCACTTCCAGACATGTTACGATCATTGTCAAAACACGTCTTACTTCGACATCTTGTCAAAGGCTGCAATACAGACAAAATTCCCGAACGCTTTGCTCGAGATACTGCAGGCTTGCTTCTTCATATCGCTTCTTAGCGTTCCAATATCAACAGATTCGATGGCTGTTGCCAGATGTCTGATCCGACTTGATCTGATTGATATCTATCATAGACTTATCTAAAAACATTCACGACCGGATTATCGTGATTATTTTCTTTTGTTGCGTCGATTTTCTTTTCTCTAGAACGAGGGATAGTGCAGTTATATTCAACCACACTGCTAGATAGTAAAGTACGTCATCAGGTATACATATACCGCGGGATCGCGCCGATATAGATATATCACGCCGATATCAAAAATACCCGATTACACCCCTCTTCAGTTGACGCTCGGCTCCGGGTTTCAACTGTCAACACAACACCTTCGATCATTTTGAACTTTTTGTTCCACATGCTTGATTCTGAGGTCATATCACCAAGATTAAATTGTGCACTTCTGGCAATATGAGATCGACCTGTTATCAGAATTTCATAGTAAGCATTAGGTTTCTGAATAGCCTTGGCCATGGCTTAAACAGATACCATTGATTCAAGTATTATTTCAAATCTTATCATTGATTCGGAGCTTTCCTCCGATTGCGGACCTCTCTCGTTCCGTTTGCTTAGACCAACTCATTTTTCAAATTCAACAAAGCAGCACGTAGCCGGGAGTAATCTTCTTCTTGAAGAACCTTTGTGAATATATCTGAATCATTTTTCTTTGATTCTACATGTTCAAATCGAACCAACAAATCGGCTACTTGTTCTCTGAGCCAGGATAATCTGTATCCCATATAATGCGAACCTTTATGATTCTTATCGTTTTGAACGCCTTCCATTGAGGCCTTGTTGTCAGTCATGACTGTAGTTGCTCCCAATTTCAATAAATCAAGTTCTTGTAAGAAGAACCTTACGCCCAAAATATGCTGCACTGCATGAACTGCAGCCATCAACTCAGCATCTCTGGTTGACAATGCAACAGACGCCTCCAATTTTGATCTCCAGGCTATCGGATTAGCACCAAATCTCAAAACATATCCAAAATAACTTCTCTTTGTAATAGGATCATTGGAGAAACTCGCATCAACCATGCCATTCAAATCAAATCCTTCCATACTTCTTATAAATGTAAGGACATGATCATTCTCTGTATCCACCAAATACCATGCCAGACGAACTGTGTGTTGGATTACAGCTTCTGTTTGCTTGCTTCCGGTAAATCTTGCAATAATAGCAGCTGCATGAGCTGCGTCCGGCCGTATGCCTAGAACGATGTATGCTGCTAATCCCAATATTCGTCTACTGTCAAATGTGTCATAGGGTACAATAGGATTGTCTTCTCCTGAAGGCTCATAGATATTTTTATGATCTAAGGCCATGGGTGTCCTAACAACTCTAGTGTCAACATTATCATAACCCATGGAACGAGCCTCCCCTTTTACAAGGATTTCTTTCCTGCAGAATCGGCCTTTTTTCTTTGCACGATCTCCCATACTTTCCAACAAAGCTCTCAACTTTTTAAACAGCTTCGGCATTCTGAACGTCATTGTCCCTGCTTTACGATCCAGTGTTATACACATACTTAAATATTCATGCACATCACCATCCGTGCATTCTGGACTGACAGCAAACCTGCTCGCATAGGCTTCAGAGAACTCATTTCTTATTCTTTGACCATCCTCATCTTTTGTTGCAATTATCAATGAATCATCTACGTGACAACATAATACGGCAAAACCTTTGCCTTCTTTCTTATAAAAGACACAAGGATCAATTTCTGACTGTTCCCAACCAGCACCTCGATGTCCTTCTTCATTCAGCTCTTTCGCACTTCCAATCATGAAATCACGGAACATACGATAGAAGATTTTGCATGAAAGTTGGCAACCATATAAAGCCCTTCGAACTCTAAAGTACTTTGCCGGTCTCCCATTGGGGCTCATAGGCATCAACTCAGGATTATTTTTCAGAATTTTATCCAAATATTGAGGAGCCCTAACATATACCGGTTCTGCATCATCAGGATATACAGCATGAAGATATCCACCCGCTTGATCTCTGGTTTCCATGGTCATGTCCAATTGAAGACAAAGACTACACATTATCTTAACAGCATCAGGATTGACTGTGGGAGAAATTTTCTCATCTTTATCATACCAGAATTTATCTAGTGTTTGACAAGCCACAAGACGGACCTTTTTTCTTGAGTCCTCTCCTGTTATTGAAGAAATCTTCTGAGCCAAAACATACTGCATGTAAACGCACTTGGCTCCTTCAGGTAAATGATCTATCGCTTCTAAACAAGGAAAATCAACCCATATCCTTTTCCATTCTGCCACACTCGGATCTCCCCAACCATTCGTTGAGAGATTGTCAACTACTTCTTTCATTGTGATGACTTTTGCAGCATAAACATGGAATAAATCTTTGAATGCTTCTGAATGATTAAAGCAATCATCATTCCTTGGATCTAATATTGCATTCATAGCAATTTTGGACAATTTGTCTACTTCAGCTCTGATAGGACGACCTTCTTTTGTCCTCAAATGACTTTCAATATCTTGAAGAACTTGGCATACTTTTGCTGATGCTCTGGAAATCATTTCTGGAACTGATACTGAACTCGAGACATGGTGGGTGTTATGTATACCCAGCCCTCTCATGATATCTCTTTCCTCCCAAGACAAATCATCATCTGCTGACCTCTTTTCTTTTTCTTTATCCGTCTCATCAGACGACATTGCAACCTTTGCTGCTCTGGCCTTCTTTGGCAAATGTTTTTGACTATCCTTTTTCTTGGATTTACTCTCATTGATTTGATTAATAGCTTTCTTGAGGTCTTCTAACTGTTTCTCAGTTGCCCCGTCTCCCAGCTTACCAATCATCTCATCTAACAATGGATTCTTTATTTCATTCTTAGGAGGGATTTTTTCTGACACTACCTTTTTCTTCGGCGGTGTTCTCTCCTTAATGAGCATACTCGTCCCATCGTCTGAATCTTTGACTTCATAATCCCAGTCCGTGTTGTTGTACACCTTGATTTTCTCTTCGTTTATGTTGTCACCAACTCCTTCAGCTTCCTTCATCCACACTTCAATATCTTTATGCTGCACTCTGTTTACTTTCGCTACAAGAACATTTCTGAGATTTCCGTCCGTCTCCATGGTTTCAGCAATGGTTCTTGCAGCTTCAGTTGATGAACTTGACACCAAAAGTGCCCTTAACAATGGCTGATCTCGTATTATCTGAACTGAATTTTTATCTGGAAGTATGCACTGCCCCCTGCAGAAAGCATGAGTTAAATCTCCTTTGATTCCAGTGGCTCTTTTCATTTCTCCAACATCCTTCGCATTCTTATACTTCTCCCATCGATGCCATGTCTGGGTATGCGGCTTCTTTGGATTTGCCACTTGGAACTTTATTTGATTTGTGTCATCTTTCCAGAAAGCGTCGAACCATCTTGATTGTGCTGCATTCAACACCAATTTCGAATGTATACCAGTTTGATTCAAACCAGTTCTAGGATCCTCTAGACTTACTCCATCATCGACCTCGAACAACCTCAAATTGCCATCCACTCCGTCAGGAAAAGATTCAGGTTCCTTTTGTTCTTGAAGAATCCCCTCTTCTTTTGACTCATCATCTCCATCAGCAACTTTGCCTTCTCCAAGATTTAATCCATCAGGAAGCTCCATTCCATCTACAAAATAGCATTCCAAACTTTCCTCCTCTATATCTATGAAAGTCATTACTTTGACGGGCTGTCCATCATGCCGAGAAAACGCTATCACTTCGTCATTAAAACTTGATGGTGTCCTGCTTGAGTCAAAACTTTGCAAGATTCCCAATATATTTTGCCCCATAAGTACATCATCTTTAGGCGTCATACATCCGACTGAGGTCAACTGATTTCTTACTCCAAGCATGGCAGGTCTTATGAACATATCTTTGATGACTTTTAGATTATACCTTATCTCGTATTTCTCTTTAGTCACATTCCATACTAACCATCCCTTCTTCTTATGCGGGATTCCCATCCATAATCCTAATTCGCCTTGTCTCGTGAACCGATTATTTTTCTTGTCATTTTTTAAAATCAACGCCTGTCCAAATGCACATATCATGACTGTAATATCACTGAACCTCCCTGACCACACAGTCCAAGGAATTTTATGCCAACTATTTTGAACATGCTGAGACTTCGAACGTAAAGCGTTCCTACGACCCAGGATGAATATTGCCAAAAGAAATGATCGATCCCAGTATAGTTCATTCAGGAACGAGCACTGAAGCTGGACCGATGTCAATGACATGACTTGCCCCATTGATCCTTCAATCATACCATTTTGAGCACTTTGACCCGGCACATTCGTACATAACGCGACATCATGAGTGAAACACCAACGCCCTACTTTTCTCAGGAACATTTTCAACTCGTCAACGCTAAACCATATCGGATCACAGTCGGCATATAAGCATCTTAATTGCGTTCCACGTTTTTCTGTTTTTACATAATTCCACAGAAAATCCAACGCTGTACAGATATGTGTATGATCTGGTAACGCCTGTCCAACTTTTATCCTTGACACTGACTCTTCGAATAGTATGCCTACTGCATTATTATCATGGGATTTTCTTAAGCACATAGCAGTAAAATCGAGAGTCCATTTCTCCCCCATTCGCCACTGAACACGATCAACTGTTTCAACTCTCTTTTTAGGTTGAATACGTCTCCTTCTGGATAGGCAAAAGGTGCACTTATTCGCATATCCTTGAATCATTAATGGATCTCCAAAACTTGATTCACACAGTTTCCTTGTCACCTCATCATTAGGATGACCATTTGCTAAATGGAACCTCTTTGGATCTTTTATGATAGGGAACCGACCTGGTATGGCTCCTTCTGCATTTAATGTCCTGCCATGTGCCAACTGAGCCAGCTTTCTACGAACTTCTTCTGAAGGAATGTCACGAGCTTCCTTTCCTTCTGTATCTACTCCCCTCTTTACGAAAGCAGAAACCACCTCATTATCATATGTAGACAATCCTTGTAGTCCCAACACTTGCGCACAATTAACGCAATAGTCACCAGCTATTATCTCCACACTGCATCGCTGGCAATATGAACGGATATATTTTTCTGAATATCCATTGGCCTGCAACCACTCGTCGACCTCCACTTCTCGAAAAGGGTCTAAACGACGTAAGTCCTCTTCAGTGTAGTCTCTATAATTACCTGATGAAGTATACATAGCATCCACTGCACACGCTCTGCATATCTCCAACCCATTCTCCGCCTCATATTGGCAGAGGCTACAAACGGCATATCCGAACCGTTCCTCAGACTGGTCAATTAATGGTCCTCCTTCATGAACCAATGATCCTTCTTTATGAATCATATTGACACCAACACTACCTTGAGCTCCAGTAGTGTGGTACTCAGTGCTATTCTCACCGAGACTTCTACATCCTCCATACTGGTCAACCCATAGTTCTTCTTTATGAACCAATGATTCTTCTTTATGAACCATATTGACACCAACACTACTTTGAGGTACAGCAGTGTGGTACTCAGTGATATCCGCACCGAGACTTTTCCTGGATTCTTCATAAACCCATCTTGGCAAACCATCCCATTCCAATCCACTCTCCATTGAGCAGACACATGATACTAATCCCACAAATGAACTGACGTCTTGTTTGCACATATTGCATATTACTGAGTTGTTTTCTACAACCCCTCCATTCGTAACAGGATTAGCATTCCTTAAGCTACCAACAAAACTATCATCAGCATTTCCTGACTCAAAGGGACTGCCATCTTCAATTGGATCAAAAATTGACCCCGCGACTCTTTTCTCGCAACCATGAATTGGATCAAACATTGCTGAACCATCATATATATTTTCTGAATCAGGACCGACTCCGTCATCATCTGTCCTCCACGTATATTCTTCCATATCATATTCCTCAAGAGGGAGGGCCAAACTCCCTTCAATGAGCTGATTCATACGCTTCAGACTTTCATCTCCAGCCACAGGACTTGCATCATTCTCAAAAGTCACTCTGTGCGCTTTCTTCATGTTTCTCGTAGGAATGTCACGAACCTTGGTGAACACAGGTTCTGACACCATCTTATATAACTCACCTTCAGCCAAGCCGAAACTTAAAGAGCCATCCTCACGAAGGTATACGGCCACCATCAATGACCAAGTGTTGTCTGATTCTTTATTCAGAACAACGGCATAACCATTTGGAAATACCAAAAAACTTTTTCCCAATTGTCTATTGAGAAAGGTACGAAAACCACCACCACTCAATTCTGGTAGTGACAATAAAAAATCTTTCGCACCATTTAACATTTGAAGCAATAAATTGAAGTCATCATTGACGGTAAGTTCTATGTTATTTGGATCCTCAAAAAAGAACCCAAGAGTACCGTCAACATTGACTATGGACCCATCTGCGGTGATAATCCTACATTTTGACTTTTCTAACATGAGGTTTTCATGAGTCAATGCCATAGTAGGACCTACACATACTGCCGCACAGGAATCGAGAAGCATCTTTATAACTGCTATCTGGGTCAACTGTCCCACTTTCGAGACTTTGAAAGCAGTTCCCGACTCACCGCAAGTGCGGCCTCTTCAGAGCCCGTTGCCACGGCCCCCGAAATTCCCTCTACCAGTCTGACCCCGACCTCTCGGGTTAGCGCCTCGTGCGCGAAATCCTGGTGAAGACATGTCACCCATCTGAGTCTTCTGCATCTGACGGTATCGTTGTAGTTCTGCCATGTCATTCGATGTCATCAGTGACTGCTGAGCCTGCTGCCCAGGTAGGAATAACCCTGCCGATTGCTGTCGTATCGGTGGCAGTACTGTCCCAGCTGAATGAGCCCGATGTGTTTGACTCGAGCCTGATGATCCTGTCGACTGTCCACTCTGATAATAAAACTGCTGCGAGCCCACTGAGTTGGTTGATACCGACTGCCCACTCGAGAAACCACCGACCGTTGCTAACTGACCATCATCTTCTCCATACCAATCTCCATCGTCAGTCCAGTCTGAAGAGTTGTCTTGATACATAGACGATATTTGATTGACCCGTGCCTGCAATTTTTGATTGTCTTCGGTTTGTTTCTTCAACAATGCGTACACAGTTGCCAAAGTCGGCTCTGGCTCTCCAGAACCTACTCCTGCCGCTGCAACTGTTTTCTGAGATGCACCCTTGGATAGATTAATCTTGGACAAGTCAATGTTCCCTGCAGCATCGAGAAGGCCTTTCATCATGTGAACCGCATTGCCTGGCCAGCATTCTTGCAACCATTGCATACCAACATTGTGATCCAGTAACTGGTTCACGATACATTTGTCCATACCACAATTATCATGCTTGTAACCATTCGGCATCGTTCTACCACATGGTTCTTCTTCACCTTCCAGCACACCCGGGCAACACATATCCACACGGAACCCTGCAATCGGATCTTGTTTAACCAGCGCTTCGACAGTCTTCAAATATTTCTTGGCAACTTCTTTCACAGCCTTCATGGATATAAGGATTGGTTTTCCATTCTTAAAAAGTCGTATTGTTTCTTCTTTACCCTTTTTTCCCTTATTCTTGTCATAGCTGCGCTGATTGCGATCATTTGAATCCGTAGTATTCCGTTGTTTTGATGTCACCGACTTCTTTATATCGTCTTTTTCTTTGACTGACATCTTCTTGAATTGGATATGCGCATCCTGCATATTCTGCTCGACCTCATTGAAATCCACCCAAGGGGGTTTGCCTCTGTGACTTCTACGCCAGGCCTGGACTTTTCTTCCAGATCCGGGCAGCATCATGCTTATATCGTCGGTCTTCAATCTGAGTACTGCCTTTGCTCCATGACTCACTGCCAGGGGCAAATGTTCATGTTCCCTGTGACAAGTGCAGTTTGTCGATTCGTTCACCAACGCACTCAAACAGAAGTCGTTGTTGCCTGTCGCATCGCAGATTTTTGTAAGCAATTTCTGAGACGAGACCTCTTTCGCACTCATGGCACTTTTGAGAACGGTCTCTTTGACTTTCTCTTGCGTCTGATCCAAAGAATCCCCTTTCTTTTTCTGAGGAAAGAACCCCTTCTTGTTTTCTTTGCTAACGATACTAGTGAGAACAGTGAACAGTTCGCCTGCAACAGTGTCCCCCATCTCATAGGCATCCGTACTGTCCCAATGTTTAATCAATAAAGAGTAAACGTTGCTGAGATAGACTTCCATTGTCAATCCTGAACACAACAATTTCTGACGTCTGAAGAGCGACGTTGTTGCGCTACATATAACCTCGCTGAGTATGTCTCTATTCTCGTGCAAGATCTTGAGGGAATCTGCCTGTGGTTTCCCTGGACATCCCGCCAGATCGGGATGTACCTTGAAGACAATTGACAACAAGTCCACATCACTGATAAGTATACCCACCATGTTTGTCTTCTGCTGGAAGTCCCTGAATGAACTCAGAGTTTGCATATTTGGTATAACATTGGAGTGGTCTGTGAACGTGTCATGAAATGCCTTTTCACAAATCGGAAGATCACTTTCGAAGAAATCTTTCAGCGCTTTTCTCTTTTCATTATCGCCAGTTTTCAAATCTTCCAATTCCACTAGTGACAACAACTGGTTCGGCAGTATTGCATAAATCCCCGCATACATGTACACAGGCGTGTGGAACACTTTATTCCGATGTGCTTCTTCGTTCTTTGCTATGTTCTGTCTCCATTCATCTACCTTTGAAGCGTAACCCCCATTTTCTGCAGTGTGCATAATCTTATCAATGATAGCCACAAAAACCCACTCCATGGCAATGGCTTTAATATAAGCCTGAATTCCCGAGCAGTATGATATTCTGGATATATCTCGTAAGTGTCCAATTCCAGGTTCTCCTGCAACCTTCGCTCGTTCCGTCGCATATGCATTGTATATTGCCATATGTTGTGGCGTGTACATATCTATGGACTCGGAAGGAAGTATCGTCTTATTATAATAGGATCCCGCTATGCGTTTAGTGACTCCCTTCAACTTCGCCTCTTCTGCTTTTTCGGTCGATTTTTTCCAGTTGTCTTCATTAGTGACTGCGTTCTTAACACCAGTCTCTATTTCTCTCTGATCATTTTCCACAGCACGTATGACCGGATAGATTGCTTGCTGAAATATACCTTGTGATTTAATTTTCTTCGTCACAATGGACAGATGTAACCCTAAATCTGCATAGCTAACTCTATCCCATCCTTCCAAATCATCATCATTTTTCTGCTTACAGAAACGATGCCCTTTGCCGAGGTCTAGAACACTTATGAGCTTTTGTTTCGTGCTTTCCAATGCCTCGAGCCAATCGTCCGTTTGTAGAGCCTCGACCGCCTTCATTTTGCTTGCTATATCCTCGTGTGTATCCACCGGCATCGTTCCTATCGTAAGTTTTTCTTGCCAATAGTTTAAATATCTCTCTTCGGTCAAGCCATTCGCATCCATAGAATTTTGAATATCGGTCTGCTCCTCAACAGAAAGCAACACATAAGCTTGTTTTGCTAGCTCATAGTGTTTCTCGCCCCACTCCAATAAAGATGTAAAGGCCAGAGCTCTCTCGTCGACAACTTTTCTTCCTGACGACGTTCCATTGCCATTGTCGTCGAAATAGCTTTTCCATGTTGTCGACATTGCAATTATACACTGGGGTAATAGTGTATCAGGGAGAATTTTTCTGTTCCTCTCCCCCTTTCCTCGAATTCGAAGTGCTAGACTCATCATTTCTATGTTTTGATTGTCTACCATTTCTTTCAAGCATTTGAATTTCTTCTTGTCGTTGTCATAAAATTCTTTCATTAATATCATGTTCTCAACAGGAAAATTCCCCCAACCTCCATATATTTGCGTGAAATACGCATGAGGGTCAAGCTTGATTTCATCCTGATTCTTTTCTTCTTTTGAATCGTAAAATTGCTTCAAGTACTTTGCACATTCTGTGTGTGCTCCCCATTTTACACACGTGCTCAGTATGCGGAACAGCAGTTTAAGCATGTAAATTGGGCTTATTATCTTTGCTGCAAGAGTCGTCAATTCACTCTCGTTCAATACATCGATGAGTCCCATATACTCAAGCCGTATCTTTTCTGGCATCATATCCCACTTTTCATAAAGCCTCGTGGACGTCGCCATTTGCGATCTGCTCGATATGTCAATTATAACTTACTCCAACCGCGCCCATGTGATTCTAGATATATTACACTCCAGTAACTCCAGATCTTTTTCGTTATCCTTGGTATTTATCACCAAGCAACTGGCAATATCGGTCGATCGCGGCGAAAATTCTTAGCTTCGCCTTATAAATTTCTTTTCCTCGTAAATTTGTTTATGTACCTGGACAAAATTCACTTGGTCACTTCAGAGCACAAAACGGTGCTAAACATCGGAACAAACCTGGACAAAATTCACTTGGTCACTTCAGAGCACAAAACGGTGCTATGACGTCATGAAAGCCAGTTTGTTCAGAATCTGATCCAATTACATAAATTCACTTTGCTTCAAATTACTTTTCATTTTCTTGTTATCTGGGACGATCTTTCTGGATTGTTCTATCCAAACCCAAGATAACTACTCTTCTTTTCCAAATTCTTCATCTCCACCATGAGGAAATAATACTTCTTTGTGTATTCTCCTGCGGCGCGTATTCAGGCCGCCATGGAACAGAACTTGGAACATATCTCTCTCAGTTTCATCGAGCTCCTTTCGACGATATTGCTATGATTCATATTAACATAGACACTGAGCTTTGTCTTCATTGACATACTGGCTCTTGCTGAACTTTCTCGTCAGCGCCAAGGCATTTGCTGAACTTCATCGTCAGCGCCACTAACATACTTGTTTCGACCATCATTTGTCAAAACACTTCAACTTCTTTTCTTCGAAGGCTACAGTACAGACTAAAATCTCCTGTGTGGAGCTACTGCAGTCTTTTGCTTTTCTTTGCATTCATTACATCATCCATCAACAGATACTATGGCAATTACCAGATGTCTGATCTGGTTTGATCATGTTGATGTCTATCATAGACTTATTTAGAAACTTTCCGGACTGGACTGTCGGGAGACATTTCTTTTGTTGCATTTTCTCCTTTTCTTGAGAACGAGGGATAGCGCAGTTTGCATAAACTGCACTGCTATATAGTAAAGTAAGTTACCAGGTATATAAGTACCGTGGATAAGCGCCGATATAGATAAATCGCGCCGATATCAAAATACCCGATAACACCCCTCTTCAGTTGACGCTCGGCTCCGACCGAGACTATTATATTTCCATGGGAGAGGCATTGGTATTATGTTATTATTCACATTGGGGAAGTTTAAATTCGTGATGCTGAACTTCACCAGCCGTGGAATGGCGGGTTTAATTAATAATTTTAATTGGCCGGTTAATCACGAACTAAATCTAATGAAAACTAATAAAACCAAAGTTTCTACAACATTCCGCATTACGATGCCCTGATATACGGCCACATTGTGGTTTCCGCTTCTACTCGCCTTCCGCCTTCAGGAAGAGTCCAGGGCATACAGCGGCTATACGGAGTGTTAGAAAGTTACACCAATGTTACAATCAGCTTATACCGTATGACTTCTATCTGAAACCAATTGCAATTACGATAGGTATGTGCCCTTGCAATTCGCCAGAGTGTATATCTCGATTTTGCTCTCAGAAAATTCTGATGCCTACGCTGGATAAGGCCAGCGTTGTAAACTTCCGTTACTTTGGGTAATTAAACTCGAGTTTCATAAACAAAGCAGAAACCGTTATATACATAAATCAAATAATCGAGCACAATAAACGCAAAATAAACGTACATAAACACAAATAAACAAGTCAGCGTTCCAATCTCCTATTTGATGAGTTCAATGGCGTTAAAAATGAATGGAATGAGCAGAAAAAATATCCAATCAGTGGCATGGGAAAAAGAATTTCAACGAGCTAAATAAAGGTCAAGTAGGATTTTTCGTGAAGCGAGACGTTTCTGGGAAAGGGAACCTGCTCGGCATCCCTAGTCTTCTGGCTCAGGCCTGTGTCGTAGCGGCGCTGCCGGCGAGACTGACGGGCGCCGGCCTACCCTCTCTGTCAGTAACATGACCAAACTCCCCCAGTACCAACTGCAGATGACTGTTGACTCCGCATACATGGCCAAGGTTGGAGTTCTTCGAACCGGGCTCTGCGCGGGCCACCCGGCTCTGAAAGAGATCTTGGTTTCTCTGGTGCGAGGCTCACTCACGTGATTGATGACGACAACACGGCAAGGTACCTCGAGTCGCGCACGGTAGAGGACGCCACCCTGCGCACTGCCATGTCCGCTGGGGATACCCACCTCGACGCCATCGGCACCAGCAGAGACGAACTCCTCTCCAACGACGTCTGGAGCACTCGTACGCAAACATTTCGGTATCCCCCTACTTACCTCCTCTTTCAACCCTGTGGAGAGCGGCCTTGGATACAAAGAAAAACTGTCTGGTGTGCAGTTGCGCACCTCAATGGCCGGGGGACCCTTTGTTCTACGACGGCGGCACGTGGCACGTGGTCCACACGTTTTTCAAACACCTTGTGAAGAAGTTCTGCGTGGCAGTGGCGGCCGACACGGGAATACTGTATAGTATGGTGACCAACGTTGGGGTCGAGGCCAAGGGTCAGCTAGCCATCAACAACGGGCCTGGCGATATCGCTGATCTTGTGAAAGGGAAGCAGTTTGCCATCGACGTCTTCGCCGCCTGAGTTGGTAATGCCACGAACAATGGTCAGCTCGACAGTGAATCACCGTGTAAAGCATAGAAGACAAAACCGTGTTGAGTGGGAGTGGGGTTGGGTGGAAATAACCTGTTGAGTGGGAGTCACGTGGCGCTCGTTTCAGCTCGCCATCTCTGTGTCGGGATTGTGGAACCGGGGCATCATTGTGGGGATCGACGACCCTTGATTTAAAAAAAAAGATAACATAGAGTGGGGAGGGACACTTGTATCATGGTGAAACGATGCACTTACGAACCTTTTGACAAAGGAGACAGCCCTTTAGACCCTGGGCCCTGCAGACCTGTTTGGATGCCGAGGCGATTATGCAGAGGCACGAAGGAGAGCATAAGGGCCTGGAAACAAAGTGGAGAGGTTCAGTGGTGCGCACTGGTAGATATCGACGGGACAGGCACTCTTACGGTAGTGGGGTAGCAAAAAATTGTGAGCGGTTACCCTTCAGTGCAAAAGTTCGAAAAGTTTCTCGTGCATGTGACTAGATTCGAACCCGATACCTCCGATTGGAAACATTTCTAGCAACCGATATGCCGAGGTAGTTGACTATTTAAACAAAGTTTTTTTACGCATTAATATTCAATTTTAAACAAAAGATTAGGTTCTAATGTAAGGAAAGCAGCATAAAAAGCACCGGTATAACGACCATTGTGACTTTTTGTACAGGACAATTTATAGTGCCCCACTCCGTATACGATACTCTTAACACCTCATGCTACAGTTGGGCAAAAAAAAAATTGAATAGTACAAAAATCAAGAACTTTATGAGCGATTTTGAGTCGCTGAACGCATAAATTCGTTCTTTAGCGCTTCATAACTTTATACAGTATGTACGATACTGTACGATAGAAACGGTTCCATAATCCTCTCACTGTGCTGATTAATTCGGTATGTCGTGGTCCCTTGGGCTCAACGGGAACGACCTAATGTAAGACGGGTGGCCCCCTAACCTCGCAGATAGC
>OJEB01000056.1_pt1 | contig 19652 bp, 17 predicted proteins | sample 1593121 | NCBI WGS metagenome assembly OJEB01 (sample SAMN05416718, study PRJEB24817) | seawater metagenome | isolation source: Sea water | place: Canada:Atlantic | collected 2013-07 | reverse complement strand
CTCCCTGCAGACGCGTTATAGATATTAAAAGTTGAAACAGCCACTAAATAAAATTTATACCAAAATAGACAATCTTAATTATATATCGACGTAAATTTTATTTGATTATCGTAGATTTGAGGAAACATTTAAAACAAATTCTTATGGCTTTTGAATTACCACAATTAAACTACGCTTATGATGCCCTAGAGCCTCATATCGACGCAAGAACTATGGAGATCCACCACTCTAAGCACCACAACGGATATACAAACAATTTAAACACAGCTATTGCTGGAACTGATTTAGAAACTAAATCTATTGAGACCATCTTAGGAGATCTAGATATGTCCAATAAGGCTTTGCGAAATAACGGCGGTGGATTTTACAACCATTCACTTTTTTGGAACGTTATGAACCCCGAAGGAAAAGAAGCTCTTTCTGGCGAACTTAAGGACGCAATCCTTTTGGCATACGGAACGTTTGAAGATTTTAAATCTGCTTTTAGTAAAGCTGCTGCAACACAGTTTGGTTCTGGCTGGGCTTGGTTATGTGTTCACAAAGGGGGGAAAGTTGAAGTGTGCTCAACCCCAAACCAAGACAATCCATTAATGCCGGGTGTTTCTTGTAGCGGAACTCCAATTCTAGGGTTAGATGTGTGGGAGCATGCCTACTACTTAAACTACCAAAATCGTCGTCCTGATTATATTGAAGCTTTCTTTAGTGTGATTAATTGGACGGTGGTTGAGAAGCGTTTCGCTGCTGCAAAATAGAGCTTAGAAAATAATTAAAAATAAAAAAGGTGAACTTTCGTTCACCTTTTTTGCCCCAAATCTACCATGAACTTAACCTACTTATGTTATGGTAAACCAAATATAGACGATTCATCTATAAAAAACACAAGTATTAGATAAAATGCGCTTTTATTAGATAAAGTGAATTTTATCAGTAAGCTCTTTCGTTATTACCTTCGTAGAAATTAATAAACGCTCTATTTACGACTCTGTTTCCTCCTGGGGTTGGGTAATTTCCTGTAAAATACCAATCTCCTAAGTTTTTTGGACAGGCTATATGCAGGTTTTCTATCGGTTGAAAGATAATTTTAACCTCTGCGTTTATAGTTTCATCGCTCAAAAGCTCTGCTATTTTATCAGAAATTTGTTGTGGATTAAAAGGAGCATAAATTTCTTTTACAAAGTTTTTAACCTCAACGTCTGGCAGATTAACTTGAGCTTTACATCTTAAATAGATGTCCTGAACAATTTGATAATTATTAGTGTCATTTAACAAAGATAGTGCTGCCTTGAAAGCAACTAAACCCTCTAAGTTAGCCATGTCAATTCCATAACAATCCGGGTATCGTATTTGTGGCGCAGACGATACGACAACAATCCGTTTTGGGGAAAGTCGATCCATCATCTTTAGAATGCTTTTCTTTAAAGTTGTTCCTCTAACAATACTGTCATCAATAATTACAAGGTTGTCTTCTGGCTTTATAACTCCGTAGGTGACATCATATACATGAGCTACTAAATCATCCCGACTGCTATCTTCGGCAATGAATGTTCTAAGCTTCACATCTTTGATTGCTATTTTTTCAATCCGGGTGTGTTCTGAAAGAATCTGAGTTACTTTGTCAGCAGACAGTGTTCTAGTACCATTTAAAATTTGTTCTGTTTTCTTTTTGTTCAAATGCTCTTCAACATTTTCAATCATGCCAAAAAAAGAAGTTTCGGCGGTGTTAGGAATGTAAGAAAACACTGTATTTTTTATATCGTGATCTATATACTTTAAAACCTCTGGAACAATTAGTTTCCCAAGTAATTTTCGCTCTTGATAAATTTCAGCATCACTTCCCCTAGAAAAGTAGATCCGTTCAAACGAACAAGCCATACGCTCTAAAGGCTTAAGGATTTGATCTATGGAGGTCTCGCCTGATTTTTTTGTAATAATTGCACAGCCTGGGGGCAACTCATGAACGTCATCAAAGTCTACATCAAACGCCGTTTGAATAACGGGGCGCTCCGAGGCCACCACCACAACTTCGTCATCCATATAGTAGTACGCTGGACGAATTCCAGATGGATCTCTCAAAACAAATGAATCTCCATGCCCTAACAGGCCGGCCATAGCGTAACCACCGTCCCAGTTTTTTGCAGCTTTAGTTAGTATTTTCTTTAAGTTAAGTCGTTCTGCTATTAATGGAGAACACTCCATTTTTGTATAGCCTTCCTTCTTTAATTTTTTGTATAATTTTGAAACAGTATCATCTAAGAAATGACCGATTTTTTCCATGATGGTAATCGTGTCAGTATATTCCTTAGGGTGTTGTCCTATTTCTACAAGGTTTTTAAAAAGCGATTTTACGTTAGTCATATTAAAGTTACCTGCCAAAATCAGGTTCCGATGCATCCAGTTATTTTGCCTTAAAAAGGGATGAACACTCTCAACGCTGTTTTTGCCAAAAGTTCCGTAACGCACGTGGCCTAGCAACACTTCTCCTAGGTAGGGTACCATTTTCTTTTGAGCTGCTACATCATCTGCAACATCTGGGTTTTCTGCCAACACATCATTAATCCGTGTGTTGATTTGAGCAAAGATATCTTGAATGGGCTGTTGTTCTATTGAACGTACTCGACTAATATAGCGTTCCCCAGGCTTCATATCTAGTTTTATGCTAGCAAAACCCGCACCATCTTGTCCGCGGTTGTGTTGTTTTTCCATGATGAGATACATCTTATTAATCCCATAAAAAGCAGTGCCATACTTTTTTTTATAAAAGTCTAGAGGTTTTAATAATCTAATGTGGGCAATTCCACACTCATGTTTAATTGCATCGCTCATATAAATAATTTAGTATGACATATTATTATTAAAAAACGCGCCCAACAATAGGCGCGTTTTTTATAATGTTGTTTCTATTTCAAATTGTGTTAACTCTTTGAAAGCAATCAGACGGCGGCATATTTCCTCTGATTTCAGAGACTCAAGGCGCTCAGTGCCAAATTTCTCTACGCAGAAGGACGCAAGCGTTGATCCATAGATAACTGCCTTCTTCATGCTTTCAAAATTAACATTTTCAGATTGAGACAAAAACCCTGCAAACCCTCCTGCAAAAGTATCTCCTGCTCCAGTAGGATCAAAAACAGACTCTAACGGCATTGCGGGCGCTGAAAACATACGACCTTCGTTAAACAATAAAGCGCCGTGTTCTCCTTTTTTAATTACCACATATTCAGGTCCCATTGCGTGTATTTTCTTAGCAGCCACTACCAGCGAGTGTTCGCCTGTTAGTTGACGAGCTTCCTCGTCGTTAATGGTAATAACATCTACTCGTTTAATGACCTCAATAAGTGCGTCTAGAGTGTGGTCCATCCAAAAATTCATTGTGTCAAGAATGACTAAGGTTGAAGCCTCCTCCATTTGATCTAAAACACTCGACTGAACAGCTGGGTGTAGGTTTCCTAGAACTAATATTTTTGCGTCTTTATATGATTCGGGAACTATAGGCTGAAAATTTTCCAACACATTTAGTTCTGTTACCAATGTATCACGGTTGTTCATGTTATTGTGGTAACGACCGCTCCAAAAAAATGTCTTACCTTTTTTTATGATTTCAATACTCGAAATATCAATACCTCTATTTGAGAAAATGTCTAGGTAGCTTTGAGGGAAATCTCCTCCCACGACTGATACAATAGCGCTCTCGACCTTAAATTGTGAAGCAGACAAACCAATATATGAAGCGGATCCGCCAAGTATCTTATCCGTCTTTCCAAAAGGCGTTTCCAAAGCATCAAATGCAACTGTTCCAACGATTACCAACTTACTCATAAAAAATATTAAAAATTAAAGAACAAAGTTACGTATTTTTTGTTCTTAATAAAACTAAAAACACTGCTGTACTGACATAAATTATTTACGCCCAAAATCTGCAGGAATTTCTCCCCAAGCTTTCGTTTCCCACTTAACTATTACAGTGCTGTATGAGTTGGTATTGAGCCATAAAACCGCGCGATCTACTAGCACAAACATTGCTGCATTCGCTGGATTTCGAGTCAGTTTTGTATTGCAATGCTTTTTTTTAACCCAACTCATAGCAGTCCTTGAGTCTGTATATAAAATTCGCTTGCTGTTTTTTTGTCTTAATAATGCGAGCCCGTGAACAAGCGCTAAAAATTCTCCAATATTGTTGGTGCCTTGCTGAAAGGGCCCTTTGTGAAATAATTGTTTTTTGGTGTGTGTGTCAACACCTCTATATTCCATTATCCCAGGATTTCCACTAGAGGCAGCGTCTACCGAAATAGAATTATAGTTTGGCTGACCAATTAGTTTTAGTCGCGATTCAGAAAGGTTACTTGAAAGCTTTTTAGATTTTCCAACATAGTCTTTATAATCTCCCTTTAGTGCTGTTTTAGCCAACTGAAATGTTAAAAAAGACTTGTACTGTGCGCCTTCAAAATTAGCGATTTGCGCTTTACAATCCTCCCAGGATTCAAAGACACCTGTTCGGTGTCCTTTCCAAACAGTGTAATATTTTTGTTTTGATTTAGCCATTTTCAGCTAGGATATTATGAATAACTACTGGAAAGTGCTTTGATTCTAGTTCATGAATTTTAGCGGCCAATTCATTAAAAGTATCCGTTTCAAGAACAAAACATTTTGCTTGAAAAATAACTGCACCTTCGTCATAATGCTCATTCACGTAATGGATTGTAATACCTGATTCTGATTCCTGATTAGCCACAACAGCCTTGTGCACATGGGAGCCATACATGCCCTTTCCGCCATACTTTGGAAGCAGTGCTGGATGGATGTTCAAAACCTTGTTTTTAAATTGTTGTAGCAAATGTGCTGGAAATTTCCACAAAAACCCTGCAAGCACAATAAGGTCAAGATCAAGATTGTATACGTTTTGGGCGGCCCAATTAGGGTCTTTAAGCTGTTCTTTATTAAAAACGACTGATTTTACATTCAAGCCTGAAGCACGTTCTAAAACAAACGCATTAGGATTGTTGGAGAATACAAGAACCACTTCTGCAAACTTGTTTCCATGAAAATATTTAATAATATTTTCAGCGTTGGTGCCAGAGCCAGAAGCAAAAATTGCAATTCGTTTCATTTAAAGGTTTTTTGGGTTGAAATTCTTTAACAAAAAAAAGAATAATTATCCACATTGAGAAGTAAAAACACAATACATAACCGATTTAAGCATTTATAAACACACATTTTTAAAGTATTTACTCGTTTTAATGTAAAGTTTTTTATTTTTGCATCCTAATATAAAACTTAAAACAGAAATATTATGTCAGACATTGCATCAAGAGTAAAAGCGATTATCGTAGACAAATTAGGCGTTGATGAAAACGAAGTGGTAACAGAAGCTAGCTTCACTAACGACCTTGGCGCAGATTCGCTAGACACTGTAGAGCTAATAATGGAATTTGAAAAAGAATTTGATATTCAAATCCCAGACGACCAAGCAGAAAACATTGCTACTGTAGGTCAAGCTGTTTCTTATATCGAAGCTGCAAAATAATTACATTTTAATTTTTTATGGAACTAAAGCGAGTTGTAGTAACAGGTCTTGGGGCATTGACTCCGATAGGCAACAATAAAGACAGTTATTGGGAAGGCCTAATAAGTGGCAAGAGTGGTTGTGCGCCTATAACTTATTTTGATACTGAACATTTCAAAACAAAATTTGCTTGTGAATTAAAAAAATTCAATGTTTTGGACTTCTTCGATCGTAAAGAAGCTCGAAAAATGGATCGATTTACACAATATGCTATGGTGGCTTCTGACGAAGCCATCTTAGATGCTAAACTCGATTTAGAAAATATAAATAAACTTCGTATTGGAGTTATTTGGGGAGCTGGAATTGGTGGTATTGAAACATTCCAAAACGAAGTGATGAACTTTGCCAATGGAAATGGAACTCCAAGATTCAATCCATTTTTTATTCCTAAAATGATTGCTGATATTGCTCCAGGCAATATCTCCATAAAACACGGTTTTATGGGTCCTAACTACACGACTGTATCTGCATGTGCTTCTTCAGCAAATGCGATTTTTGATGCATTAAACTTAATACGTCTTGGGCATTGTGATGTCATAGTGAGTGGCGGAAGCGAAGCTTGTGTTACGCAATCTGGAGTTGGTGGGTTTAATGCCATGCACGCATTATCTACACGAAATGAAAGCCCTGAGACAGCTTCGAGACCTTTTGACGGAACTAGGGACGGCTTTGTTTTAGGTGAGGGCGCTGGCGCTTTGATTCTAGAAGAATACGAACACGCTAAATCGAGAGGTGCTAAAATATACGCAGAACTTGTTGGTGGTGGGCTCTCTTCTGATGCCTATCATATGACAGCCCCGCATCCAGATGGAATCGGTGTCATAGCGGTAATGAAAAATTGTCTTGAAAATGCAGGTTTAAATCCTGAAGATGTTGACGCGATCAACACACATGGAACCTCGACGCCTCTTGGCGATGTGGCAGAGCTAAAAGCAATCAAACAGGTTTTTGGTACGCATGCGAAAAATATAAATATTAATTCTACAAAATCTATGACGGGCCATTTACTTGGTGCTGCTGGAGCAATTGAAGCTATTTCTTCTGTCTTGTCGATTGAGCACGGCATGATTCCTCCAACGATTAATCATACGACCCCAGATGAAAATATTGACCCTGAGTTAAACTTAACTCTTAACAAACCTCAAAAGCGAGACGTGAAAGTTGTGATGAGTAATACGTTTGGTTTTGGTGGCCACAATGCTTGTGTTGTTTTCAAAAAACTAGATTAACCTTCTTGAGTCCTATTAAAAATATCTTTAAGCGACGTTCTGAAAAGAACAGAAGCCTCACGGGGTGTTTGAAAAAAATAACAGGGTTTAGTCCTGCAAAACACGTCTACTACGAAAAAGCCTTTACACACAGATCGGCAAACCGAAAAGACGAATTAGGAAACCCAATTAGCTATGAAAGGCTCGAATTTTTAGGAGACGCAATATTAAGCGCTGTAGTGGCGCATTATTTATTTGATAAAGTTCCAAGCGGAGACGAAGGCTATTTAACTAAGATGCGCTCAAAGGTGGTAAGCAGGGAGCACTTAAACGAAATTGGCAAAGAGCTAAAACTTTCAAGCTTGATGCACAGTAAAATTCCTTTATCACAATTTGGAGAAAACATTCATGGGAACCTGTTCGAGGCTCTGATAGGTGCTGTTTTTTTGGATAAAGGCTACATAGCTTGTGACCGGTTTATTTACAAAACAGTTATTGGTCCGCATGTAGATATTGAATCCTTAGAAGGGAAAATTATTAGCTATAAGAGCTATATTATTGAGTGGTGTCAAAAGGAAAAGAAAACCTTTTATTTCGAAAGCCTGGAAGATGCTGGAAAAGACCTATTAAAACACTTTTCTGTTAAACTACGTATAAACGGAAAGACCGTTGCGAAAGCAAGGGCTACCTCAAAAAAGAAAGCGGAAGAAAAAGTGTCTAAACGAGCTTATTTTGCTCTTCAGGATAAGATCAATAAAATTACCTGATTTAATTGTTCTCGTGAAACTATAACGTTTTCGCAATAATTTGGACTTAAGAAGCTTGAAAGCAGGTTCAAATTCTGAGTTAATATCCTATATTTACATAATGTTTATTGAGAATTATGGCCGTACACAAACTACTTGTCGATGATTTTGAAGACTCAAATTATTCGCTTTTAGCGGTTCACTGCGAAATGGAGGATTACCGGTTAGCATACTATTTAAACAAGTATTTGGAGACTCGACTGGCTAGAACAAAAGAAGATCTTGATTTCATTACATCATTAGCCTCTTTTCCTGTTTTTAAGTGGTCTAATAAACAGCTTCAAACAGATTGGCACCTAATTAAAAACAGTTGCTTAGTCGAAGAAATTGCTGTTTCTCAAGGACTGTTTTCAGAAATAAACGACAAAAGCTGGGTCATACACTCATTACTGCCAGAGCACCATTCTGTTGATTATATATTGAAAATAAATAATGGTGGTGGATTTATTAACGAAAAACAAATCTTGGACAAGATTCAAAAAATACCGAAAGTATCGACAGCTTACAGCGTCGATATTTCACAACTAAAATCAAAAGACCATTTAATATTTAATTAATGTCACACACAAGAAAAAAAACAAAAATTGTAGCAACATTAGGACCTGCTATCAGTTCAAAAAAAATGCTTCACAAAATGGTAGAAGCTGGAGTAAATGTATTTAGAATTAACTTCTCTCATGCCGACTATGAGGATGTCAAAATGCGTATAAAACTTATCCGTGAGATAAACGAGGAATATGGGTTTAACGCATCCATTTTGGCAGACTTACAAGGCCCTAAGTTAAGGGTGGGGGTCATGAAGGACGACGTAGTTGTAAACCCAGGAGATGAAATTATCTTTGCGACAGGCGAACGTTTTGAAGGAACTAAAGAGCGTGTCTATATGACCTACGACCGCTTCCCTTTAGATGCCAAAAAAGGAGAAAGTATTCTTTTAGATGACGGAAAGTTACTTTTTGAAGTCGTTTCTACAAATTTAAAAGATGAAGTTAGGGCTAAAGTTATTCAAGGGGGTCCTTTGAAATCTAAAAAGGGAGTCAACCTTCCAAATACCGATATCTCACAGCCTGCATTGACAGAAAAAGACAAAGAAGATGCCGTGTTCGCAATCGAGCAAGAGGTCGATTGGATGGCACTTTCTTTCGTAAGAAATCCTGAGGATTTAATGGAACTACAAACACTAATATCTGAGCATAGTTCTTACAAAATTCCTATTATTGCTAAGATTGAAAAACCAGAAGCAGTCGAAAATATTGACAAAATCATCGCTTACTGTGATGGTTTAATGGTTGCTAGAGGCGATTTAGGAGTTGAAGTTCCTGCGCATCAAGTCCCTTTAATTCAAAAGGAGTTAGTTTTAAAAGCAAAAAAAGCGAGAATCCCTGTAATTATTGCAACCCAAATGATGGAGTCGATGATTACAAGCTTAACGCCAACTCGTGCAGAGGTTAATGATGTTGCCAACTCCGTAATGGATGGTGCAGATGCAGTCATGCTTTCAGGAGAAACTTCTGTGGGTCAATACCCTGTTCAGGTGATTGAAAAAATGTCAAACATTATCAAAACTGTTGAAAATTCAGACTTGATTCATGTGCCACAAAATCCTCCACACATTCGCACCAAACGTTTTATTACAAAATCTATTTGCTACCATGCAGCAAATATGGCAAATGAAATTAATGCGCGTGCTATTTCAACGCTCACAAATAGTGGATATACCGCATTTCAGATTTCAGCGTGGCGCCCTGACGCTCACATCCTTGTGTTTTCGTCAAATAAGCGTATCATTTCGCAGTTAAATTTACTTTGGGGCGTTCGCGCTTTTTATTATGATAAGTTTGCTTCAACAGATGAAACAATTAACGATGTTAATAAAATAGCCTACAAAAAAGGGTATGTAGAGGCAGAAGACATGGTTATCAGTTTGGCAGCAATGCCAATGAAAGAAAAAGGAATGATAAACACCTTGAGGGTTAGTGAGGTTAAAGACTACTCTAAATTATAAAAATTTGATTTAAAAAAGAGTCGCTAAACTAGAAACTGGAATAAATCAGGTTTATCGTTAAGGTAATCGCCGTAAAAATTATGAAGTTTCATTTTAGCAATTAGCGGCTCAAGATCGTTGGGCGATTTAAGCTCGATTCCAACCACAGCTACACCTGTTTCCCTGCTAACCTTTTTCGTATACTCGAAATGAGTAATGTCGTCATTAGGTCCTAGGATATCGACTACAAACTCGCGCAAAGCACCCGCACGTTGTGGAAATGTAATTATGAAGTAGTGTTTTAGCTTCGAATGCAGCAGCGCACGCTCCTTTATTTCTGCGGTCCGTGTAATATCATTATTGCCACCGCTTATGATACAAACTACATTTTTACCTTTAATCACTGATCTAAATCCCTCTAAAGCAGCCACACTTAAAGCGCCAGCAGGCTCAGCGATAATTGCATCTTTATTATATAAGTCTAAGATTGTCTGACACGCGCTCCCTTCAGAAACCGTAATCATATCGTGTAAGTTCTCCTTACAGATTTGGAAATTCTTATCACCAACTCGCTTTACAGCAGCGCCATCTACAAAATTATCTATGGTCTGTAGCTCTACTACTTCCCCATTTTTAAGGGCGGCTTTCATTGAAGGAGCACCTTCCGGTTCAACGCCAATAATTTTTGTGGCTGGAGATAACAGTTTAAATACTGTAGACATCCCTGATGCTAAACCTCCACCGCCAACAGCTACAAAAATATAATCAATTGGTTTTGATGCTTGATTAATGAGCTCTAAGCCTAGTGTCGCCTGTCCCTCAATTACCTTTTCGTCATTAAAGGGATGAATAAACGTTTTTTTTCGCTTGTTACAATCCTCAACCGCTGCGTTATATGCATCATCAAAGCTATCGCCTACTAAAACAATTTTAATATAATTCTCCCCAAACATCTTGACCCGCTCTATCTTCTGATTAGGGGTGGGGGTTGGCATGAAAATAGTCCCCTTGATCTTTAACAGCTTACAGGACAAAGCAACGCCTTGAGCATGGTTACCCGCACTTGCGCAAATAACCCCGTTCTCTTTTTCGGCAGACGTTAAGGACGACATTTTATTATAAGCGCCTCTAATTTTATACGACCTCACGACTTGTAGGTCTTCTCGTTTGAAGCTTAGGTTACAGTCAAACATGGAAGAGTATTGCAGGTTGTGAATTAAAGGCGTTACGTTTGATATACCTTCAAGGTTCCTTGCCGCTGCTTTTACCGCATCAATAGTTGGAAAATAGGGGATTGTTTTTGACATTCGTTTTAGGCGTCAGATTTAATCACTTTCATCGCTGTCATTGCGGTTCTTAAGACCTTTCCAGTTGCTTCAATTGGGTGATTTCTGATCGCATCATTGACACGTATCAATTCTTGATTATCCACATTCTTTGTTGAAGTAAAAGAGGTCCCGATGACATCTGTTTCTACTGTCTTCATAAAATCAACTAATAATGGCTTACAGGCATGATCAAATAAATAACAACCATATTCTGCTGTATCCGAAATAATTCTATTCATTTCAAATAATTTTTTTCTTGCTACAGTATTCGCGATTAGCGGAAGCTCATGTAGCGACTCGTAATAAGCAGACTCTTCAACAATTCCTGAGCTTACCATTGTTTCAAATGCTAATTCTACCCCTGCTCGCACAAATGCAACCATTAATACGCCGTGATCAAAATAGTCTTGCTCTAAGATTTGTTTGTTTGTTGCTGCGGTTTTCTCAAAAGCTGTTTCACCTGTTGCTGCACGCCACTTTAATAAATTAACGTCATCATTTGCCCAATCTTCCATCATAATTTTTGAGAAATGTCCAGACATAATATCGTCCATGTGTTTTACAAAAAGAGGCTTCATAATTCCTTTTAGCGTTTCTGATATTTCAAATGCTCTTATTTTTGCTGGATTCGACAAACGATCCATCATGGTTGTGATCCCTCCATGCTTTAAGGATTCGGTAATCGTTTCCCATCCGTACTGAATAAGTTTGGAAGCATAGTTTGCATCAATTCCTTTTTCAATCATTTTGTCAAAGGACAAAATCGAGGCTGTTTGAAGCACTCCGCATAAAATAGTTTGCTCGCCCATTAAATCACTTTTAACCTCGGCTACAAAAGAGGACTCTAAAACCCCTGCTCGGTGACCACCTGTCGCCGCTGCATACGCTTTTGCCTGTGACCATCCCTTACCTTCTGGGTCATTTTCTGGGTGAACAGCCGTTAGTGTTGGCACGCCAAATCCTCTTAAATACTCTTCCCTAACTTCACTTCCTGGGCATTTTGGAGCGACCATAATAACTGTTAAATCTTCACGTATCTCCTTTCCTTCCTCTACAATATTAAACCCATGTGAGTACGCCAGTGTAGCACCTTGTTTCATAAGTGGCATAACGGTATCAACTACATTTGAATGTTGTTTGTCTGGAGTTAAATTAAGAACCAGGTCAGCACTTGGAATCAACTGCTCATAGGTGCCAACGGGAAAGCCATTAGAAGAGGCATTCTTAAAGGATTGACGTTCGTCTTTTATTGCTTGTTCGCGTAGGGCATATGAGATGTTGAGGCCTGAGTCCCTCATGTTGAGACCTTGATTAAGTCCTTGAGCACCACAGCCTACAATTACAACTGTTTTTCCTAATAAAGCGGTTACGCCATCTTCAAACTCAGAAAATTCCATGAATCTACATTTTGAAAGTTGATCTAATTTTTGACTTAAGGATAGAGTGTTAAAATAATTTCCCATTATAATTGTTGTTGATTTTTATTAGTTTTTGAATGCATTGAGCATTTCTGTTATCTTTAGTTCATCTTTAGTGACTGCAATTCGAGCAGAACGCACAAATTGCATAATTCCAAAAACACTAAGAGCTTTGTGCAAGGTTTCTAATTCCGCTCTTCGACCTGATTTTTCAAGAACAAAAAACTCTTTGTTAACCGTGACGATATGTGCGTTGCTTTCCTTTATTATATTTTGAATTTGACGTTCTTCAAACAGCAAGTCTGATTTAATTTTGAACAAGCAAGATTCTTGATATATAGTATCATCATCTGTGTGGTAATAAGCCTTGATTACTTCCACTTGTTTTTCAATTTGACCTAGAATTTTTTTAATTTGATCTTCGGACATATGAATCAAAATCGTAAAACGAGAAACGCCTTCAATTTCAGAAACAGAAATATTAAGACTTTCGATGTTAATATGTCTTCGTTGAAAAATTGCGGAAATTCTATTGAGTAAACCAATATTGTTTTCGGTATACACAGAGACTGTATAAAGTTGTTTTTCTGTTGCCATCCTATTCTAATCTTATGTCTGATACCGATGCCCCTGATGGAACCATTGGAAATACGTTACCTTCCTTTTCTACACAAACCTCTAAAAAATACGGACCGTCGCTGTCAATCATTTCCTTTACCGCAGCTGCTAAATCTTCTCGTATTGTGACTTTTTTTGCTTCTATATAATAACCTTGAGCAATGGCTACAAAATTAGGGTTTACCATTTCTGTAGACGCGTAACGCTTTTCAAAAAATAGTTGTTGCCACTGACGAACCATCCCTAAAAACTCATTATTTAAAACGACTATTTTTACGGGTAATTTATTCTGAAATATAGTTCCTAATTCTTGTATCGTCATTTGGTATCCGCCATCACCAATAACAGCAACGACTTCTCTGTCTGGAGCTGCCATTTTTGCCCCTATTGCTGCTGGTAATGCAAAGCCCATAGTGCCTAAGCCTCCAGAAGTGATGTTACTTTTAGTAATATTAAAATCAGCATATCTACAAGCTATCATTTGATGTTGACCAACGTCTGAAACAATCGCAGCCTCCCCTTTGGTTTGGATATTTATCTCTTTGAGTACTTCTCCCATGGTCAGCCCCGCTTTGGTTGGGTGCAAATCATTTTTGATGACTTTCTCGTATTCAATTTCGTATAAATCTTTGAATTTCTGAAGCCATTCATTGTGTGAGTTGGCGTTAACCTGTGGTAACAGCTCTAATAAACTCTGTTTAGCATCTCCTAAAACGGCCACATCTGTTTTGATATTTTTATCAACTTCCGCTGGATCAATTTCGAGGTGAACGATTTTAGCTTGTGTTGCGTACTCATCTAATTTACCTGTTACACGATCATCAAAACGCATCCCGATTGCGATTAATACATCGCAATCATTTGTGAGAACATTTGGCGCATAGTTTCCGTGCATTCCAACCATTCCTATGTTTAGTGGGTGTGATGTTGGAAGCGCTGAAGCGCCCATTATAGTCCATGCTGCAGGAATTCCTGCTTTTTCAACTAACGCTTTAAGCTCTGTTTCTGCTTTACTAAGTATAATTCCTTGTCCCCAAATTATCAATGGCTTTTTAGCGCTATTTATGAGGGCCGCAGCGGCAGAAATAGAAGACGGATCTGTTTTTGGAACTGGCACATAACTTCGAACTCCTGTACATTTTTTGTACTGAAAATCAAATTCTTCAAACTGAGCATCTTTCGTAATATCAATCAAAACGGGGCCGGGTCGACCACTTTTTGCGATATAAAATGCTCTTGCTATAATTTCTGGGATTTGAGACGCTTTTGTAACTTGGTGATTCCACTTAGTTACTGGCGTTGAAATCCCTACAATATCTGTTTCTTGAAAGGCGTCGCTCCCTAGTAAATGTGAAGGTACTTGTCCTGTAATACACACAATAGGTGTTGAGTCTATTTGCGCATCGGCAATGCCAGTGACTAAATTTGTAGCGCCTGGTCCTGAGGTGGCCATAGCAACCCCTACTTTTCCAGAAATACGCGCATATCCTTGAGCGGCATGAGCGGCACATTGCTCATGTCTTGTTAAGACGTGGTTTATCTTATCCTCATACTTATATAGCTCATCGTAAACAGGCATAATTGCCCCGCCTGGATATCCGTATAAAACGTCAACCCCTTCAGCTAACAAACATCTTACGATCGCTTCACTTCCTGAAATGCGTTCCTTCGGTTGCTCTAAGTATTGCTTCTGAGTAGCGGTTAGTGTATCCATAATCTAAATTTAAAACTCATCTGTTACACACCCTAAGGATGCGGATGATACTGTTTTTGCATATTTGTAAAGAACCCCGCGTGTAACTTTTAAGGGGGGGGCTGTCCATTTTGCTTTTCGTAATTCAAGTTCCTTTTCAGAAACCTCAAGTATAATTGAATTTGTATCGGCATCAATGGAAATAATATCTCCGTCTTTTACCAAGGCAATTGCTCCTCCTTCTTGAGCTTCTGGAGTGATATGACCTACCACAAATCCATGTGTACCACCTGAAAATCGTCCATCGGTTATAAGCGCAACGTCTTTTCCTAATCCGGCACCCATAATGGCTGCAGTGGGTTTTAACATTTCAGGCATCCCTGGGCCCCCTTTAGGACCTTCGTATCGAATCACGACCACATCGCCTTTATTTACTTTTCCGTCACGAATTCCATCATTAGCCGCATATTCCCCTTCAAATACTTTGGCGGTTCCTTTATAGTTTAACCCCTCTTTTCCAGTAATTTTAGCAACACTTCCGTCTGGTGCTAAATTTCCATATAGCATTCGTAAGTGGCCAGAAGCTTTAATAGGAGTTTCCGTTGGCATAATTACATCTTGACCTTCTTTTAAGTCTTCAACCTCAACAAGATTTTCTGCAATTGTTTTTCCAGTAACCGTTAGGCAGTCTCCGTGCAATAGTCCTTTACTTAATAAATATTTCATCACCGCTGGAATCCCTCCGACTCGGTGTACATCTTCCATCAAGTACTTTCCGCTTGGTTTTAAGTCTGCTAAAAAAGGTGTGTTGTCACTAATTCTTTGAAAATCTTCTAGAGTAAATGATATTTGAGCTGCTCTTGCGATAGCTAAAAAGTGAAGTACTGCATTCGTTGATCCTCCTAAGATTGTTACGAGTCGTATTGCATTTTCGAGCGATTTTTTAGTGATTACGTCGGATGGTTTGATGTCTTTTTCTAGTAATATCCGCATTGCTTCTCCTGCTTTTAGCGCATCTTCCTTTTTTTCTTCTCCACTCGCTGGGTTAGAGGAATTGAATGGTAGTGTCATTCCCAGGGCTTCAATTGCTGAAGCCATAGTATTGGCCGTATACATCCCGCCGCAAGCCCCTGCGCCTGGACATGCTTTTTCGACAATTGTTTCAAATTCAGATTCTGACATGGTGCCAGCAACCTTACTCCCCCAGGCTTCAAAAGCAGATACAATATCTAGTTTTTCGCCATTATGACACCCAGAATCTATAGTCCCGCCATAAACCAATATGGAAGGTTTGTTAACACGAATCATTGCCATTAATGCTCCTGGCATGTTTTTATCACAGCCTACAACCGTAATCATCCCGTCGTAACTCATGGCTTGAACCACGGTTTCCATGGAGTCTGCAATAACATCTCTAGAAGGAAGTGAAAAACGCATTCCGGGAGTTCCCATTGAAATACCATCACTGACCCCGATTGTATTAAAAATTAAACCGATAACACCTTTGTTAATAGTCCCTTTTTTAACCAGTTTGGCAAGGTCATTTAAGTGCATGTTGCATGGGTTTCCTTCATACCCTGTACTAGCGATTCCTACTAGAGGTTTTTTAAAGTCCTCTTTGGTGAGTCCAATCGCGTGAAGCATCGCTTGTGCTGCTGGTTGCGTAGGGTCTTGGGTAACAGCTTTACTATATTTATTTAATTCTTTCATTTTAGATTTTATCCCTTAGAAGTATCGAAATTATCTTTTTGCACACTTACTATAGTAATTATGTCTGTGAATGGTCTAAACTCAATCGTTTAAAAATTAGTCTAAACTATTCTTTTTCAGTTATTTAAAGCTTTTTTTGTGTGATGTTCAAAGGTTAAAAATAATACTAAACCCTTGGTAAATCACTGTCATCTTTTAGAGGCAGTGCTGAGCTACCCATTAAGTACGAATCAACGTGGTGTGCTGCTTGTCGTCCTTCTGATATCGCCCAAACAATTAATGATTGTCCGCGACGCATATCACCCGCTGCAAATATTCCAGGAACATTTGTTACGTAATCTTTTGTTGTTGCTTTGATGTTTGTTCTGAAGTCCATGTCTAATCCAAATTGGTCTGCCAATGTTTTTTCTGCTCCTGTAAACCCCAAAGCTAGCAACACTAAATCACAGTCCCATGTTTTTTCTGAATTTAAGACCTCTTTTAGCTCTGGTCGCTCTCCTTGTTTAAAGATCCATTCTACTTCGACCGTTTTTAAGGCTCTTAATTGTCCTTTGTCATCGCCAATAAACTCTTTAGTTGATACACTGAAAAATCGCTCAACACCTTCTTGATGTGAAGAGGTTGTCTTAAGTTTCATGGGCCAATATGGCCAAGGTTGATTTGCAGGCCTTCCTTCTGTTGGCTTAGTTAAAATTTCAAAGTTAGTTACGGATGTAGCACCATGGCGATTCGAAGTTCCAATGCAGTCGGATCCGGTGTCTCCACCCCCAATTACAATGATCTTCTTGTCTTTTGCAGAAAGAATGTCTTTAAAGTCGGCTAAACCATCAACATACTGATTGTTTAACTTTAAGAAGTCCATCGCCTGATGAACCCCTTTGAGGTCAGCTCCAGGAATAGGAATGTTTCTTTTGACAGTCGCACCTCCACAAAGTACAACAGCATCAAACTCTGATTTTAGTTCGTTGGCATCTATCGTTTTTCCAACATGTACATTGGTTTTAAATATGATTCCCTCTTCTACCAAAACATTTACACGTCGATCAATTACGTTTTTTTCCATTTTGAAATCTGGAATACCATAGCGCAAAAGCCCTCCAACCTTTTCGTCACGCTCAAAAACGGTTACAGTATGTCCCGCTCTGTTTAATTGTTGAGCAGCGGCTAAGCCCGCAGGTCCCGATCCAATAATAGCAACTGTTTTATCCGTTCTTACTTTGGGTGGTTTCGCTGTAATCCAGCCTTCTGTAAAGGCGGTCTCTACAATGTTTTTCTCAATATTCTCTATACTTACCGGATCTTCGTTAATTCCCAAAACACAGGCTTCCTCACAGGGTGCTGGACACAATCTTCCAGTGAATTCCGGAAAGTTATTTGTTGAGTGTAATATTTCAGCAGCTTCTTTCCATTTCCCTTTATAAACCTTATCGTTGAAATCTGGAATTAAATTCCCCAAAGGACATCCGCTATGACAAAACGGAATTCCACAATCCATACATCGGGCGCCTTGGTCTTTTAGCTTAGACTCTTTTAATGGGATTGTGAACTCCTTATAATTTTTTATTCTACTTTCTGGCGCTTGATAAGTTTCATCCTGACGCTTAAATTCTAAAAATCCTGTAGTCTTTCCCATCTTTAAACTGTTTCTAGTTGTTCTTTTTCTAATCTTAATAAAGCCTGTCTGTATTCTTCTGGCAGTACTTTTTTGAATTTAGGGAGTGTTGCACTCCAAGTTTCTAAAATTCGTTTTGCAAGTGGACTTGAGGTCGCAACAAAATGATTTTCAATTAATAGTCGTAGTTGAGTCTTGTCTTCCTCGAGCTTAATTGGATCAATATTCAGGTCGTCTCCGTTACAGTTTTTTGTAAAGGTTTGGTCTTCGTCTAAAACATACGCTACACCGCCACTCATTCCTGCTCCAAAGTTTCTGCCTACTTTTCCAAGTATCACAGCAACTCCTCCTGTCATATATTCGCACCCATGGTCGCCAATTCCTTCAACAACAGCTTTCGCTCCTGAGTTACGAACACAAAAACGTTCTCCTGCTTTTCCGTTAATATAAACCTCTCCAGAAGTGGCTCCGTATAACGTTACATTTCCTGTGATTATATTGTCTTCAGGAATAATTGTAGAGGTTTCGGGAACTTTTATTATAAGTTTTGCCCCTGAGAGTCCTTTCCCTAGATAATCATTTGTATTTCCGTGAACAGTCATTGAAACTCCTTTTGTGGTAAAGGCTCCAAAACTTTGTCCTGCAGAGCCATTAAAATCAATATTTATCGTGTCTTCAGGAAGGCCGTCAGCGCCATAAATTTTAGATATTTCATTACTTAAGACCGCCCCAACCGCTCTGTCAATATTAGTAATAGGAAGCTTTAAATGAGTTCTTTGTCTTCTAAATATCCCTTGGTGAGCCTGCTTAATTATCTTAAAATCTAAATGAGCCTCTAGGTTGTGGTCTTGTGATTCTGTATTAAATAGCTTTACATCTTCAGGTACTTCAACTTTATGTAAAATTGGTGTCAAATCAATTCCTGAAGCTTTATAGTGTTCAATTGCCTTATTTCGGTTTAATTTTTGAACCTGTCCCACCATTTCATTGACGGTTTTAAATCCTAACTGTGCCATGATTTCACGTAATTCTTGGGCTACGAAATACATATAGTTAACTACATGTTCCGGCTTGCCTTTGAACTTTTTACGTAATTCTGGGTTTTGAGTTGCAATACCAACTGGACACGTATTTAAATGACATACCCGCATCATAATACACCCCGAAGCAACTAAAGGCGCCGTTGCAAATCCAAATTCTTCTGCACCTAATAGACACGCAATCGCTACATCACGACCGGTCTTTAGCTGCCCATCACATTCCAAAACAATTCGATTTCTTAAGTTATTCATCACGAGTGTCTGCTGCGCCTCAGCAATTCCCAACTCCCATGGTAATCCACAATGTTTTAGTGATGTTAATGGTGAAGCACCTGTACCGCCGTCAAAACCAGAGATTAAAACAACATCCGCTTTAGCTTTGGCAACCCCTGCAGCCACAGTTCCTACCCCAATTTCAGATACGAGCTTCACATTAATACGTGCGGCTCTGTTAGCTGATTTGACGTCGTAAATTAATTGTGAAAGATCTTCAATTGAATAAATATCGTGGTGTGGTGGTGGCGAAATTAACCCCACATAAGGAGTTGAGTTTCTTGTTTTTGCAATTTCCGCATTCACTTTTGGCCCTGGTAGTTGACCGCCTTCCCCCGGTTTTGCGCCTTGAGCAATTTTAATTTGAATCTCATTGGCGCTTGTTAGATCTGTCTCTTATACACA
>OJEB01000055.1_pt1 | contig 19751 bp, 2 predicted proteins | sample 1593121 | NCBI WGS metagenome assembly OJEB01 (sample SAMN05416718, study PRJEB24817) | seawater metagenome | isolation source: Sea water | place: Canada:Atlantic | collected 2013-07 | reverse complement strand
CCTCTTCGTCGGCAGCGTCAGATGTGTATAAGAGACAGAGGCCCCACAGTCGCCCCCTCCCTCGTCTCCACCTCTGTCGCCTCCATCCTCGCCACCGCACCTTCCGCTACCGGCCTCAAGCCTTCCTGGCCTACCGGTGCGCACCCTTCGGCTCAAGGGAGGAGGACCGGCCTCACCGACTTACATGGACGCTGACCCACCCTTGCTCTCAGAAGCGCCTTCTGTCCCGCCCGCTCCACCTCATGACCGCTTCCGCAACCCAAGTCCCGCCGAAGCGCTGCAACTCAAGCCTAGACGCGAGGGCGACCTGGCGGTCGCCGCTCCCCCGACGCATTTCCACCGCAGGCTTACCCTCACCCAGCTTCGGTCGGAGACAGGCAGCAACGCGGCGTCCGACCGGATGGTTGCCAACCACAACCTCACTGCCGCCGACGGCGCCCTGTGGCCATCCACCCGATTCTCTACAGGCCATCCCGCCTCACTCCGCGTGAACGAACTTTGCGAAAGGGCGGCTGTCCTCGTGATCCAACGGAAGCAGAGGAGTAGGGAGAATGATAAGTCCTTCAACGGGACGTTACAGGGCCGTCTCAGCTGCCCCGTGATGTTCTATGATGATGAACCTCAACGGTGTTCAGTGGCCGACCAGGTGTTCAGTACAGGCGATCTTCGGCCGGAGCTGCGCAGCTGTGTAGAGGCGGCACCCGAGTTACTACCACTCTACGGCAGCCCGTCGTGCCCACGTCCTAGCACGCCCCCGCATCCCGACGCCCCCTGTACCACCCTTCGCTCGGCGAACGGTACGATACAATCTCACTCGACACCACTGTTCTCAGCCCCGCGGCTTCTGACGTATTGCGAGACGTGCGATTATTACTCCTACGTCGGCAACGGCTGGGGCCACAGCCCCCGCTGGTGTGCGCGCGACGCTTTTTATCAGGGCGTCACCCCTGAAACCCCGGCCACTTGGAGCGCAGACGACTTCGACGAATCCCAGACCAGCAGCGCCAACTCCAGGACAGCCGAGCTCTTGATCGAGGCTGAGGAGCGCCGCCGCCGCCGTGCCCTGCCCTGCGACTACCTTTCCGGGGCGAGTGAACCACCTGACCCCGTCCTTTGGTGCTCGTGCGAGGAAGGCGCGGGCTGCCCTCGCCCCGATCTCAGGGGCACCCGAGCGATTGCAGGCGCCAGAGCCGCACAGCTGATGCATGCTCGAAACGTTCCGCCGCCCGCGCTCGTCTGCAGCCGTTGCAGGACCCCAGCCTGCGCAAAGAGCGACGGATTCACCAAGCGCCTCGTCCGCGCTTACCGCTGCCGAACCTGCGATGGCTATCTCCTTATGGACGAAGACAACCTCCCTGACGAACTGGTCAAGGCCGAGGTCATCGCTGAGAAGATGTGGCAACAGCACATGCCTGCTCCTCACCCTGGACCCGTTGTCTACGACCACCAGCATGTTCCCCTCTCCCTAGGAGAAAGTGCTGAGTTCCGGTTCCGCGAGCTGCAACGGGGCAGCCACCTGCTGCGCCTTCCGCGCAACCTCAGCGTCAAGGCCATGAATACCGTCGAGTTGTGCGTCAGCCTCCCTGAACGCTTGCACGCCTCCACGTACTTCTACGTCTGCGAAATTCCGTCCGAAATCAATCTGTTCTGCACTGAGTCACCTGGAGCCGAACCCTGCAAGCGCAACGACCTAATCTACAGCGTTTACGAACCAACAGGGTTCATGGCGACCAAGGTCGTTCAGCGCGTTCGCATCCAGCACGCTCTCCAGGCACGAGAGACATCCCTCGCCAGCGTATGGGCCAAGCCACGGTATCACATCACCTTGGTGCTGTCCAACCTGAACGCCTTCGAGGTACAGCTACCTGCGAATATGGCGTTGGCTCTGCTAGTGTCCATGGATCGCATGGGGCAGGGCATCGTCCCCGCGCACTGCTACCAAACTAACCCTTGGGAGCAGGAGTACGCCGCCACGCGGCGATACGACTACAATGAGGCGGCCCTCGTGATCCAAACAGCCGCGAGACGACACCTCGGGGTCACCACCGAGCAGCGCCTACTGCGAAAGCCATTCCGCAAGTTCGCCCCTTGTAAACTCTGCTGGCGCCACACCCGCCATCGCTGCCGCTGGTGCAAGGATCACGATAATCCGGACCGCAATCCCCGACCTGAGCACTACTGTTCCAACAGCTGCCGAGGCTTGGATATGTTCTCCCACTTCGAGAGCACTGGACACAAGTGCGGCTCGTACTTACCCCAGGGTGGCTGGACGAGCAACAACTGTCTTTTGGACACCAACGGCAACCCAAGCCTGCTGCTGAGCCGCCGGTGCCTCCGCGCGACTCGTACCATCCAGTCGTGGGTCCGGAGGCATCTCCAGACCGCTCAGGATGCGGCTTTCCACCGTAGCAATGGCACGCTAGCCATCCTCGCACTCGCCCGGATGTACTTCCTCCAGCCGACCGCCTCTCCAACCTACAGCCCCGCGCCCACGTCCGACCAATCTCCGCCTCCAGAGCCCCGACCCCTACCATCGTTTGGCGCTACCTTGTTCGGGACGCGACCGCTACTGCGAGCAGCTCACCTGCTGACCGAACGCGGATCGCCGTCATCGCACGATTTCCGAGCCCTCGCGTGCGTTGTAACCCGTCATCGAGAGCTGGTAGACTCCTGCCCCGGTGCGAATAGACCGATGATACGAAGCAGGGACGGTGGCTGGTGCAACTGCTCCCGAGTAAGGCCTGACGCCGGTGCGCCACGCTGCTTGTACTCGAGCCGCAGCCTGCTGCAATGCGTCAGCGAACGCGGAGTGTCTTCTGACCTGCCGGGCACAGTAATGGATAGGATTGCCCAGTCCGGACCTGGCCCCGCCCAGTACCTCACCCAACAGATGCCCGCTCGTGCCCCGCCTCGTGTCGATTGGAACTACGACGCATCCTACAGGGTACGCAGGTTGTCTGGTACCCTCTCAAACATGTACCCTCCGCCGCCCTTCACGCTTACCGCGAGCGCAAGAACGCCGGACTCGCAGCCGTCTAACGGTATGTCTGACGCATCCCTGCACTGGAGGGAGGACGATTCCAGCTCGACCTCCGACGACCCTGTCGACGAAAATCCGGTCTTGCAAGGGGCTCCCAGCGCAATGGATACTTCACCCGCTCAACAGCAGCCTCCCGGCTCTCCGCCTCCTTCGGCTCCGCCGTCGCCTCCGATGTCCCCTCCCGCACCCGGGCCCCCGCACTCTTCGTTACCGACGGCAGCGCTTGCGGCCCAACCTACGCGCACTCTGCGCCTCACAGGAGGAGGACCACCCGGTGGGACCCCGCCGCCGGAGCCTACCCCCGCTGGACCGCCCGGAGCCCTCTCCGATACGTCCTCGGAGCCTGAAATCACCGCGGCTCCCGAGTCGTCGCCATCATTGCCAATGCCTCACCCTCCCTCTGCCGTCGCTCCGTCAGACCTTGGCACCCCGGCTCCCGAGCCTCTAGTTGCCGCCACTCCCGGACCACCGGCTGCTCCGTCCTTTGCTCTCACCCCAGCAGCAGAGACGCTGGTTCCGGCCCATACTTCGGCAACTGCATTCGCACCCGTCTTCAGCCCCGCGGCCGCCGCCTCTTCAAGTGCTCCCTTCGGCGACCCGGCCGCCTCGACCGGTACCCCGACAGCCTCCATCTCTCACGCCGATTACTCCCCCTTCGGTGCACCTCACCCGGGCGCTACCCCATGGCAGTCGGAGTCGACCGAAGCGCTGCGTACCCGAGTCGTCGGCTTACTCGAACAACTGAGCACGAGCAACCAAAGGTGTTCCGACCTCTCCAAACGCTGCACGGGGCTGCAGGAGTCCCTCGACATAATCTCCGGACAGCTACACGAGAAGAACCGTCGTTACTCCGCTCTACTCGAACAAGTGACGACGACTGAGCTTTCGGAAAGAGCGAGCCGCGTTCATGCAGCCCAGCTGCAGCTGCAACTCGACGCATCGACGACCCAATTCCAGGAGCTTGAGTCATCTAGATCTGTTCACGACCAGAGAGTGTCCGACACCATTGCCGAACTCGGCGCTCTGAAACGCGCTCACTCCAAACTCCTGGCCGCTCACGGACTGGCCGAGAGCTCGCTCGTAGATGCCACGGACCGGCAAGCTGTCGACCAAGTCACGCTGGCGCATAGTTGCCAGCGAGCTACTGCCGCCGAGTCCAGCCAGAAGGAAAGCGCGCTCCAGCAGGCATCGCTCGAAGAGCAAATCCGGACGAGCGAAGCAAGGGCAGAATCCGCTGCTACCGCGCTACGCCACGAGTCTGCGCACTCTGCCAAGCTCAAGCAAGACAACGCTGATCTGACGCAGAGAGTCCAGCACCTGCTTGCGATTGGTTGGGCGCCCGCTCCTGACCCCGGCACGGACGCCCCGCAGGGCGGCGCCCTGGTCAACCCCCCGACAACCCTCAGCCATGCCCCCGCAGCCGACTTCGACACTGCTAGTCGCTGTGGCGACAACACGCCTCCGTTCTCTGCGCACCCGCCTTGTCCTGACTTCGACAGTCTCTGGACTTCTAACGTCCAATCCACCGATTGGAGGACAACCCTCAAAGAACACATCCAAGCCACAGGTAAGGACGTCGTTGTCCTCCTCTCCGCACCTACCCTACCGACTGAGCTGGTGTATGTGGACCAGCTCGTCGTGCGGCCCCACTGCGCTGAGCTACGCCGGGTGGACGGCATTGGAGGTGTCTCCGCCGACCAGTACCCTGACGCCGCGCTCGTGCTCGCCCTGGCTCGCCGAGCTCGCCTCTTCTTCCCCGAGGACCCGCCGGCGCCCGACTCCGAGGACGACTCCTCCTCCTCCGACGAATCCACGGTCGCGTCCGTCTCTGTGTCTAAGCCCAAGCCTCCCAAAGCTCCGAAACCAGCAACAGCATCGACGCCGACAACGAGATCGCTCCCACCCAGCACCCCCGTTCCCGCAACACTGGCAAACACGTCTGCTCACGCCGGCGCCGAACTCCTCCCCGTCGAAGCACAGTACCTGACAAGTCAAGTCCAAGATAAGGAACACGTGCTGGCAGTCCAAGACGCTACCAGCGTCGACCCCGCCGGCTTGTCCGTCTTCCGGCGTCACCTCTACGTACCCGCGTTTAAGGAGCGGCGCGAGCACTCCATCAGGACCAACGCCAAGACGGCCATGAGCGCCGGCAATGGTTGCATGACAAAGCTCTCCATCCCCGCCGACCTGTCCTCCGAAGACCCTTTCAAGTGCAGCATGGCTTACAAGAATACCTTCCGCATCAACCTAGTTGGTCATTTGGGCGTAGCCCTCCAAGTCGGGGCTTTCTGGATGGATATCCTTCGAGACATGTACCACCGCTTCAACCGCGACCGAGATGGCCACGCCAGGCTCACGCAATTCGTCCGCATCGCCCTGCGCGACTCCGTGCTGCAAGATAACCCATTGTTGCACGCAGAAGTCTTCATGTTCAAACTGGACGCGTCGTTCTACTCGAGAGAAGACGGCATGTGGCCTTTCGACCGCCTCAGCTCTCGCGCACCCACGATGGACGCCCCCACCATGATGGCTCGAATCGTCGATTTCTACCTTGAAAAGCTCGACAACCCGCTGATCAACCGTGAAAACGTCCTGGAAGACCCGGCGCGTCGTCAGGCCTTGTTCAAGAAAGCAAGACAGTGCTTGCTGGCGGACGAACGTGACGAGGCCCGCGGCAAGGCCGTCCACGAAGAGTTCAACGCTGTATGGGGCACCATGGAGCGCAGCTATAAGCGCCGCCCTACAGCAGAGAAGCTAGAGGAACTCGACCTGCAGAACTTCGCTGAAACCCACCTCAAAGACGTGGGTGAACGCTTCGAAAGGCTCCGGACTGATTATCTGGAGGATAAACGGTCGCACCGCTCGAAGGAAGTTGCACCCCGCCCTCGCCGCGACGATAGCTCAGTAGAGCCAAAGGCTCGCAAGGTGGCAGCTGCCCCCAGCAGACCGCGCCCCTTGGTCACCCTAGTCGACGACTATCGCTCTGATGACGCTGACCCCATCGAATACGAACCCGAGGCGGCCGAGCCGCGCCGCCCTCGCAAGCAGCGAGCCGCGGCAGCGCAACGACGCGCTACCGCACCGAAAAGCACCCCCGCTCCGCCGTTCGCCCCACCTTATGCCGCCGCCGCAGTACCATACGCACCTGACCCACGTCCCGCCCGCGGCGAAGGATCTAGCTCCGCCGGCGCCCCCACTGGCAGGCGCACTTGCCCTCCGCCGGCAGGTTCTAAGGGAGAACCAAAAGGTCAGATGTGGGACAAGGACAACTGGCGAGCGCTGATGGTCGACTTTGACAGACTCGACGAAGCAGTAGTCGATGGCCAACGCACGTCCGTCTACGCATCCGCGTCGAAGGCCCGCCCAGCCAACGCTGAGATGACAGAGCTACGCCTAAACCGATGCCCTCGTCCTGAACCTGGACAGCCATACCCCAAGGATGCATGCGCGTACTGCTTCTATCGGCCGAAGGCCAAAGGACGCGACGCGAGTCCTGACAACCCAGACTTTTGGAAGTTTGGCTGCGGTGACGGTGCGCACTTCCCCGGCATGTGTGCTTGCTTCAAACGCTACCTCGCCGAAGGTGGTGATGCCTCCGACCCACCCAAGAGCCGGGCGTTCCTCCAGTCGGCACTGCGCTACCGATCGGACGCCTGATGTGTCGGCAGCGACGTGCAGGTGGCAGCCGCCGTGAGCCGTAACCAGCCCGAACCTGCTCCGGATGCCGCCCTGTCCAGGCCGACCATTCCCGCCATGCCGCAGCTCCAGCCAGAGGCCGCTCTTTCAGCATCGGCCAGCACGTTTATCCCTGCCGATCCAACCAAGCTGCACACCGTCGTCTTGGCCGATCATGCCCACCTTCTGCTCCTCGTTAACCCGTCACAACGATCCTCCCACTCGCTGCCTGCCGTCCGACTTGAGCCAGGGGACGACCTACCAGCTCAGTTGTTGGCGTGCATCACCGCGACTCTAGGCCACTTCCCTAGCGGCTGGGGAGACGTTGCTTGTCATCGTCGTATGGCACTCATCGATGAAGCATGTGTCCATCACGTCTTCGTACCACCCAAAGGCTTCTCTCTCCACAGCCTTCGACAGACCTTATCACGAACTATGCAAGTCAGTGATGTGGACTGCACCCTGGCGCTGGTCCCTTGGTCCGCTCCGCTCCAGCCTACGATCCGACTCGATCGCCACGCGAACTCACTCTATCATCTCCTGAAGCCTCACCTGAGCCGCCTGAAGGACGACGTTCGTATACCAGTTTGCCCGCTGTTGCGCTGCAACCCGAAGCCACCAGCCTACGCCTCGGTGGTCCTGGCCATCACCCGCCGCTCACGCAACCGCGACCAAATCCTGATGCAAGTCTGCCAAGGAAAGCTGCGGCTCCCGACCGTCGAACCCACGTCTCTCGAGTCGCCTCACGAGTCAGCCATCAGACTGATCTCACGCCACTTCGCTGACCCCCGATCCGTAAGCCGTGCCCTGCATAAAGCAAGCTCTTGGCTCGGCCAGTCTGAAGACACCTGCTCCCTGTGCTACCACTCCGCTACCGCTAGACCAGTAGTCACTGCTTCCCTCGCCTGTCATTGGATATGGGCTCCTGCTTCTTCAGCGCAGACCGTTTCCATGACACCAGCGGAACGAAAGGCAGTGGCAGCAGCTCTTCGCGAAGCGCGCGGCACCGTGAGAAGACCTCAGCGCCCTGTCACCCCTGCACATGTTTTAACCACCCCTGTCCGATGGGCGGAGCACCTGTACCGCCGAAATTGCGACGCAAGACCGTGCGACTTTCCACCTGTAGCCCCGCAGCTCCGGACGACCCTCCTCACACCTGTGATGGAGGACGAGGCACGTACAGTCGCTGCAGCGTCATTCGCAGACATGCAACGCCTCACGAACGGCGACGTCCAGTTTGACCAACACTTACTTGACCGTCTCGTCCACGCTAGTTGTGATCGAGCGCGCTCACGAGGGACACTGACAGTCACCGCACGCGACGTACGGGAGGCTGCACAGACACTAATTGAAACGCGTAGACGATCCGACGCTAAAGACGATTCACCAGCTGACGCCATTCCCGAACACTACGACACGATACTACGTCAACTACGATCCCTCCGTGAGGACACGGACACGACAAAGTTGGGGGGTGGTAGCAGCAGAGCTGCCCGCGTACTAATAGTAGGAGAGACCTCCGGAACCATTTCACGAATGTTCAGGGAAGCTGGAGCGGACGTAGCTACTTGCGACCTCAATCCGTCAACCTCCGACTCACCGGATACACCCCATTTCCAGGGAGACGCCTCCCACATCCAGGACCTGGGCTGGGACCTCGTTATCTGCCACCCCCCTTGCACCTACTTAAGCAACGCCGGTGTCCAGTACCTACACACCGAGCCGGGTCGCTTCGACCGCATGCTTGAAGGTGTGGCCCAGTTCAAAAGTCAGCACGCTACGAAAGCCCCGTTCGTATGCCTGGAACAACCCAAGATACATGGCTACGCTCGCCAGGAGCTAGGAGGACTCCAGCCGACGCAATACATCCATCCATGGCAGCACGGCACCGGCCAGACCAAACCGACCGCGCTGTACCTATCAGAGAGCTTGCCCCCACTGATCCCCACCCATGTTGTCCCCGGTCGAGAGCGCGCTCTCGCTCGCCTCCCCAACAGTGTTACTAGAGGTGATCGACGCAGCCGCACATTCCTCGGTATAGCCGCAGCCATGGCCCTGCAGTGGACGCCGTTGATCAACCTATACGCCGCGGCTCACCCTGACAAACACACCGCTGAGTCCCTGGTTTCTTCTGCGAACGCAAGCCTCATCGCCGAACCGCGCCGTTTCCCGCGAGTAGCCGCCGTGCGCACATACGCCATCGACGAGGACACACCCCTAGACCCACCACAGGACCTAGGGATGCGCCCTTGGGAGCTGCCTCGACCCGCCGCGCCGATTCCCACCCTCCCCATCGTACGCCTGCGCCGAACCTACGGGAAGTGGAGAGCCTTGGAACCCTCCGGCCCCGCGGGACGCTTATCCGGTTACCGCTGGCAACCTCTACTTCCAGCCGAACATAGCACCATCGATGAGATCACGCACCGGCCGCGCCAACCCATTGCCTCGGCCAGCTTGTCCGCCCTCCTAAGTGGAGTGTCCACACGCCTGAACCAGCTACCTCGCTGGAGACAGTCGGCTACACACCTCACCTTCCAGCTAGATCAGCAGACGCAGCAGAGGAAGAACGCTCAAGCCGACGAAGCGTCTGCCCGCAACCCAGCTCCGACGTCTCAGCGCCAAACTCGCCGACCACCCGCACAATCGTACCCCGGTCTGCGTACTCAGGGAGAAGCTCCAGCCCCCCTTAGTCCTTCCTGCCGAAGTGCTGCAGAATACCGCGACGACTACCGCTCGAGGTTCGTGAAAGCCTCACCACCAAACGTCGTGGTGGCCAGCGCCCCCCTCCGACCATCTGACCTCCCGCCCACCGTTACCGCTGGAGTCGCCGGGACTACAACCTTTCTGGAGAAAGACATCATCAAGCCGCCACCCGCTCTGCCGTTCGTTACCAACGCCGCCTACCTTGCGGACTTTGCTGTCGCCACCCACGCGGGCACCCGAGGAGGATCAGACACCATGTTCTCAATCGGCCGCGCAGCATGCGCCATCAACGAATCCATCGGCGACACCGGAGCGGGTCCGTCTATCATAGGCAGCGCCATCCTGGCCCGTCTACCCGCAGACGCCGCAGTGAGCAGAAGCTCGAGCCACGCCACCGTCAACGAAGATCTGGTAGGACCAGACGGCAACCCTCTGATATCCAGAGGTACAGTCACCCTGGTCTTCGCCCTGAGTGGCCACCCATTCCGCCACGACTTCCTGGTAGTGGAAGGGGGTGACCTCCTCCTGCTTGGTAATGACTTCCTCGCTCGGTATCGAGCCACGGTGGAACCCTTTGGCAAAGACGGCTCTGGCGCCATGCGCCTGCAAGTCACCCACCGCGGACGTCGCCGCCACCTGGCCATCCCGCTCTCGTGCGCAGCTTCCAGCCTCCCTGCCGTCTCTGCCCCAGTCCGCCTGAAACGACGATGCTGCCCCGTAGCCTTCAAAGCTCCCAACGACGACGCCACTGGACCCTCCGACGAGATCCTCACCTCAGAGCATCCCGCCCTGGTTCCCCTTGATGACCCAGTCAGCACTCCTCCCGTTTCTGACCCGACCACAGCTGTCTCGCCGTTAGAACATGTTACCAGCCAAACCGTTACGGATGAATACCTCCTCTACAGCAAGTCAGCCATCACGCTACCAGCCCGCACCGAGGTCACCGTGTGGCTACCTATGCCTTTGGCCCACCGTGAACACACCGACACCATCCTGGTTGACCGTATCCCCGCCGCACACGGTCTCGAACCAGGAGTTCCGGTCGCATGTAGCCTCTCCAAACCGAACGCGGAAGGACTGGTACCGGTGCGCCTCATCAACGTGCTACACCGGGCAACCACCATACCCGCATCTGCCCCGGTAGCCCGATGCCTCATAGACTACGAGGTGAAAGCGCCCGGAGCCCTCGACCCCGGAAGCGGCGACGCCTACGAAAGGCTAAGCGCCGATCAACGAGCGACCATCGATAGCATAGTAGTGGACGAACACTCCCGCCTAACCCCAGAGCAACGCTTGAGGGTTAGATCTCTCCTGGCCAAACACATCCGCGCCTTCGCCATGAACCCGAAGGACCCCGCGCACACCCACTTGCTTGAAGTGGAGCTACCCCTGATCGAGGGGGCTAAACCTCACCGCCACGCAGCTGCCCGCCACGGGGAGGCTGGACAGGCCATCGTTGACGCTCATGTAGCAGAAATGGAGGCCAATGGCATCATCCGCAAGTCTAACTCCCCATGGGGTAGCCGAGTCGTGCTAGTCAAGAAGAAGTCGGGCGAGACCCGCTTCTGCATTGATTTCAGGGACTTGAACAGCAAGCTACTCACCCTAGACTCCCCCATCCCGCGTTGCGACGAAGCCATAGACCGCCTCGCCTCGGGCGCTGGCGCACAGGACTCCCTCTTCCTGTCCACCATCGACTTGGCCGCGGGTTTCTGGACTCTGCCGATCAAGGAGTCGGACAAGGCTCGCACCGCTTTTGTTACCCATCGACAGAAATACGAGTGGAATTACCTCCCCTTTGGAGTTCAGTCTGGACCCTCGTACATGTGTCGCCTCATGGACGCGGCATTGCAAGGCCTGGCATGGGAGGTGTGCATGCCCTACTTGGATGATGTGGGCGTCTGGTCTACCGGCGTAGGCCCCACTATCGAAACTCGCGAAGCTGCCTCCTTCGAGCAGATGCTTACCAGACTTGACCTCGTCCTGGAGCGCCTTGCTTGGGCCGGCATGACCGCCAAGGCCTCGAAGTGCGTTCTGTTCGCCACCTCCGCCGCCTACCTGGGCCACATCATCAGTCGTAAGGGGCTGGAGATGGAACCCGCGAAGATCCAGAAGATTCTCGACATCGATCCTAAATCCATCAACACCTTGGAGCGAGTACGGTCATTCGTCGGGCTGTGCTCCTACTACCGCCGCTTCGTTAAAGGCTTCGCCTCCATCACCGCGCCTTTGGCCGACCTCACCAAAGCCGGCGTGGACGTGGCGACTGAAAGCCAGAAGCCTGAAGTGCAGCAAGCTGTTATCACCCTCATTGATCTCATGACCACCGAGCCAGTCATCCTGAGTATGCCCCGCTTCGACCGCCTCTTCATGGTTAAAACCGATGCCGCGCAGACAGAAGGATTAGGAGGCGTTCTGACTCAGGAGGACGATGCAGGGCACGAACGAGTAGTCTGCTACTACGGCCGGCGCCTCACGAAGCACGAACGCAACTACACCGTCACCGAGATCGAACTGCTCGCGGCTATCGAAAGCATCCGTACCTGGCGCCCCTACCTGTGGGGCCGACGCTTCCTCCTCATCATAGATCACGCCGCCTTGCGCTGGTTGCACACGATGAAGGATACCATCGAGGGAGGTCCCGCCTCCCGCCTTATGCGCTGGAATATGAAACTTATGGAGTACAACTTCGAGGTCATGCACAAACCCGGCAAGATCCACTGTGATGCCGATGCGGTGTCCCGCCTCGTCGCCTCACTCACCAAGATTACCTCTGCCGCTCGAGCCACGACCCCCCCGCTCCTACCGCCGCAGCCTTCTCCCCCCTTCGATATCAGAGCAGTCAAAGTCGCGTTCTTCGATCCGATGACCATGATGACCTACTGTCGTCACAAACCGAACGGCGGCCTGGATCTGCCAGGAGGAAAGCAAGCGCCAAGTGACCGCAGCACTGCTTCTGCGTTACTCAGAGAATGCGACGAAGAGGTCACGCTACCCCAGACCCTCTGGGACCGACTGCAGGTGGCCGCCTTCGCCAGTTCCACCCCACACGAGTGTGAGTACGTGGACAGGCGCGGGCTCACTCATCGTGTGTCGCTATGGATGGTACCAGCTACTCCCGCCGAGCTGAAAGACGTGAGAATGACCCCTGCTGGCCAGGCCGAAGGCCACAAGACAGCCATACGCTCTCTCGAGGACATTGCCCTGATCTCCCCCTACAGAGAAGCCATTCATGCTGGCCTCTTTGCCGCCACCCGCCCTCGCTTCCGCGCGCGGCCCACCGCTCCCACCGTCCAGGCCACTCTAGCCGCGGTCCGGGTCTCGCTCCAGGAGTGGTCCGCTAGCTCCGGTGCCAGCGAAGACCACCACGAGACGATCCGAACCGGCGTCACCGCAGCCTGCTGGGAACCTACAGGTTCCCTCACCTGCGCCCCGGCAGCACGGGCCAAGAAAGCTTCAGTAACTACCGCCAAGTCTCTCCTGGCGGCCGACCGCACGCTGCGACTCGCGGACGCGACGCGCGGCACCATCATAGATTCCTACGTTACCACCGAGACACCGACAACTGCGGCCCTCCTCGAGGCCCAAGCGAACGACCCTGACTGCGCCACGCTGCGCTCGTACTTCGCCACCGGCTCTATCGGACCAATCGTCGATCGCGCGCTCCACAAGCGAGCCACGTGGGCCGCCCGGGAGGCACGCCATCTCCGCATCGGCGAGAACGGGCTCGTCCAGCGAGTAGACCCTTCACAGCCGCCCCGCACCCCCAGCCGCCCCGCTCCGTCTTCCTCGCCCAAACCGTTCATCCCGGTCGAGCTCCGCCCCGCCTATCTCTACGCGTTCCACGAACAACTGGGACATATCGGCTCCGTTGCCATGCTCAAAGTTGTCCGCCGCCATGTATACTGGCCAGGTATGGCCACGGACGTCCAGAACCATGTCAGGAGCTGCCACGAGTGTAGCGCAGCCCGGGCCGTGCACCGGGCTCACAGCCATCCCGTCCGCCCCACTGTCGGGAGCTACCCGTTCGACTCCGTCGTATGCGACGCCTGCGACATGGTGGAATCCCACGATGGATCCTACACCAAAATCCTCGTCTTCGTCGACTCCCTCTCCAGATGGATCGAAGTCATCCCGTTCAAAGGCGACCCCACCGCTGAACAGGTGCTAGACGTCTTCACCAGCCACGTAGCGTGTCGCTATGGTTGGCCGCGCGAGCTCCGCTCGGACGGTGGATCCAACCTCGCCAACCAGCTCGCATCCGCCATCCACTCCCGCACGGGAGTCCAGCTCCTCAAAGGCGCCGCCTACCACCCTCAGTCGCAAGGCGTCGCCGAACGGGTGCAAGGAACCCTAGTGCGCATGTGTGTCGCAGCTGACGAGGGTGGCTCGTACTGGCCAGACCACTTGCCGTTCCTGCTGTTCTCGTACCGAGCCACACCGCACCGTGTTACCGACCAGTCCCCGGCCAGCGTCCTCTACGGGCGTGAACTGCGCCTGCCGCTAGCCCTCGAATCCCCCGAGTCCCTGCCACCCGTAGCCGACTTGCCCGAGGCCATCAGGACCTATGCCCAGAGACAGCACCTCCTTCTAACAGCAGCCTGGCAATGCGCTGGAGACGCCACCAGAGTTGAGCAGGAGCGGGCATACCAAGACGCCTATGCAAAGCTCACCCTGCGCGATGACCCCGACTCTCCTGCATTCGCTGAAGGGGATCTCGTACGCTACCTGATGCCGCCTTCCAACGCTAACAAATTGACCTCGGCTTGGTCGACCCCTTGCCGCATTTTGGAGCCTCTCGGCAGCGGAAACTACCGCCTACGCGACCTTCCGAATAATATGCTAGATGACGTCTTCCACGTCAGCCGTCTCCGAGCGCATCCGGCCACTGCTGACTCAGAGCCGCTCGCCGCCGATGAATACATCGTGGACCGCATCACCGGTCACCGAGGTAACCGGCCGCCCTCTCGGACATACAAAGTCAAGTGGAGGCAATACCCAGCCAGCGCCGCCACATGGGAGCCCAGAGAAGCGCTTCTCCTCCGTTGCGCAGAAATGATATCCGCTTACGATCTTGCGAATCCTCCCGAGCCCGAACCTCCGACCCCGAGAGGACCCAAGCCGGCTAAGTCAGCCGCGATTCCTGTACCACTGTCGCACCCGACGCCGCCCAGCACGTCCTCGGTGCCCAGTGCTGACCTGCCGCACCGTGCGATGTTCGCCAAAGGTAGGTGGAAGTACGCCCGGTATATCTCCACGACCCGCGGCATGTCAGAGCGACTGTTCGACCAGTCAGCCTTTCCGCACGCCGCGCTGGAGTCTCAGCACTTCGCTTCCCTGAGGAGTGATGCCCTAAACACGTTGCCCAAGTCTACCGCAGCCGTCGTCGCCGCCGTGGTTGCGTCGTCCCCGGCAGCCATCGCTGCGCCACCCTTGCCGTATGTGCGCCCGGACGCTGCCCTCCCTCCGTCCTCTGGCGACCTACGCGCTGAAGATCCGATCGAACGCGGACGCTCCATCACACAAGCCAGCGCCTTGTGTAACTCCGCTTCGTTACCGAAGTCGCCTGGCCCGCTCCAACGCCTGGCTGCCGTCGTCGCGTCCGACCGCCAAGCCTACCGGCGCCATGCTGACGTCGTAGTGCTCCACCACACGCCCACCGTCATGCCCGTCGTCGTGCTCTACCACACGCCCACCGTCATGCCCGCGCCCGGTGGAGCCCCGAAAAAGCCGGTCCCACCGTCCATAGAGGCTATCCATGTCGTCCATGACCTACTCGACGCCCTTGCTGAATCGCCCGACTTACCTCCTACCGCCGTTACCGCCGCGGTCGCACACGTTTGCGGCATCATCCGCCCCCTAGTCTCTACCCACCGAGCCATCGCCGCCTGCGCCTACCGCGCCGTGCATATCGCCCTGTATGGATATGACTGCAAAAGCGCCGGCGTCCCCGATCATCTCCACGCCAGCAAGCGAACCCTGATCGCGTGGCGCGTAGCCCTCAGCCTCGTCCTGCCCGCCGCCATGCGCAGTTACGCTCGCGTCACCAGCCGTCCCACCGTGCCGCCCTTGCAGCCCGCGCGAGCTGATGCCGTATGTCTCCCTCTGCACACGCTAGCGGATGCCGCTCTCGCCGAATCGCTCTCAGCGAACCCGCTGCACGTGCTAGCGGATGCCGCTCTCGCCGACCCGAAGCCGTACCTAGTCGACCGGTTTCGCGCGCTCGCGAATGCCGTGCGCCCCGCACAGGTTACCGCTGGTCCTTCTGAAGCGAGCATAGCCGCTGCCCGCCATCTCCTAACGGAAATAGGCCGGTTTCGGTCCCTGCCGCCGCCTCGCCTGACTGTGACCCTTGCCGCTGCCGTCGGATACCAGAACACAGGAAACCCGACCTCGCTGGCTAATAGGCATCGAGCCATCGCTGCGGCCGCCTACCATGCCCTGTTTCTGAACATCTACGGCCGCACCCTCGACGTTACCCCGCCCCGCTTTGCTTCGTCTCATGGCTATGCTGCTGCGCTCCTGAGGCGTTGGATGCGAATTCTCCATAAACCTCTGCTTGTCGCACTCGAGCACGACCTATAATTGTCTTCCGGGAAGGAATACCCGAAGAGCGTTTTTCATGCGGGTTGCCGGGGGTAGCGCCCCAACAGAGGGTCAAAACCTTGGACCGAAACGCGCCTTACAGGCGCATCCTCGGAAATATTCTGCGCAACCTGTTAGAATCAGTCGATCAGGAGTCCACGAGGACCACGACGATCGGTTTTGTCCTGGCTACCACGTCAAACACCGAATTCTTAACCCAACCAGGCCTGGGAGATGAAACTCTCAAAACGCTACTCTACTGCCGCCGTTCGAAAGGCGTCACGTAAAACCCGTGGAACCTCGCCGCCGTTCCATTTGATGTCCCGATACCGAAATCTTGGCGAGTCGGCCCGCTGAGCCGTTCGCAACCACTGCCTTCCAGGCGTCGACCAGGAGGTCTCCGTCTAAGTTGGGGGGTGTCGTAACCGTGGGTTACGAGTCCACCGTCCGACCGTTACAACCGTTACACCACGAACTTACAGTACCATTTACGTCATACAACCGCCCAGTTCGCTAAGCGCCCCAATTCCGCCCCGGCGGCTCACGACCGGCAGGACGCTGCCAGTCACACGTGCCGCCCAAGGCGCTACCCCGGGGTGCTGGCGCAACTAGAACGGATCCCCATTGGATCCTATCCATCGGCGACCCCGCCGGCTCTCCCCGGAACCGTCTTCCTGTACTGATGAAGGTTCTTATATCTCCGGCGGGCTGCTGATGAAGGTCCGTATATCTCCAGCGAGAGATGGACCTCCAAATCGCCCGACGATCCCAACTAGCACCGGATCTACGATGTAATCGACCCGTTCCTGATGACGCACTCGATCATCAGGGGATTATCCTCCCCATTGGAAACACATAGGACAACTCGATTCAAAAGGACTCAAATAGGCGAATCAGACGCGCTGATTTATCTCTTGACGAGCTGATTAATGGGCTAACTGGAAATAAAGGGCAAGTCGTGTTAGGATTCGGAAAGCGGATCCTTTGCAGATTCTTTAGGATTCACTCTTGTCCGTATAGCCGCTGTCCGAGTGTGAGTGTGACCCGATCCGGTACCTTCGCGTGTCTGCGTCAGACCTGCGGAGGACGATCTCAGGGCTTTCAGTCCACTGCCGTTGCTGTTCACGGACCGGTAAGCACCTCCTGTGCCTGTCCTTGCGTCTGTACGTTGCCCCACGTGTCCCCTGTCCGTGCCCCAGAAAATCGTTAGATGAATCGCTCTAAAAACCAATGCAGTACCACCACTGAGATCCAGAGGCGGGTGGGACAGGTCTGCCAGGAGTCCAGGAGGACCACGACCACCACCGAAAGCGAATCTGACAAGAGTCAGGTTTCGACAGTTAAGAATTCCACTTTGGCGCGCGAGGCCGCGCTTGAGCCGTTCGAAGAGCAGAGTAACTCGCTAGTTTCAGAGACACAGCAGGTCTGCCCGGGCTCTGTCAGAAACTGTTCGGCCGCGAATGACTACCCGCCGACCATGGCGGAAAGGCTGAAGAAGGGAGTGCTGTCTATGCTAAACCCACTCGCTACTGCCTTCAGCCCCGCCGCCTCTGGACCAAACGGCGGAGGAGGGGCAGCGCAATTCCCCCCTCTGAAGTGCCCGGCTCCCCCCTCTGCAGACCAGTCGAGACTGCGTTTAGGCGATGCCCGCGGAGCCGCCGACAGCGCTCCGACCAAATTCAGAATCGAAGAGGAAGACGTCCGCCTTTCAGTGCTGTCCTCGGTTTCTCCCGCGGCCAAGCACAGCCCGAGCGTCGCTATCAACAGCACTGGTGCTTTCACGGGCTGCCCTGCTGATCGTTATAGCAGCCACGATTTGCAGCGCGGAAGCGATTCGCGCGGCTCGGGCCCCAGCGCCCCGAGACAAATCGATGCGCGGAATTGTCGTGAGGGCATTCCGGTGCCGCCCCCAGTTTTTGCGCCAGCAGGTCCGGCCGCGTTATGCGATAACGCCGCTACATCAGCCGAGCGTCTCGAGTTGATTACTGCATCTGGCTGCGCAGAGCCTGCAGAAAGCGGAAATCCCATCCGCGGCGCTATGTACAGCGCTCCGAAGGTATTTCACATTTCAGAGGGCGCCAGTGGCGTTCGTACGCCGCCCTCCACGTTTACCGCGGGCTCAAGCTCGCCGGTTACCCCTTTCGCATCTGCCGATAGCCTCGGCCCAGCTTCCACTATTGGTAGCTTGGAGCATGCAACCTGCGGAATTCCAGCTCCCGGAGTCGCCGACGGTGCTCTGCCTGGGATCCACGCTTCGGGGGGCGCCAGTGGCGCTCAGGCGCCGCCCTCCCTCACCTCCGGCGGTGTCAGGCCCGCAACCCAGCTCCGACATCTCAGCGCCAAAGTCGCCGCCTCTCTCGCAGCACCCCCTTCCCGTGCAGAGGGAGTGCAGTCGCCCCTCCCATGCTTCGCCGTTGTTACCCACTCGTCCTCGCGCGCGGGCGGCTGCCCCATGGCCAGGATCCAGGCCAAGGCCGCAGTCACCTACCCCAACGGGCTCGTGCCCGAGGCTGGATCCCTCGAATCCCTGGGCCTCCACCCCCTGAAAGACGCGCTGACTGCCCCAACGAACAGGGCCAGGAACCCGCTGTTCAGTGACAGTGATGTCCACAGCGACGAGGCCAGCATGGCGGCCTTCGAACGAGAACCCCTCGCCGTCAGTTTGAAGGATGGTCGTCACATCCTCCTCCATGTCATCGTGGTGAAGCCTGGGGGGACGTGCCGGGTGCGCCATACCCCTTTCAACGCCGAAATCGAGTTCGTCGCCATGCTGGACTACCTCTACTCCATTGGAGAGGACGAGCTCGCGGCGGCGTACAAAAACGCCTACCTCCCCGCGAAGAACTGCTCTGCGCCGCTCGCTTACCCCGTCTCGATGGATACCGTCGCCACCGAGGATCGCCTCTGCGTGACGTGGTCTCCCACCGTCATTCGCCCGCTTCTCTACTCTTCGGAGACGGTCACCACCGCCTACTCGAGGATGACTCGCGAGGATTTCACTTGCAAGTGGCTGCAGCAGCGCCTGGCGGGGGCAGTCGCCATGATGTCTTCGGCCGTATCGACCGCCATCAGCGTCGCCGTGCCTGCGTTGGCGGTGTCACTTGCTAGCAGCGTTTCAGCTGCTCTCCTCGATCAATGCCCACCTGGCGCCACACCCCTTTCGCCACCGCCTTCGCCGCCTGACGTTGTCGCCCCCGACGGATCCCATCCGGGATGGGTGCCAAAGGCTATTCGTCCGAGTGAGGTGACCTGCCGGACGGAGCCATTGGTGGGGGGCCCATCTATTTGCGTGCTTCCGGGCTGCACCCGTCAACGCTTCCTAGATGGCGTTACTGGGCACGACACGTGCAGCCGCTTGCACCACGTTGCACTCGCCGAGCTGCAAGCAGCCGCCGCCGCCTCCACCGCCGCCGCTGCTGCCCCCTGCTGCTGCGCCGGGGCCCCGTCGGTTTCAGCTTCCGGGCTGTCGCGCGAGCGAATCCAGGCAGCGATGGATCAATGGGCTGAAATCATTGCACCACCCTGGAGCCACAATGCACCACCTGCTTCCCCTCCGGCTTCGCCACCATCTCCGATGCCCCCTCCCGCATCCGAGCCCCCGCACGTTTCGCTACCGGCAGCAGCGCTTGCGGACCAACCGACGCGCACTCTGCGCCTCACAGGGGGGGGTCCCACCGCTGGAATCACGGATGAACTCATAGTGCCCCGCCTCCGCCAAATCGATGACGGGGGCCTTGTAGGCCTGGGG
>OJEB01000042.1_pt1 | contig 23744 bp, 19 predicted proteins | sample 1593121 | NCBI WGS metagenome assembly OJEB01 (sample SAMN05416718, study PRJEB24817) | seawater metagenome | isolation source: Sea water | place: Canada:Atlantic | collected 2013-07 | reverse complement strand
GTCTCGTGGGCTCGGAGATGTGTATAAGAGACAGCTTCAAAAGGCTTCGAAAACTTGCTTCCTTCATGACTTTTGTTAGCTCCAGCGCAACGGTCTATGCGACCTGTGGGGTATCAATCCGGGTTGTTGTCTGATTCTCGACAACGTAGGAATCGGCTTCCACCATAATCTTTGCGAGCTCCGGCGGCAGCACCCTAGGCTTCCAGCCCGTCACCCCCGTCACTCTAGAGTGGTCACCTACTAATGAATCAACCTCAGCTGGGCGGAGGTATCGAGGGTCGAGTTCTACGTATTTTTCCCAGTCCAGGCTGAGATGACCGAACGCAAATCCAAGGAAATCTCTGACGGAATACTCGGTGCCCGTGGCGACCACGAAGTCATCGGGTTCGTCCACTTGAAGCATCCCCCACATTCCCTCTACGTACTCGGGCGCATAACCCCAGTCGCGGACTGCGTCGAGGTTGCCCATAAAGAGTTTGTCCTGAAGGCCCGCTTTGATCCGGGCGGCCGCCAACGTGATTTTCCGCGTCACAAAAGTCTCCCCCCGGCGGGGAGACTCATGGTTGAAGAGGATGCCGTTGGTTGCGAACATGTCGTAGCTTTCGCGATAGTTCTTCGTAATCCAGTAGGAATAAACCTTGGCAACGCCATAGGGGGACCTGGGGTAAAAAGGAGTTTCCTCGTTTTGTGGTGGCGGCGAAGCGCCAAACATCTCAGAACTGGACGCCTGATAAAAGCGAGCGTTCGAGCCCGAAACTCTAATGGCTTCCAGCAGGCGAATGGATCCCAAACCGGTGGTGCTACCTGTGAGCTCAGGCTCATCGAAGCTGACGCGAACGTGCGACTGAGCAGCGAGGTTATAGACCTCATCCGGGGCAACTAATTCAACAAGCGCCATCATGCGTGAGCTGTCACTGAGATCGCCGTAATGAAGGAAGAGTTTCGAATCCATCAGGGATTCATCGGTGATGAGGTGGTTTATCCGCTGTGTATTGGGGCTTGAGGAGCGCCGAACGATACCGTGGACTTCGTAACCTTTTGAGAGCAGAAGCTCGGCAAGATAGCTGCCATCTTGGCCGGTAATTCCGGTAATGAGGGCCTTCTTCACGATTCGCTTTCCTACTTTCATTACGTTCTGTGACTGAGATGCCCCAATCTATCGGGAAATCCTTGACCCTCCGGGCTATGACCCCAGGCGTTGCCTCAAGAGCAAAGCGAGATACCTGACCACCCTTGCTGTGGCATCGAGGGGGTGCCGAACAGGGTACGCCCACAGTTCCCGTGCGTCACCAGCAGATTCCACCCGATCAAGCTCAGGGTTTGCTTTGATCTCGTCCGGATGATCGAGAGGAAAATCCAGCGTTTCAAGCTCCTGATGTGCCACCCAACTTTCGAAACGGGTGTGAGTAGAGCTTGGGCCCAAACCGATGTTGGTGACCAGGTTCCGTGCGGGTACAGGGTTGAGATAACCCTGGGCAACGCAGTGAATAACGAAAGGGAGCGCCCAGGAGTCAAGGTTCTTTTCCTCTGAAAGCATTTTTTTCATCGCTGAAGCCCGGGCGCCGGGAGGAAATTTCCCTGCAATTTCGCTGCGCTGTTCTGGGCTCCACTGCCGATCAAGGTCACCACTGTCGGAAAATTTTCGCCAGGTTCGACCCCATGTCGCCCAGCCCCAGATTCTGACATCAGTCGAAAAATCGTAAGAGTACCTGCTAACAGTTGACCCTCGGAGCCTCGAAGACCCACTCACCATGCCCACGGATTCTTCTCCGCGATAGCGTTGGAGTAACTCGGTTGCGTAGGTAAAAAAATCTGCCGAGGGAAGACAGTCATCTTCAATGATGATTGCTTCCTCCACATGCTTGAAGACCTCATCTAAGCCACTAGAAACACGCTTCTTTAGACCCAGATTCGTTGGGGCAAATACCTCGTGAACCTCGCAATCCCAGTCAACTTTCGCGGCAACAGCACGCGCCTTGGCCACAAAATCGGCGTCGCCGTCGTCGTTCGGTTTCGGCCCATCCATGACAAGGAATAGGTGTTGAGGCTTAACCTCACGAATTTTCTGGAATACCTGGGCGGTCATTTCTGGTCGATGATAGCCAAGGAGGACGACCGGAGCACATGGTGAAATCCCCACTGGTACTCCTTAGCCAAACGTTTCCAACTAGCGTAGTGCTGTGCCCCGAACGATTCTTCACGTGAACTTTTCCCGCTCTGGCGGTGCCGGTGCCGTGGCAAAAATCCTCCAACAGGAGCAAACGGCGCACGGACACCACGCAAATTTCCACCACGTCATCGACAGGGACCTGCGAGCCCAGCCTTTTTCCTCCCCTCGGCACACTGTCGCAGCCGGGATTGACGACGCGATCATTAAGAGCTCTAAGTTTGACGCCCCGATCAGCCTCCTCCGGGACCGTGTTGCCGGCCCTCGACTTCCTCAACTCTCCGCCATCGATATTGTGCACCTGCATGGAATCAACGGTGTGTTCCCCCGCGACGTTGTTGAACTCCTTCCTCAAGCAAACAAAGTGGTGTGGACCCTGCACGACATGAATCCCTTTACGGGGGCCTGTCACTATTCTTTGGGATGCAATCGATTCACCGAGGGATGCAGCGGGTGCCCTGCGGTCAAACCAGTCTTTGAGAAGCTGGTGGCAGAGCACTGGAGGAGAAAAAGCGACTTTGTCGACGCGATATCGAATTTGGCCATCGTCGCTCCCAGCACATGGCTGGCCGAGCTCGCTGGTGAAAGCCCCCTCTTGTCGGATCGAAATATTTCTGTCCAAACAAATCCAATTGACCCAGCATTTTTTGCTCGCGGTCGCAAGAGTGAGAAAGCAACAGATCCACAAACCTTCCGCGTTGTGGTCGTTGCGAAAAACCTTGATGACCCCGTGAAGAATGTTGCCCAGACCGTTAGCGCCTTCACCGAAGCCTTTGGAACATCTCTCCGCTTCCAGCTCCTGCTCGCGGGACGCGGAGGAGCGAGCTTTGTGTCGCCCAATATCGTCCTCCTTGGCGAGCAATCCTCGAGCGAGCTTGCCGAGGTATTTTCTACAGCAGATCTACTCGTCGTGTCCTCTCTCGCGGAAAATGCCCCACTGGTCATCGCTGAAGCGGCCTCGCAGGGCTGCCCCTCCTTCGTTGCAAACGTGGGGGGTATGCCAGAGATGGTGGATCTGCTGGGGGCGGGAGAAGTGTTTTCCGCTACGACCGAGCTCGTCGAGCTCCTTCGAGCTCACGCCGAAGACGCCGAAGACCATCGAGAAAAAGCCCGTCTGTCGCTCAGGGCCGCAGCATCTCGGGTGTTCAGTCCTGAAGCAGTCGTCAAAGGATATGACAAGGTGTATTCGTGAAAGTTTTGGTCACCGGCGCCGCCGGATTCATTGGTTCTTCGGTTACGAAGGCGCTCAGCATGCAGGGACACCGTGTTGTCGCAGTGGATGCTCTGCTTGGTGGACTGTATCCAGCGGATGAAAAAAAGGCTCGCTTCGAAATGCTGGCCGACCTCGATGGCGTCGACCCCCACCACCTCGATTTGCGCGACGATGACCTTTCTGTCCTTCCCCCCGATATCACGCACGTGATCCATGAAGCAGCTATGCCGGGCCTAGGCCTGAGTTGGAATGACTTCGCTCTATATGAAAGCTGCAACCTTGGCGCCACTGCCAGAGTGATTGAAGCGGCTCAACACTGGGACCTGGAGAAGTTTGTTCAGGTCTCAACTTCCTCTGTCTATGGAAAGAATGCCGCGGGGGATGAAACTCTTCCTCTTGCCCCGGCCTCCCCCTATGGCGTCACAAAGCTTGCTGCCGAGAACCTCGCCCTCGCGCACTGGCGCGATTCGGAGTTTCCTGCCACCGTGCTTCGATACTTTTCGGTTTACGGGCCAGGCCAGCGTCCTGATATGGCCTACCGGAGATTTATTCAGCAAGCGCTGAGGAACGAAACAATCAGCTTGTATGGATCTGGCGAGCAAACACGATCAAACACGTACATTGATGATTGCGTCACCGCAACGATTTCTGCCTTGACGCTGGGTGGGAAGGGTGAGATCTACAACATTTCGGGGAACGCTGAGCGCTCTATTAAGGAAGCGCTAGAGATCATCGGCCGCCACGTGGGACAAGCTCTCGATATCGAACACCTCCCTGCAGCCCGGGGCGACCAGGTCAGAACAATGGGGGACACCAGCAAAGCTCAATCAGAACTTGGTTTCACGCACACCGTTGACCTTGACGAGGGTTTAGCACGACAGGTTGCGTGGCAGCGCGGTCTGGAACACGGCTAACCAGGCCAGCTCTGATGACATCAACCCGCCGTGTGGTCTGTGCGATCGATTCCCAGATGGCGTATGCACTGGTCGTGCTGCTGGGTTCGCTGAAGCGAGAAAGCTCGAGGGCATTCAGAGTGACAGTCGGATACCTTGAAGGCAGTTTGCCCTCGAGGGACCGAGAGTCCGTGTCCTCCCTCGCCGCTGCCCTAAACATCCCCCTTGATTTCATGCCCCTTCCACAGAATCCGCTGTTCATCACCCAGGGCCATATTTCGCCCACGACGTTCGCGAAGTTTCTTCTTTCCGATGCAATTTCCGATCCACACCTTTGGATAGATGCCGACACCGTGGCACTCCCGGGGTGGGACAGCATTTTTGACGTAATTGATGCGACCTCAGAAAAGCAAGGACTTGTCGTTGCGAAACGGGGAACCTCTCCCGGGGCTCCTCGCGACTCGGTGGTCTTTAACGCTGGGGTGTTGGGTTGGCCTAAGGGCACCCGGAGAAATTGGGCGGAGCCGTTGAGGCAGATGGAGACTGTTGATACGCAAGAACAGGCGCTCTTCAATGATCTCTATTCGGACACCGCTGCATGGGTTTCCGAAAAATACAACACTTTGACGTATCGAATAGACCAGCTTGACCCCCATGACCTCCCCTCGATCATTCATTACGCGGGTGCGCATAAACCGTGGCACTTGGGTAGGAACCTTGCCCAGAACTGCGTGGAGTATGGCTGTCCGTGGTCTGCGTGGTTTGCTGCAGAAGAGTCCTTGACCAAAGAGCTCCAAGCAGGACCACTAGCCGAAAAAATCACGGGCCTCCAAAGAGCTGGTCTCTATACAGGACACCTGCGGTGGCGACGAGACCATTCCGGTCTTTGGCTGGTGAAGCTGCTCACCGCCCTTGGGCCTGGCGCTCGAATAGTGATGTGGTGTCTGGGACTACTGAAACAATGGGTTCCACGGGGAACTCATCCCCTCCACTAATGGCGACGGAATTTAGGGTGTTGTGGCTAAACGAAACGATGAAACCAAGGTGGTCGCTATCGCTTTGGACGACCACATGGCGTATGCCTTTTTCGTCCTTGTGCATTCTCTTGTCACCACGGCACAGGATCCCTTTCATCTGATTATTGGACACTTCAGCGGTCGCCTCTCGACACACAACATCCAGGCCATGGAAAGGTTCCTTGCTTCGCAGGAGCTCAGCTATGAAATACGCGAATTAACCCCTCATCCGCTTTTCACGGAGCGACGCCACCTCACGATCACTACTTTTTCCAAGTTCGTAATTTCTGATGCCGTGGCTAGCGCCCACCTCTGGATCGATTTAGACACTGTCGCTAAAAGAGGGTGGGACGACATCTTTAGCGCTATTCATGGGGCTGCTGCTGGGGTTCCCCTTGTTGTAGCGGCAAAAATTGAGAGCCCTCACACTCGCTTTGACGGCTTCAATGCTGGCGTTCTGGGGTGGACACGGGAGAACAGGAAGCCCTGGATTGACGCTCTCCAAAGCTTGCCGGAAAAGCGCTTTAGTTCTGAGCAGTACCTGTTCAACACCCTCTACAGCGACAACAACGACGTCGTTGACAGCCGCTTCAATTTTCTTTCCAGCTGGCATGCCCATTCGTTGGAAAGAAACCAAGCCAGCATTATTCATTACTCGGGCCCCATCAAACCGTGGCACCTGCCTCGTCGCCACAGAAGAGCCTGGCTCACCATTAACCCGACCTGGGAATCCTGGTTTGAAGCGGAGGAGCTTCTGCACTCGTCGCTCCCGCCATCACTGTCACAGGAACTGCGTCCCTTGGCGAGACGGGCTCTTACGAGCGGCCGGCTCCACACCGGTAAGGGAGCCCTTGCCGGTTGGTTTATGAGATTCCTTGCCTATGGCGGAGCTCTCGGAGACCCGCTCGTTTACTTCTTGAAATCCCGGTCTCAACGATGACCACGGTCAGCATCATTCACTACACCGGGGCAACGGAAAGAACCCAGTCTGTCCTGGTTTCTCTCGCAACGGACGCATCTCGTGCCGGTGCTGACGTCACCGTGATTGATATTGGCCGAACAACATTCATCCACCAGGGGTTCCCACCGACCAAACTTGTGAAGACTCTCGGCCACACAGTCTTTGATCAGGCTTTTTCACTGATTCTTCAACAATCTGGGGTTCGGCTTGTGGGTCTTACCTTCAGTGAAAGAGCCGTAAAAATTACCCAACGCGATCGCAAGGCTCTAGATCAGGCGCTCGAATCGGAACTCTTGACCTACTTTCGGTTGGACCATATCCCTGACAGTCGTGAAGCACAGGGACTCGAATCGGCGCTTCGCAAAGCGATGTGCGACACCTACGATTCACTCTTCGCACTGTGGTCGAAGACTCCACCAGACCGGGTGATAATTCCCAACGGACGAACCTCGCGGCAAAAGGCAGCACGGCTTGTTGCCGAGCGTTTAGGGCTCGAGGTTTTGCTCTATGAAAACGGCCGGGCTACTCCACGCTCCTACTATCTGGGAAAAACCCAACCCCACGATCGAATTGCCTCCCAAGAGGAAATTCTTGGGGGGTTCCCTCTCCCGAAAGGTCGCACCCTCAAGGAAAAGGCAGAGACTTGGCTTGCTGACCGGATGGCAATTAGTGGCGGGACCAACGATTTTTCCCGGGGGTGGGAATCCCCATCCCTCGAAGGTAGTCCCACCTCGGACACTCCCACCGCCGTTTTTTTCCCATCATCCTTCGACGAGTTTCGAGCGTTTGGGCCAATGTGGTCGATCGATAACTGGGGAAGTCAGTTCGAGGCTTTCGACCTGATGATGAACATCCTCGAAGATAAAGGTGTCGGCCTCGTCCTTCGCCTTCATCCCAACCTTGGATCAAAAAGCCGGAAATATTTTCTGCGAGAAACCCAAGAGGTATTGGCCCTCCAAGCCAAACATCCTGGTTTGACCATTCATTGGCACAACCAGCCAGCTAACTCTTACGACCTCATCCGGAAGGCCACGTATGTGATTGTCGAACGCTCCACCATTGGCTTGGAAGCAAGCGTGATGGGAAAGCCCGTCTGGGTCACCCAGGCAACCCAGTGGGACATGATTGCGGACATCCGACAGGTGCTGAAGCCAGCGGATATCACCCCCACCACCATGGACCTCTGGAAACCATCGCCTGTGGGGGCACAGAAGTTCGTGAGTTATTGGATGGCGCAGGAACACCCTCTCCACCGCGACTGGCAATCCTGGGCCAGCTGGAACCCCGAGCACCCACCTATGAGGATGAAGTTGGCGCAGTTGGCGATCCGGAATTCTCTCCTCCACAAGTTTCGCTTGTTACGCCTCGAGGTTGCTAAGTGGCAAAACCATCGCTTTGTTCCCCCTGGCAGATAGTGGAAAACAAGTAGGGTGAAGAATGTGAGCAAGGAAAAAGAAGCCCCCAGTGTGTCGACCACAGCGGAGAGAATTGCTGACCTGAAAGCCCGGTACCACGAGGCCGTGACGGCGAGCGAAGAGCTCGCACAGGAAAAGCAACACGCCAAAGGCAAGATGACTGCCCGCGAGCGCATCGAAGAACTTCTTGACACAGGCTCTTTTGTGGAACTTGATGAATACGCCAGGCACCGCTCGCATGCTTTTGGGATGGAAGCTAAGCGTCCATACGGAGATTCGGTTGTCACAGGGCTAGGGACCATTCACGGGCGTCAGGTGGCCGTTTTCTCTCAAGACTTCACCGTCTTTGGTGGATCCCTGGGAGAGGTGGCGGGGGACAAAATCATCAAAGTAATGGACTTCGCCCTCTCCACGAAGGTGCCGCTCATTGGCATCTTGGATTCGGGGGGAGCCAGAATCCAAGAAGGCGTCATCGCGCTCGGAAAATATGGTGAAATCTTCAAACGCAATACCCAAGCTTCCGGTGTGATTCCCCAAATTTCGATTATTTGTGGGCCCGCAGCAGGGGGCGCGGTCTACTCTCCAGCTCTGACCGATTTCGTCATCATGGTCGACAAAACCAGTCAAATGTTTGTCACCGGCCCCGACGTCATCAAAGCCGTCACCGGTGAAGACGTGGGAATGGAAGAGCTTGGCGGAGCACTGACCCACAACAAAACCTCGGGCGTCTCTCACTACCTCGCCAGTGACGAAACTGATGCTTTCGACTACACCCGGGTTTTGCTCTCCTACCTGCCCGATAACTTCGAATCAGGGTCGCCAACTTATGCCTCCGACACCAAAGTGGAAATCACCGATCGCGACCGTCGTCTCAATGACGTCATCCCGGACAGCCCCTCGGTTCCCTACGACGTCACAAAGGTTATTGAGGGGGTTGTCGACTATGGTTCGTTCCTCGAGGTTCAACCCCTTTTTGCGCCCAATATTGTCATTGGCTTTGCCCGGGTAGAGGGCAACTCCGTCGGAATTATCGCGAATCAGCCCAACCACATGGCTGGGACGCTCAACATCGACGCCGGCGAAAAGGCGGCCCGATTTGTTCGATTCTGTGATGCGTTTGGCATTCCGATCTTGACGATTGTCGATGTTCCTGGCTACCTGCCCGGCACCGATCAAGAATGGACTGGGGTTATTCGCAGGGGAGCAAAGCTTCTGTACGCATACGCTGAAGCGAGTGTCCCGCTCATTACCGTCATCACTCGCAAAGCCTACGGAGGCGCCTACATCGTGATGGGCTCGAAGCAGCTTGGCGCAGATTTGAATTTTGCCTGGCCTACGGCCGAAATCGCAGTGATGGGCGGTCAAGGTGCGGTCAACATTTTGTACCGCGGCGAAATCAAAGAAGCCGAAGCAGCAGGCGAAGACGTCACTGCGGTGCGGGCGCGCCTTGCCAGCGAATACACCTATAACGTGGCGAGCCCTTTCTTGGCGGCGGAGCGAGGCGAGATTGACAGTGTCATTGAGCCCGCAGCCACCAGAAGCGTGATTGCTAAAGGTTTGCGCGCACTCAAATCGAAAGCACCGCGCCCACCATCGGGTAAGCACGGAAACATCCCCCTCTAGCCCGGGCTTAGCGGGGGCGAAGGTCTTTGTCCCCACAGGATTGACCTAAAGCCCTAAACTCTCGATGTGGTAGCGATATCGAAGGTGCTGATTGCCAACCGTGGCGAAATCGCGGTTCGGGTTATTCGGGCGGCTCAAGACGCGGGAATCAACACCGTCGCTGTCTATGCCGATCAGGATCGCAACGCTAGATTTGCTCGTCTTGCTCACGAGGCCTATGCACTGAATGGCAACACCTCTGCCGAAACCTACTTAGTGCCCGAAAAAATACTCTCGATTGCCAAGCGGTCCGGCGCGAACGCTATTCACCCTGGCTACGGTTTCCTCTCTGAGAATGCCGACTTTGCTCAGATGGTTATCGATGCCGGCCTGATCTGGATTGGCCCGCCCCCTGCGGCCATCAGATCTCTCGGCGACAAGGTTTCTGCACGCCACATCGCCCAGAAAGTGAAGGCTCCTCTGGCTCCGGGGACTTCTGACCCCGCATCCAGCGCTGATGAAATACTCGCTTTCGCCAAGGAGCACGGTGTTCCCGTTGCTATTAAGGCAGCCCACGGTGGTGGTGGTCGAGGCCTCAAAGTTGCCTACACGATGGAAGAAATTCCTGAACAGTTCGAGTCCGCCACGAGAGAGGCGCTAGCCGCGTTCGGCCGCGGCGAATGCTTCGTGGAAAAGTATCTCGAACAGCCTCGGCACGTGGAAACCCAGTGTCTGGCTGATTCAGCAGGAAACGTGGTCGTCATCTCAACGCGAGATTGCTCACTTCAGCGGCGCCACCAAAAACTCGTTGAAGAAGCGCCCGCGCCGTTTTTGACCAAGGAGCAGGAAACTCTGCTCTATGAATCCTCGAAAGCGATCCTGAAGGAAGCCGGATACATCGGGGCTGGAACCTGCGAGTTTTTGATTGGTAAAGATGGCACCGTTTCCTTTTTAGAGGTCAACACCCGTTTACAGGTCGAACACCCCGTTTCGGAAGAAATCACTGGAATCGACTTGGTTCGCGAACAGTTCCGTATCGCGGAGGGCGGCCTGATCGAATACGGCGACCCCACCCATCATGGTCACTCCATTGAATTCCGGATCAATGGTGAGGATCCCGGTCGAGGTTTCCTTCCCACCCCCGGGCCTATTCACTCGGTGCGGTTCCCCGGAGGTCCTGGGGTGAGGGTTGACTCTGGCATCACGACCGGTGATGTGATCACGGGTGCTTTTGATTCGCTTCTTGCAAAGCTGATCGTGACCGGGGCAACCAGGGAGGATGCCATCGAAAAGGCGCGTCGCGCCCTTTCCGAGTTTGAAATCACCGGACTCCCCACCGTGATTCCTTTCCACCGCGCCATCGTGGAAGACCCCGCCTTCACTGCCTCCGGAAAAAAGGGCTTCTCCGTTCACACAAGATGGATTGAAACAGAATTCACCACGGACATTGAACCCTGGGAAGGTGCTATTGAGGAAGGCTTCGACGCGGAAGACCTTTACCGGACTGTCGTGGTCGAGGTGGAAGGACGCCGCCTCAAAGTTGGTGTGCCCTCAGGAATTTTCGCTGCCGGCCAGAGCGCAAGTTTGGGGAAAGCCCCCAAACGCGCTGCCTCTCTCCTTGCGGGTGGGTCAACTGAAGGAACCATCACCTCGCCGATGCAGGCCACCGTCGTGAAGGTTATGGTCGAGGTTGGTGCACGTGTTGTTGCGGGAGATATTTTGTGTGTTCTCGAGGCGATGAAGATGGAACAACCGATTATGGCCCCCAAGGATGGGGTTGTTGAGGCCGTAAACATCAGCGTGGGCGACTCGATCTCGGGGGGCCACCTCCTGGTAGTGCTGAACTAGCCACCCGCCTGCTTTCTCCTGGATAGGCTGAAGGGATGAGCTCATCTATAGATCACACCCCTTTTGCCCTCGCCACTGATGCAGCAAAGGTCATCGCTGATCAAACGAGCATCTCCCGCCACGACATTGCCCTCACCTTAGGCAGCGGCTGGGCGAAAGCGGCAGACCTCATCGGTGAAACCATTGCGGAGATCCCCGCGGGGGATGTCCCCGGTTTTGCCTCATCAGGAGTCCCCGGTCACACCGGAACGATTCGCTCCATCAAGATGGCAAACGGGAAGCATGCCCTGGTCATTGGGGCGCGAACTCACTTTTATGAAGACAAAGGAGTTCGCGCTGTTGTTCACTCCGTAAGAACTGCCGCGGCGTGTGGAGCAAAGGTGATGGTGCTGACCAATGGCGCCGGTGGGATCAAAGATCACTGGACCCCCGGCACACCGGTGTTGATTTCTGACCACCTCAACTTGACCGCTAGCTCCCCACTGGAGGGAGCGACGTTCATCGATCTCACCGACCTTTACTCGAGCCGTCTCCGCGATATCGCCAGGACGATTGACCCCACTCTTGATGAGGGTGTCTATGTTCAATTCCGTGGTCCCCACTACGAAACCCCTGCCGAGGTCCAAATGGCCAAAACCATGGGTGGCCACATTGTGGGCATGTCCACAGCTCTGGAGGCTATTGCTGCCAGAGAAGCGGGCATGGAAGTGTTGGGCTTATCTCTCATCACTAACCTCGCAGCTGGAATTTCACCAGAACCTCTCAGCCACAAAGAAGTGATTGAGGCTGGGCAGATGGCAGAGCCGGTGATTTCGGCTCTGTTGGCAAAGATTGTTGCCGCGCTGTGACCAGCCACATGGAGACCACAGTGGCGGCAGCCACCCAATGGCATGACCAGGACCCTGACGCGCAAACACAAGCTGAACTAGGGGCTCTGCTTGAGAGTCATGCTGCGGGCAACCTCGAAGCAGCTGCGACCCTGTCTGAACTCTTTGGTGGCCGCCTAGCTTTTGGGACTGCAGGAATTCGGGGACCCTTGCAACCAGGACCTCGGGGAATGAATCGCGTGGTCATTGGACAAACCACCGCCGGGCTAGCCCAGTATTTGCTGGAGCATCGCTCCACAGAATCCGGGAAAACTCTGAGGGTTGTGGTGGGGTGTGATGCGAGAACCAATTCCGACATCTTCGCAGCAGACACCGCGGCCATCATGGCCGGCTACGGCCTGGAAGCTATCGCGCTCCCCGAAAAGCTCCCCACACCTGTCTTGGCCTTTGCCGTGCGCTATCTGAATGCTGACGCGGGTGTGATGGTGACGGCAAGTCACAACCCGCCACAGGACAATGGCTACAAGGTCTATCTCGGTGGAGCCGACGAGGGTTCACAAATCATCCCCCCGGTTGACAGTGACATCGAAAAACTTATCGCCAGCGTTGCCCGCTCGATAAGTTGGGCAGACATCCCGCGCTCCCCTGAGGCGGTTATTCCAGCCCCAGAGGACATTGTTGCCCAGTATGTGGCGGCAACGGTTGCTTCTGTGGCACCAGAAGCCCCACACGATCCGCCTTTACCTGTCGTTTATACCGCCATGCATGGAGTGGGGGCTGGCACTTTTTTCGAAACGGTAGAAGCCGCCGGATTTCCGAGCGTCCATCCCGTCACAGAGCAAACAGAGCCTGATGCGGCATTTCCTACGGTGGCCTTCCCTAACCCGGAAGAGGATGGAGCGCTAGATCTCAGTATCGCCACCGCCAAAAAGCATGATGCTGCCCTCATCATCGCCCACGACCCCGACGCAGATCGTCTCGCCCTGGCGTTGCCTCGCGGCGGGGACTACATCCCCCTGACGGGGAACCAGGTCGGCGCCATTCTCGGTTGGCATTGCGCGAAGCGGGCACACAAAACTGGAGTCACCGGGATGCTGGCGAATTCTTTGGTGAGCTCCCCTGTGTTGGGCAAGATTGCGAAACACTTTGGACTGGAGCATGAAGAAACCCTGACGGGCTTCAAATACGTCTCCCGTGTCCCTGACCTCATCTTCGGTTTCGAAGAGGCCCTCGGTTATCTCGTGACCCCTGATGTTGTTCGCGATAAAGACGGGGTATCTGCAGGCCTTATGGCGCTGGAGATCGCCTACTCGCTGGCAGCCGAGAAAAGAACGCTCTGGGATTACTTGGCGACCATAGAAGAGTCCGTAGGAGGATTCGCGTCCAGCCAAATCACAATCAAGCTCGGCGACCAAGGAAACAACACCCCTCTCGCGGAACAGCTTCGCAGCACCCAGCCGGGCGCCTTCGGGACGCGTGCCATCACTCAGGTGGATGATTTCTTGCAGGGCGTCGGAAAATTCCCCCGGGAAGACATCCTTCGCTACTACTTAGACGATGGCTCCCGCGTGATTATTAGACCCAGCGGCACCGAACCTAAGCTCAAGATCTACTTGGACACCCAAGGAGACACGCGACGTGAGGCAGAAACATCACTCACGGACTTAGAGAGCGCCCTGCGCTCTCTCGTTGATGATCTGTCCTAGCTTGTGTAAGCGCTGACGAGGGCGTCTACCAGTGCCTCGCGGTCTTCAAAGCGAGCGAATGCGCCACCGGCAGCGTTGAGCTGAAAGAGGAGCAAATCTTCTCTCCCGTAGCCAAAGGCCTCGACCAGGAGAAGCAGTTCCTTGGTGAGCGTTGTGGAGCTCATCAAACGGTTGTCGGTGTTGACCGTGACCGCAAAGCCGAGTCGATAGAGTGCGCCAAACGGGTGCTGGGCCATCTCGGTTCCCCATTGCGCAACGGCACCGGTCTGAAGATTAGAGGACGGGCTCAGCTCCAGAGGAATTCCCCGCTCAAGTACCCACCGAGCCACGCCGCCAAGCCCTGCAACATCAGCATCCCCCGCATCGAGCGCAGCAATGTCTTCGGCAATACGCACTCCGTGACCAAGACGTAGCGTTCTCCCGTCAACCAGGGCACTACGAATACTCTCAACACCATCGGCCTCACCGGCATGAACGGTGATGGGGAACATGTGATTCGCCAGGTGAGTGAAGGCATCAGCAAACTTACTGGCGGGGAAACCCGCCTCCGCTCCTGCGATATCGAAGCCCACCGCACCCTTATCGCGGTATTTCAGCGCAAGCTCAGCAATCTCCATCCCGCGATCGTTGTGGCGCATGGCGGTGATGAGTTGTCCGACCTGGATGTTCTTACCCGAGGCTTCTGCCGCGGCGACAGCTGCATCCAAGCCAGCTTGGACTGCCTCAACAGCCTGCTCAAGGCTGAGGCCCTGTTCGAGGTGTTGTTCCGGGGCCCAGCGGATTTCACCATAGATCACACCGTCGCTGACAAGGTCTTCCACAAATTCCTTGGCGACCCGGTGAAGCCCTTCCACGCTTTGCATCACACTCAAGGTCACATCAAAAGTTTTGAGATATTCCACCAGTGAACCCGAGTCAGCTTGTGTGGCAAACCACTGACCCAACGCTTCGGCAGAGTCGGTGGGAGCCCCGCCAGGGAGCTCGATTCCAGCCTGTTGTGCCAAATCAAGAATCGTCACCGGGCGCAGCCCGCCATCCAAATGGTCATGCAAAGAGACCTTGGGGAGTTCTCGAATCTGTTCCTCCGTCAGCGCTGTGGTGTTCATGATGCATACTCCTCAAGTTGTCGTGGCCCAAAAGCATCGGGCAATACTTCGTCAATTGTTTTCATTCCACTCACCGTTTCCAGCACCATGCCCGGGCTCGAGTGTTCATACAAGAGCTGACGGCATCTCCCACACGGCATCAACACGTCTCCATGGCCATCCACACAGGTGAAGGCAACCAATTTCCCACCACCGGTCATCGTGAGCTCAGATACCAGCGAACACTCTGCACAAAGCCCCACTCCGTATGAAGCATTTTCGACGTTGCAGCCAGAAACTATTCGACCGTCATCCACCAGCGCGGCAGCGCCGACCGGAAAATTCGAATAGGGCGCATACGCGCGCGCCATCGCGACGTTTGCCGCATCACGGAGTGCTGGCCAGTTGATTTCGATGAGTTACTCCTTGATGTAGGGCTTGCCAACAGAGGCCGGTGGTCGAACTCGGCCCACGAACCCCACCACAGCAATGATGGTGACCAAGTAGGGAACCATGATGATGAAGTCGGTGGGTATTCCCGGGCTCACCTGGTTTGCCCACACCCGAAGGATGATGGAAAAACCAAACAACAGGGCCGCAGCGGACATATAGAAGGGGTGCCAACGACCAAGGATCACCACGGCGAGCGCAATAAAGCCTTGCCCGTTAGACATCTCTTGCCCAAAAGCACCCACGTTACCGATGGTGAAGGCAGCGCCACCCAAACCAGCAAGCGCGCCGCCCGTGGTGACCCACCAGAACCTGGTGCGAGCGACATTGACACCCATCGTGTCGGCCGCCATCGGGTACTCACCAACTGCTCGTGCCCGAAGGCCCAGGCGGGTGCGAAACAGCACAAACCACAGCAAAGGAATACACAGGAACGCAAGGTACACAGTCAGGCGGTTTTCAAATACCACAGGGCCGAGGATGGGGATCTCACTGAGAAAGGGAATCTTAACAATCGGAAAGGTTCCTGGGTTATTAGCCCCAGCGCTGTCTTGCGTCAACCATTGCGAATAGAGAAAGTTTGTCACCCCAATAATTAGCACGTTGAGGACAACACCGACGATGATTTGATCAACGAGGTACCGCACAGCGAACACAGCAAGGATTGTTGACACCAGGGCAGAGGCCACCATGGCGGCGACAAGGCCAGCATAAAGATTCCCGGTGAGCGTGCCCACCACAGCGGCCACGAAAGCCCCCGTGAGGAGCTGGCCCTCAATAGCAATATTCACCACGCCAACACGCTCTGACATCACGCCGGCCATGCCCCCGAAAATGATCGGGATCGCGAGCACAATGGCGTTAGCCAAGAGGAACGCAAACGGAACTCTGTCTCCCGCCGCAAGCCAGCCAAGCAATGCCACCACCGCGATAAACCCAAACACCATCGACCACCACAGGGGCACCGGGCGTTTCGAGATGACGCGGAAAAAAGCGAGAGCCGAAATCAGCATCATAACGATGCCAAGAACTATTCCCACAGTGCTGGAAAGAGCGGTAATGGAGGGCAACGAAATCGCTGCATCATCAGCCGTCACCGTGTATTCCACCGGTTCCCGTCGGCCTAAAATACCAAACGCCACAAAGACGAGGACAGAGAAAACGGCCATCAGTGACGGCGCCTTCCAGCTCACCTTGGCTTCGGCAATGGAGAACATTCCTGGTTTCACCTCGAGGCTCATGAAGTAGTCTCCTTCCGCTGGAGCTTGGCTCTCAGCCGGTCAAGGGCGGGGGTTGACGCCAAGGAAGGCAGCCGGAAGATTGCCCGCACCAACGGCGGCGCGGCAATAAAGAGGACGATGGCCCCTTGGACGATGCCCAGCACTTCAGGGGAGACACCAATCACCTGCATCTGCGGTCCACCCGCCTTGAAAGCGCCGAACAGTAGGCCTGCAAAAAGAATGCCGACGGCGTTTCCACCACCCAGCAACGCAACCGTGATGCCGTCAAACCCGATACCGGCGTGGACCGTCTCGGTGTAGCCAACCTGGGTTCCGAGTGCTTGATTGGCTCCGGCAACCCCGACAAAAGCCGCAGATGCGGCCATGGCCCAAACATATGTTCGCTCGACCGAGATTCCCGCAGTCCTGGCGGCATGAGGGTTATGCCCGACCATCCGGAAGCGGTACCCAATCGCAGAACGCTCCATGAGCCACCAATACACCGCAACCGCGATCAGAGCGAAAATAAACCCTAAGTGGAGTGAATACGTCCCGGGGAAAAGTTGCGGTAGTTGGGCCGTAAAAGCAGGGGCTTCAGCCTTCGGTGTCCCTCCCGCTTGCTCAGCCTGTAGAAGGTTGGGCGAGCGAATGAACCAGGTGAACAAGCTAATCGCCACATAATTCAACATGATGGTCAAGATGACCTCGTGGGCGCCGGTTTGTGCCTTGAGGAAACCAACCAGAGCGCCCCACAAGGCAGCGCCCAAAATGGCAACTATCACGGCGACAACCATGTGGAGAATCACGGGCAATTCCATGCGGGTACTGATCCAGGTGGCCCACAAGATGCCAAAAATCATTTGACCGTTTCCACCAATGTTGAAAAGGCCTACCCTGAAACCCAGCGAGATACCCAGGCCTGCTGCAATCAGCGGTCCGGCAAGGCGCAAAGTCTCTGTCAGCGGACGCAAAGCGGTAGCTAGGTCATCGGCACGAGTATTAAAGATAGAGCCACGAAACAGTGCGGCATACCCATCGGCAACAGTTCGCAGTGCGGCTTGAATTGCATCTATCAGTCCGCCAGATTCAAACGCCTTACCGACATCCTCGCTGGAAACCATCATGAAAATTGCTCCCACAAGGAAGCCCATCACGATCGAGAGAAACGCTCGCGTCGCACTGGTGGAGAACACTTCTTTGAGAAGACTCATGCGGATACTCCCTCCGGCATAATTCCCGCCATCATTTGCCCCATGTCTTCACGAGAAATTGACGGTGGAACGATTCCTACGACTTTGCCCCGATACATCACGGCAATACGGTCTGCGAGGTTGAACACTTCATCCAATTCCGTGGAGATAATCACCACGGGGATTCCCGAATCACGCGTTTTGATGATGCTTTCGTGAATGAACTCAATGGATCCCACATCAACACCCCTTGTCGGTTGAGCGGCCACAAAAAATTTCAGTTCGCGGGAGAGTTCCCTCGCCACCACTACTTTCTGCTGATTTCCACCCGAAAGTTTTTTAACCAGGGTCTGGCCTGAGGGTGTCCTCACGTCAAAGCGCTTGATGAGATCTTCGCTGTGCGCATGACGCGACGCAAAATCGATCGATAAGCCTTTAGTGAAGGGCTTGGAGTATGAACCATCCAACATAAAGTTCTCTTCAATCGTGAAGTCCGCGACCAAACCGTCTTTCTTGCGGTCCTCGGGAACGTATCCGACACCCGCTTCCAGCACTTCCTTCACGCTCGCGTGAGTGATGTCCTCGCCCGCGAGAGAAATAGTTCCCTCACTCACGTTGCGCAAACCTAGGAGAGTTTCCGCTAAAGCGGTTTGACCATTCCCCTCGACCCCCGCAATACAGAACACTTCACCAGCGCGAACATCAAGGCTCACGCCATCGATGACCCGTTGCTGGCGCTCATCCACCACTACCAAATCTCGGATCTCTAGGACTGTGGCGCCCGCAGTGGCCTCCACCTTATCGACGGAGAGGTCAACTTCACGGCCCACCATCAACGACGCAAGCTCACCCACCTCTGTCGAGGGCGAAACCGAATCAATAACCTTTCCACCGCGAATCACGGTGACAACATCGGCTACGGCCTTCACCTCCCGCAATTTGTGCGTAATGAAGACGATTGATGTTCCCTCTTGCGCGAGCTGCCGCATGATCTCCATCAACTCATCAGTCTCTTGCGGGGTGAGGACGGCGGTCGGTTCATCCAGAATCAGAATTTTTGCGTCCCTCGCAAGTGCCTTAACGATTTCCACTCGCTGTTGAATCCCGACCGGCAAGTCTTCGATGAGCGCGTCAGGGTCAATATCAAATCCAAATCGGGCAGAAATGTCGCGCACCCGCTCGCGCGCTGTTGCAAGATCCAACGCACCGATCGCGTTGATTGGTTCGTTGCCCAAAACAACGTTTTCTGCCACGGAGAAAACGGGAACCAACATGAAGTGTTGGTGGACCATCCCTATACCAGCGGCCATCGCATCACCGGGGCCAGAAAACTTTACTTCTGTATCGTCCAAAAGAATGCGGCCCTCATCGGGCTGGTAGAGACCGTAGAGGAGGTTCATCAGCGTAGACTTTCCGGCGCCATTCTCCCCGAGCAGCGAGTGGATTTCGCCGGGCTGCACGATAAGAGAAATTTTGTCGTTCGCGACAACGGGGCCAAATCGCTTCGACATCCCCTGCAGTTCAAGCTTCATTGCTTAGTTCTCCTCTGGTTTTTGGCGCTCTCCATTGTGCGGAAAGCAGGAGGGGCCCCGGACGCAGGTCCAGGGCCCCTCCGCTACTTCACGTCAGAACGTCGTGCCGCTGTCTAGGACAGAGGGTCGATCGTTCCATCGATGATGCCCTGCTTGATTTCGGCAAGACGATCCTTGATCTCCTGGGACACCTTGTCATCGAAGGCGTAGAACGGAGAGATGTCCGTTCCTGCATTCGCAAGGTCACCCATGTAGTAGTCACCGCTGAAGTTACCGTTGACTGCATAGTCTTCGATGATGTCGAAGGTTGCTGCACCCATACGCTTTTCCGCAGAGGTCAGGATGTAGTCGGCATATTCAGGCGACGTGGCGGCGATGTCCTTGTCGACACCGATCATCACAGCATCCACACCGGACTCCTTGATAGCTTCTGAACCTGCACCGAACTGGTCTCCACCCACGGGGAAGAGAACGTCAGCGCCCTGCTCGAGCTGAGAAGCGGTGATGCTTTTACCAGTGGGGTCATTCGGAGCGAATGAGCCCCAGAAGTCACCGGTTGCTGCCATGGGGTCCCAACCGAGAACGGTCACAGAGGTGCCGGTTTCGGTTTCGTATGCCTTGGCGCCGAAGTAGAAACCAGACATGAAGTCGGTCACAGCGTCAATCTGGAGACCACCGTAGGTACCCACAACCTTAGAGGTCGAGTAGGCAGCTGCAAGGTAGCCAGCCATGTAGCTGGACTGGTTCATCTTGTAACCAACAGGCTTGAGGTTTTCGTTTCCTTCGCTCCAACCATCGACGGTCACCATGGAAACATCAGGGTTGGCCGCGGCGGCGAGGTTGACATCAGCAACCAGGTTGAATCCGACGGCAAAGATGACATCGCAGCTTGCGTCGACCATGGCCTGGAGGTTAGGAGCGAAGTCCTCGGCGCTGTTGGACTCTGCCTCAGCAACCTGAACACCCAACTCTGATTCTGCCTGCTCGAGTCCGTCATATACAGCTTCGTTGAAAGAGTTGTCATTCCAACTTCCTTCGTCAGAAACGGCACAGGCGAGGAAGTCAAGGGACTCTTCGGGCGCGGCTGCTTCTTCAACAGCTACTTCTTCGGTGACGGCTTCCTCTGTTGTATCAGCAGCACAACCTGCCAAAACCAGAGCAGCCGCACCCAGTGCGGCGATACCTGCGAAGGTACGCTTTGCGGTGATTGCTTTCACTTGTGTGGTCCTCTCATTGCTTTTCGATGCCAGACACTTACCGATTCGCGACTGTCGCCTCAACAGAGTGCTACGCGAAAGAGTGTCTGACGCTTTGGATTCATTCTAGGGCGCGAAAATCACTGCCTTGCGAGATAGAGCACAGTCCGCGCAGATGAGCCTCAAGCGAACGTTGAAAGTGTTGGTAACTACCTTTTCAGCCCGAGAATTTCGCGCGAGGGAGTCGTCGGAGTCGCCATGCTTTCTTTGATGTACTCAAAAAAGGCGGCGGCATCCACAGCCTCAATCACGCGGGCGTTAGCCTTCAGTCCATGAATACCCCAGGACATCGCAGAATATCCCCTCGTCAGTTCAGAATCTGCCTCAACATCCACGGCGTAGAGGGCACTCTTGGTGATGAGCTCCGGGTGCAGCAAGAGCGCCACCGTCAAGGAGTCAGGGTGCGACGATCCTGGGATGCCGACACTTTCATCGAAGTCCAGGGTCGCTTCACACACCTGGGCAAAAAAAGACGCCACCGGCGATCCGCCAGCACCAATTTCTGCCATGTGTTGCCTGGAGAACAGAGCATCCTGAATAGTCAGGGGCTCCCAAGGGATGACGGTGATGTCAAAGCCAGCATCAAAAACAACCTTCGCCGCATCCGGGTCAACATAGAAGTTGAATTCAGCGGCAGCCGTAATGTTTCCGCGAGCGTTGTTGGATCCACCCATGATGTAGAGGGATTTCACCCTGTCGGGGAAAGTGGGATCTTTGATCACCGCCATGGCAATGTTGGTGAGCGGGCCAATCGCCACAACGTTTATTTCGCCCGGTGACTCTTTCGTCAACCTCAGCAGCGCGTCTACCGCGTGTTCGGCTTCAGGTTCAATTCCGGAGTTGTCCATGGTGAGTCCGCCCGCCCCATCTCCATGAACGTTCTCTGCAGAGACCCAGGCTCGAACCATGGGTCGGCGGCAGCCCAGAAACACCGGGCATTCGCCGAGAGCTCCGGCGACACTCAGTGTCATGAACGCATTCTTTGTTTGTTGCTCAAATCCCACGTTGCCCGCCACCATCGTGATGGCACGCAAATCCGCCACGGGATCCAGTAGCCCGAGCAAGATTGCGACGCAATCATCTTGAGCAGTGTCGGTATCGATGATTAGAGGGATCTTCACGGGCGTTAGTTCTTAGCCTGCGAGATGGTGGCGGAAATACGCAATGGTTTTTTCCAGTCCTTCGCTCAGCGGAATGTGTGGCTCCCAGCCCATTGTCTTCTTCGCGAGGCTGATATCGGGCTGGCGCTGTCTCGGGTCATCGGCGGGCAGGTCTCGGTGCTCGATTTCCGAGGAAGACCCCGTCAGCTCCAACACCTGCGAAGCCAATTCCAACATGGTGAATTCGCCCGGGTTTCCGATATTTACTGGGCCGGTTTCATGATGGGTGTTCTCCATCAGCCCAACCAGTCCTGACACGAGGTCATCGACGTAACAGAATGACCTGGTCTGGGATCCATCTCCATAAATAGTGAGCGGCTCACCGCGCAGGGCTTGAACAATAAAGTTGCTCACCACACGACCATCATCGGCCGCCATCCGGGGGCCATAGGTATTGAAGATGCGAGCAACACGAATTTCCAACCCATGTTGCCGGTGGTAATCAAAAAATAGGGTCTCGGCTACTCGCTTGGCCTCGTCATAACAGGCTCTCGGACCGATCGGGTTGACTTTGCCCCAATAATCCTCTGTCTGTGGGTGAACCTCGGGGTCGCCATAGACCTCCGATGTTGACGCCTGAAGAATGGGAACCCCTAGGCGTTTGGCGAGACCCAACATGTTGATGGCACCCATGACGTTGGTCTTCGTGGTTTGAACGGGATCGTGTTGGTAGTGAATGGGCGAGGCAGGAGATGCCAGGTTATAAATGGCGTCCACCTCGACATAGAGCGGGAACGTCACATCGTGTCGGATTGCTTCAAAGCCTGGGTTCCCCTGAAGGTGGGCGATGTTGGTTTTTGAACCGGTGAAATAGTTGTCCACGACGACGACTTCATGGCCAGCACCCAAAAGTCGCTCGGAAAGGTGAGACCCGACAAACCCGGCGCCGCCGGTTATCAAAATACGCATGGTCACGATGTTATCGGTGGCAGAGCCTCAATCAGCTAGAGCACGTCCTCAAGACCTTGCGCTTTCATGTGTTCGACGATCTGTTTCACATCTTGCGCGTGCTCTTTTGTCGTCACCAACAGTGCATCAGGTGTGTCCACCACCACGATGTTTTCCACTCCCAGCAGAGTGATGATCCGCCCTGATGACCCCACCACGATTCCACTGGAATCGTGGGGATGCACCTTCGACGCATCCCCCACCACCACGACATCGGAGGTTGTAGAGGATTGCTGGGCCTGGGCTAGCGAATCAAAGTCACCCACATCCCGCCACCCGAAACTGCCGGGGACCACCAAGAACTGCCCGGCCTTTGCCGCGGGTTCGGCGACGGCGTAGTCAAAAGCGATGGAGGGAAGCGCTTGCCACAACTGCGCAACATCAAGACCTTCAGCCATCAACGCAGCAATTTCGCGGAGAGGGACACCTAGCTCGGGGGAGAAGTCGTCAAAGGCTTTGACAACACTCGCCACAGAGCCCACAAAGATGCCGGCGTTCCACAAATACTGGCCGCTCTTGACAAAGCGCTGAGCATCAAGAAAGGACGGCTTCTCCACGAATTCCCCGACGTGATGGACTGCCTCCGTGTCAGCAAAGTCCCTCGATTTCTTGATGTAGCCGAAAGCACTGGATGGCTCTGTCGGCGTGATACCGATGGTCACCATCAGGCCACTTTTAGCCGCATCCAGAGCAGTCGCTAACACCGATTGGAAAGCTTCGGCTTCGGCTACCACGTGGTCGGCGGCGAAGAAGCCGACAATGGCGTCTGGGTGAGTGCGCTCGAGAACGAAGGCCGCCAGCCCCACTGCCGCTGCAGAGTTCTTTGCCGAAGGTTCCACCAGAACATTTCCCGCCGGCAAATCCGGAACCTGCGCGCGAACAGCGTCGTGATGCGCTCCACCCGTGACAACAAACACTCGGTCAACAGGCGCAAATGGCTTCAGGCGGTCAACGGTTTCGACCAGCAGTGAGCGCCCTGTTCCCAGAAGGTCAAGAAGAAATTTGGGCTCTCCAGAACGGGAGAGAGGCCACAACCTGGTGCCCGAACCACCGGCTGGAATTACCGCAAAAAATTCACCTGACATAGGCACAGGGTACCGGGAAGCTGAGAATCTCCCCATACCCAACACCGTATGATGAGAGGGCTAGGCAGTAATACGAAAGGGTCCCCGCTCCGTGTCGATAAATAGTGCCTCCGGTTCCCCCACGGTGACCATCAGCCCACCCGCCCCGCGGAAGAAAAGCGTGATCCCCG
>OJEB01000033.1_pt1 | contig 27264 bp, 25 predicted proteins | sample 1593121 | NCBI WGS metagenome assembly OJEB01 (sample SAMN05416718, study PRJEB24817) | seawater metagenome | isolation source: Sea water | place: Canada:Atlantic | collected 2013-07 | reverse complement strand
ACTCTCCGAGAGCGGTATCGGTGTCATATCCACGCCGAATGTTGGCGCGAAACTCAGCGACCGGACGCGTTATTTCTGAGGGCAATGTGTCAGGCAACGCCATCAGCGCAGTAGTGACATCCGAACCGGAGCGAATTCCCGCCCGTAGATGATCGATGACCCCAGGCCACGCCTGTTGAAGCCGGTGAAACCGTGCTTCTCGTTGTTGCCGAATGTAGGCAAAACCTGCCAGCACCATCGCTGCTGAGGACAGCACTGAAAGGACGGGGATGGGGACGAGAGAAACCACCATCACTCCCACTCCCACCGCTAGAACTAAGACCGTGACAAGAAAAACGACCGGATCAACCTTTGGGTGTCCAGCCTCCGCGAGCAACGAGCAAACTTTTCCCAGCACTCTCGAGGGTCGCTGGAGCCGCGCAGGGGTTGCATCAGCACTGCCCCAGAAAAGACTCTCCACAACAAGCCACAAGCCAGCTCCCAGCGCTACCCCGACAGCGGCGAATGCCCCTGGCACTAGGTTCCCGCCACTCGTGCGAGTTCGCCGCCTCGCCGGTCAAAACTTGTGACCGCGTCAATCACGCCATCTGTGACGGTTCCGTTTGGGTGAATGATTTCCACCACGCGCCTGGACCCATCCATTGTCCGCTCAACATGGACCACCGCATCAATCGTGCCCGCCACTGTCGGCAACACAAAGCTGTGGTCAATATTGCGCCCAGCCAAGAGCGGGAGGGTCGATATTTTGACCAAGGCGTGCCGGGCACTTTTTGCGTGCAGAGAGCACATCCCCGGTAACCCGGAGTTGAGGGCGATGAGTAAATCGAGAGCCTCTGCTTCCCGCACTTCGCCCACCACGATGCGGTCTGGCCTCATGCGCAGTGCTTCTTTCACCAATCGTCGCAACGTCACCTCGCCGGTGCCCTCTAGGTTGGCTCCCCTGCACTGCAGCCCTACGTGATCACTGCGAGGAAGCTGAAGCTCAAATGTTTCCTCCACAGAGATGATGCGCTCTCGATCGGGCACCGCGGCCAATAGTGCTGCCAGCATCGTTGTTTTCCCCGCTTGTGTTGCTCCAGAGACCAGAATGCTTTTGCCTTCCAGAACGAGGTTTCGCAGGAAATGGGCAGCCTGCAGCGTGAACGCACCGGCTTGCACCAAGTCCGAAAGCTCTCGCAAGCCCGCTTGAAACTTTCGGATATTGACTGACCAGTGTTCCCGGGTGATGTCGGGAATAACGACATGGAGTCTGGAGCCATCGGAAAGAGAGGCATCGACGAAAGGCTGGGACATGTCCACCCGGCGCCCCGTGTGATGGAGCATGCGCTCAATCAAACGCCGAATCTCTGCAGCTTCTAAATCCACATCAATTTTTCGCCCCACGCCTGCGCCCGCGACAAAGACGGAATGGGGACCATTGATCCAGATTTCTTCGATCGCGGGGTCATCCAAAAAAGGTTGCAACACCCCCAAGCCTTCGAGATGGTCGCGAACCTGTAAGGCGAGGGTTTCGTGTTCTTCACCCGAGAGATGGGAAGAGGCAACTTCCGCCGCCATGAGCGATTCAAGGTCGCCCGCTTCGTTAAAGAAACGGGTTCGAATGCGCTCTGCCAAGGTCGCCGCAGTAAACATAGGAGTTGTCATCGCTCCAGGGTGGAGCGAATGCACTCACTCGCGCAGGAGTTATCCCCAGCTAAAGGTTCAGCACCACTCCGGCAACGCCAAAGTAAATCAGCAGACCGGTGGCATCCACCAGAGTCGTCACCAGGGGCGCAGAAATTACGGCAGGGTCGATCTTCAGGGCCCGCGCCATCAAAGGCATCACCGCACCCACGGTGGCAGCCCAAATACACACCAGCACCACAGAAACACCCACGGTAATCCCGACCCCGATTCCCGCCACGAGCCAGCCAGCAACAAAAGCCAAGGAACCAAGGACAAGACCCAGCAACAGCCCCACGCGGGATTCTCGCCACGAAACCCGTAGGGCATCGGAGGGGCGAACTTCACCGACCGCTAAGGCCCGTACCGCGCTGGTGGCAGCCTGCGCTCCCACATTTCCGCCGGTTCCGACCAAGAGGGGAATGAAGAGGGCCAAAGCGGTCACGGCCACCAGAGAGGACTCAAACACCTGCAACACCGAGACGGTAAGGGTAGAGGCGACAATGAGAATCAACAACCACACGACGCGAAGCCCCGCCAGCCGAATAGGGCTTGCCGAGAGGTAGTGACCAGACGAGGGCAATGTTGCCGCCTGACGGGCAACATCCTCGGTGTCTGCTTCTTCAATGACTTCCAAAGCATCATCCACCGTGAGGACACCGAGGACGCGGTCTTCTGAATCGACCACTAGCAGCCCCAATCGGTTGGTTTCTTGAACCAACCGGGCTGCTTTTTCTGCGTTGTCTGTCACGGCAATACTGGGCGCTGCTCTATCGGCCAGATCCCCGGCGGTGAGCTCAGAGGAAGCCATCACCACTTGGCTCAATCCCACGAGTCCCACCATTTTTCGCGCGCCATCAACGACAGCCAATATGTCGATGGTTTCTGCGTCCTGACCCTTTCGACGCACCACCTCCAAGATGTCGCTGACCGGGGTGCCCTCAGGGACCGTCACCACCTCGGGGCTCATCACCCGGCCCACAGAACCCTCCGGATAACCCAGCAGCGACGCCGTCATGGCCCGTTCTTTAGGGCTTAGTCCCTGTAAGACGCGGTGGACAAAAACGGCGGGGGCTTCCCCCAGCATTCTGGCCCGGTCATCCGGGTCCATGGATTCAAGAATTTCCCTGAACGCCTGGTCTCGCATACCGCTGAGCAACTCTTGCTGCTCCGTCGAATCAAGTTCTTCGAAAACCTCTAGAGCTCGATCCCGGCCGAGCAACCGCCACACCAGGGCAGATTGAACAGCGTCCAAACGAGTGAATTCTTCGGCAATGTCGTGGGGGGCACGTTCATCGAGCCAGCTCGCTATTTCGCTGACTTGGCCCCTGGCCAAGGCGTCCTTGAGCTCGATGTCGGCGAAATCGTCCATCAGTCACCGCCGTGTTCGGCGTGTTCCTTGATGGCTTTGTGTGCCGAGTCACTTTCTGCGGGGTCGACTACAACACGATAGGCGGCAGCTACGACGTGCTGGCTAGATCGGTAGCGACGCTGATTTCCTCGACCGAAGCTGAACAAAGCGATCCCCACAACCATTCCAATTCCCGCCCCGATCAGCACACCCGAAAGGATGGGTGTGGCAAAGTCTGTGGGGTCCACCACAACTACCACCAGTCCTGCCAGCAGGCCCAGCCACGAACCGCTCATCGCCGAGGACAGGGCAGCCCTCCCGTGTCCAACTTTGGAGTGCACCTGCTCCACCACCGCTACGTCAGAGCCCACAATCGACAAGGAACTCGGCTCTACACCGTGGGTAACGAGAGCCTGAATCATGTCTTGGGCATCAGGGTAGGACGGAAAAGTTTTGAGCGTCTCGCCTCTAGGAATCGCAAAAGGGGTGTCTGATCGACGCGAGGGCCATCTTTTTCTTGTGCTCACTCCACTATTCTCACACCACCACTGACTTAGGCTTGGCACCATAACCAGTAAGGACCCCCGTGGCGCTTTCGATTGAGGATGTGACCTCAGCCCTCTCGAGTGTGATGGACCCCGAATTACGCGCACCGATCACCACCCTCGACATGGTGGGAGATATTTCTGTTTCCGACTCATCTCTGGCTGTCGAGATTCGGCTCACCATCGTGGGCTGCCCTGCAGCAGACACCATTGAACGTGATGTTCGCCAGGCGCTCTCCGGGGTCGCTGGAGAGCGATCTGTGGAGCTCACTGTCGGTGTGATGACCACAGACCAGCGGACATCTCTCATCACGCGACTTCGAAAGGGCAAGTCCCCCACCAATCCGTTCACGCCAGACTCTTTGACGCGAGTGATTGCTGTCACCAGCGGCAAAGGCGGTGTGGGCAAATCGAGCATCACGGTCAATCTCGCTGCAGCGGTGTCCCGGCAGGGCTTTTCGGTGGGCATCATCGATGCCGATGTTTTTGGTTTTTCCATTCCCGGGCTTTTAGGCATTCCCTCTCTTCAACCGACCCAAATCGATGACATGATGCTGCCACCGGTGGCCCACGACATCAAAGTGCTCTCTATTGGAATGTTCCTCGGCAGCGAGCAAGCGGTGGCCTGGCGAGGGCCTCTGCTCCATCGCACCCTGGAGCAATTTCTCACCGACTCCTACTTTGGCGACCTTGACTTCCTCTTTCTCGATTTGCCCCCGGGAACCGGGGACATTGCCATCTCAGTGGGCCAACTTCTTCCCCACGCAGAAATTCTTGTGGTGACTACGCCCCAGCCCTCGGCCTCCGATGTTGCATGGCGATCAGGAGATGTTGCCCGACAAACGGGGCAAACTGTCTTAGGCGTCATCGAAAACATGTCGGGTTTGACCGTGGCGGATGGAACAAGACTCGACGTTTTTGGCTCCGGAGGAGGGCAAAAAGTGGCCGACCGGCTGCAGGTTCCACTGTTGGGGTCCCTTCCGCTCTCCCCCAACCTTCGGGAAGCCGGTGACGAAGGAACACCCTTAGTGATCGCTGACCCTGACAACGCTGTGTCCAAACTTCTTCGAGAAATCGCTCAGAAGATTGTTCGATCCGGCCCCAGCAAGGTGGGGAGAAAACTCCCGGTGTCGCAGAGAATTTCCTAGCCGACCACAAGCGCTACTACCGCAATGCTGAGCGCGGTGGCAACGATCAGGCCCAGGACGCGATTGGGCACCCTGGTGGAAAGAGCGCTTCCCAGGAGCACCCCTGGCAGTGAACCGGCCAGGAGACTCCACAAAAGAGAGAAATCGACGATTCCGCTGAGAAGGTAGCCGATACTGGCAACAAGCGCGATGGGAATTGCCAGCAAAAGGTCTGTTCCGACAAGTTTGTGCGCAGGGGTTCCTGGGGGTGAGAGTCGAGACAAGAGGGCCATCCCCAGCGCCCCTGCACCCACCGAGGTAAAGGAGACTCCCAGTCCGATTCCGGCTCCGCCTCCCAGGGCCAATGCTGGTCCCGGCAGGGCCTTGGATGTAGTGGGTAATGACTTCTCGGGGCCAAGGTGGCGCACAAAGAGACTGATTGCTGCCAGGGCAATCAGCGCTGCCAACGGGTAAATGAGCCAATCGATGGCGCCACCTTCTCGAACAAAAAAAATGACCACAAGGGATCCGACGAGGGCTCCCGAGATTCCCCCCACCCAGAGAGGACGAAGCAGCGCCCACTGGATATGACCAGACCGAATATGGGCCATGCCCCCCACGCTCTTGGTGATGGCAGCGTAGAGAACATCTGTCGCGATCGCGATGGGCGGCGAAATACCAAAACCGACAATCAGAATTGGTGTCATCAATGCCCCTGCACCTACGCCGGTGAGCCCTACAAGTAGGCCAATGACCACAGCAACCGCGCTTACCAGGGGGGAAAATTCCACGGTGCCACTATGGCGCAATATAGAAAAATTAGCAACAAGTACTCTGACTGGTTACAAAAAATACATTATTTCTGCTATTTTTACTTATCGTGAAAACTTCTTCCTTCATTTCCCTGGCGCTCAATGGAAACGTCTGGACCGCCCGAACCCTCACCGCATCCCTCGCGGGTGACTCTTCTGACCCCTCGCTTCGCTCTATCCTCCGAGCGCTGAGCGAACTTTGGGGCGAGAAACTCATCTCGCAGCTTGACCAGATCACAAACGGAGAGGCCCAGCCACTCAACCCTCTCGTGCTGGAACCCCTTCACGACTGGTCCCAAGCAAAACGCCGCCCGATCGAGATTCTTCAACGCTTTTCCCTTCACAGCCACACGGTTGTCGCACTGGTCAATCTCAAGGGTCACGTGATTTGGACCGCGCGTCGCACCACTGACAGCGCGACAATCGCCAACGCCACAGCAGCCGTTCTCGAATCGCGACGAGGAAATTACGCTTTCGTGCCGCACCACGACGCCATCAAGATGGTGGAGGGTCAGAACCTACCCGATCGAATCCACAACCTCTCGAGCATGTTGCCACCCACAAGGTTCGTCCCCACAGGGACTAGGCCAGAGCGGTCGAAAACCCCCAGCTACCTCGATGCCCTCGAGGCTGAGAGTATCGACATCATTCGAGAAACCTATGCTGCGGCCGAAAACCCGGGGATGCTTTTCTCTATGGGTAAGGACAGCATGGCCATGCTGACCCTCGCGACTAAGGCTTTTGCCCCGGCACCCATCCCTTTCCCCCTGGTCATTATCGATACTCGGTGGAAGTTTCAGGATATGTATCGCTTCCGCGCCCATCTAGAAGCCAGAGAAGATCTCTCCACCGTGGTTTATGTCAACCCCGATGCCATCGCACGGGACATGAATCCTTTCGATTTTGGCTCCGCCACTCACACCGATGTAACCAAAACCCAGGCGCTCAAGCAAGTCCTCGATGAACACCGGTTCGATTTCGTGTTCGGCGGCGCGCGGCGAGATGAAGAAAAATCTCGCGCCAAGGAGAGAATTTTCTCGCCTCGAAGCGCTACGCACGGTTGGGATCCCAAAGGACAAAGGCCAGAACTATGGAACCTCTACAACACGGCCTTGGCCGAGGGGCAGAGCATGCGAGTATTTCCCATCTCCAACTGGACAGAAATTGACATTTGGCGATATCTCGATCGAGAAAATGTGGATCTTGTGCCTCTCTACTTCGCACAGCTGCGACCGTTTGTGAAGCGTAATGGCGCCTTGATAATGGTCGATGATGAACGATTCCCGCTCGGAGACGGCGAAAAAGTCGAAATCGACTCCGTCCGTTTCCGGACGCTGGGGTGCTACCCCCTCACCGGCGGAGTCACCTCCCGAGCAACTTCGATTTCGGACATTGTTTTGGAATTGGAAAGCTCTCGGGTGTCGGAACGTAGCTCACGGGTCATTGATTTTGATAAGGGCGCCAGTATGGAACAAAAGAAGAAGGATGGTTACTTCTAATGCTGACTGATGTTCTCACCATCACCACTGCGGGCAGCGTAGACGATGGAAAAAGCACGCTGATCGCGAGGCTTTTGTTGGACACACAGTCCATCCCTGAAGACCAGCTCGGTGTTGCCCTTGGGCCTGACGCGGACCCCACCAAAATTGCCGATCTACTCGATGGCCTAGAAAGCGAGCGCGAGCAAGGCATCACCATTGATGTAGCGCACCGCTTTTTTGATTCTGACACCAGGCGCTACCACCTGTCTGACTCTCCCGGTCACGAGCAATACACCCGGAACATGGCGACCGCTGCCGCGGGCGCCCACGCCGTGATTCTTGTTCTTGACGCCCGTGTCGGAATAAAACCTCAAACCGAAAAGCATTTGGAGATTGCCTACCGGTTAGGTGTTCGGGCTTTTCTCGTGGCGGTTAACAAGATTGACCTCGTCGGATATTCCAAGAAACGGTTTGTGGAATTAGAGCGAGACATTGGCGAGCTCTTTGCCCCCTATTCCGATGCGGCCTGGGCTGCTCACCCCACCAGCGGAGTCGTAGGGGATGGCGTTGTCAAGCGTGGGTCGAATATGCGCTGGTATCGCGGACCCACCCTCTTGCAAGCCCTGGATCAGATCACCTCAGCGCCTCCCGGCGTGGAGGCAGCAACCTTGTCTGTCCAGTTTGTGGAGCGATTAAACGGTGCGCGGCACTACTTCGCGTCGGTCCTGAGTGGTGAAGTGTCAATCGGAGCTCAGCTCACCGTCTGGCCAGGCAAAGTTCCTGTGACGCTGTCTGCTCTGGCTGTGGCAGGAGCGAGCGCCACTTTGGCTCGGAGGGGGGACCAGATTACCTTTGAGACGGTGGAGGATCGCGACATTGAACGCGGCGCCATCATCTCCCAAGATTCCACGGTTGCCCTCTCCCACGAATGGGATAGCACGCTGATCTGGCTGGACTCAGAAGAGGGATACGTTTCGAGGCCATACCTTTTGAAACTTGGCCACCAACAGGCTCGGGTTACCGTGTCTCGGGCATGGAGTGAAAACGCACAGGGCGAAAAGACTGGCGAAATTTCCACCTTTGCCCCTAATAGCGTTTTTCGATCCGTCATTTCATCCCAGGGGGATTTCGCACTCACCCCCTTCAGTCACAGCCCCGACCTCGGCCGATTCGTCCTGATACACCCGGAAACAGCGCAAACCGTCGCAGTGGGAACGGTCAACTTCTCACTTCGGCGTTCCGACAATGTTCACCGCCATGCGTTTTCAGTCGATTCGAATCAGCGTGCATCTCTCGCCGGTGGCACCGGCTGTGTGCTGTGGTTCACGGGTCTGTCGGGTTCGGGCAAATCGACGATCGCTGATGGTGTCTCGCTGGCTTTGAACGCCTCAGGACGAATACATACCATTTTGGATGGTGATAATTTGCGGACCGGTATTAACAAAGACCTCGGATTTACCCCGGAAGACCGGGTGGAAAACATTCGCCGCACGGCAGAGGTGGCCGCTCTCATGGCGGATGCTGGGATGGTCGTTCTCGTGAGTCTGATTTCTCCCTATCGCCAGGACCGGGAACACGCCAAGGACATTATTGGAGCGCACCGGTTCCGAGAAATGTATGTGGCAACACCTCTGGAGGTCTGTGAGTCCCGCGATCCCAAAGGGCTCTATGGAAAAGCCCGAAAAGGCGAAATTCCCAACTTCACCGGGATTAATGCCCCCTACGAAACCCCCCTAAACCCCGATGTCGTGTTGGAAGGTGCGCAATCGCTGGAAGTTGCAATCCAGAGCGCAATAGCTACTATCCCCCAGCCCTAGAGCTGGACACCCCTGTCCGAATCAGGGCCAAGCTGCACGCAGCACCCTAGGCTACACACGAGCACACAAACAGGGGTAAGGAATGTCAGACAAAGAACTGAGTTGGCGCTTTCTCGAAGAGCGGGTTGTCGAATCCCCCGCAATTGAACGTGCCCGTCGCGCTTCCCTCGAACACGGAATTGATCCCATTACCGCCAGCACCGGGCAATACATTGCGACCGTTGCCACGGCTATCGATGCCCGAAGCATTATTGAAGTGGGAACTGGTTTAGGTGTGGGAACGCTGTGGCTTGCCCAAGCGTGTCCCGATGCGAACATCACCACAATAGACTCAGAGCTTGACCACCACGTCACCGTGCGGGAACTGATTTCCCAAGCTGGTATTGCGCCCTCCAAGGTCCGTCTGATTACGGAAAAAGCCCTCGATGTGTTGCCCAAACTGAATGAAAGCAGTTACGACCTTGTCATCATCGATGCTGACTTCACTAATGTTCAGGCCTATGTCGACCATGCGCTCACCCTGGTGAAACCCCGCGGCAGCGTCATTGTTGCTGGGGCTCTCGCTGATGACTTGGTCTCAGACCCCGCAAAACGCGATGACAGAACGTCTGCCTACCGGTGGTTACTCAAAGCCCTTGAGGACCGTGAGAATGTCTCCCACACCCTCAACATGGTCGGCGATGGGCTTGTTCACATCGTCCGAGCGCCCTAGAGGCTTTTCAGACCTACTGTCCGAGTGCCCCCGCGAGCGCATCGTGTAATTCTTGTGCTTCGGCAGGAGTGACAGAGACAACCAAGCGGCCGCCACCCTCGAGTGGGACCTTGACAATAATCAGACGCCCCTCTTTGAGCGCCTCCATGGGTCCATCACCGGTTCTGGGCTTCATTGCTGCCATGGCAGGTTTCTCCTCGTGTAGTGCGTTTCGTCTCTCCATTATCCCCTAGATTCGGCCGTCACAGGGACACAGGCACTGCCTATGGGCTTAGCCAGATTTTTAGAGCACGATAGACCGCTTGAATATCGCCAATCGACACTTGTTCGCCGTCCGAATGGGCAAGCGATGGATCTCCCGGGCCAAAGTTGACAGCGGGGATACCCCATTCGCTGAATCTGGCAACATCCGTCCAACCATATTTGGGTCTCACCTCTACATCCAGCGCGGCCACAAAAGCCAGTGCCAAATCACTGGTTAGTCCGGGCCTGGCTCCAGCAGACGAGTCAACCACCACCACGTTAAAGCCCTCAAATACCTCCTCGACATGCGATTGCGATTGCGCTACTGACTTATCAGGGGCGAAACGATAATTCACCGTAATCTCACACACATCAGGAATCACGTTCCCCGCCACCCCACCAGAAATCCCCACGGCGTTTAAGCCTTCGCGGTACTCAAGACCGTCCACCATGACTGTTTGAGCCTCGTATCGCTCCAGTCGGGATAGCACCTCAGCGGCGCCATGGATGGCGTTCACGCCCATCCATGACCGGGCGGAATGTGCTTGGGTGCCCCGGGTCGCGATCACCACGCGAAGAGTCCCGTTGCATCCGCCCTCCACAGCACTGTTGCTCGGCTCCCCCACAATCGCAAAGTCGCCAGATACCCAATCTGGGTGGGCAACACCGAATAACCCCAGCCCATTCTTAGACGCTTCAACTTCTTCGTTGTCATAGAAAATCCACGTCATGTCATGGACGGGTTCCGTGAGCTCCAGTGCCAACTTGAGCCCTATACCAAGGCCACCCTTCATATCGACGCTGCCGCGTCCCCACAAAAAGCCATCCCGAACCTGGGAGGGCAGGTTGTGATGCACGGGGACAGTGTCACTGTGTCCCGCCCACAACACACGGTGTTTGCGACCGGTATTGGTTCGCGCAGCAATCGTGTTTCCCACACGAAGCACTTCCAGGTGGGGGGCTGATTTCAGAGCCTTTTCGATGGCTCCAGCCAGTGCAGATTCGGAACCGGAGGGGCTTGGAATATCGAGAAGTTGTTGAACCAGAACCTCGATCGGCGCTGAAGTGTCCACCACAAGTCTCTCGCCCACCATGGCGTCAGTGTAACGGGCGGTTGGCGCCATTAAGCTTGAACCATGGTGGATGACTCACGAAGCGCATGGGGATATGGCATTGCAACAGTGTCGAAAACGACGGGAGTCGTTCTCGACACTTGGTTCCCCAAGCCCGAAGTGGGCGCCCCGCCTCACAACTTTGACTCCCATCTTCTTCCCGCTCACATCAGCGCCCTCGAAGGCGAGGACGCCTTTCGTGATGTGAACCTTCAGGGAGTAGCGCTGGCGATCGAGCTTGATGCTCCGCCCCGATCAACCACTGACGCGTATCTGCGTCTGCATCTGCTCAGCCAGACCCTCGCGCAACCCAACACCCTCAATCTCGAAGGGATCTTCCCCCTCTTGCCGATTGTTGCTTTCACCACCAGGGGACCTGTTGAGCCCTCGTACTTCACCACCCACCGCCTTACCCTGCAAAACCAAGGTGCGACACTCACCAGTCTTGACAAGTTTGGGCCCCTGCTGAACTACGTCACTCCCCCTGGTGTCAGAATCGCTGATGCTGGACGTGTTCGCCTCGGTGCACACTTAGCCCCTGGCACAACGGTGATGCATGAGGGATTTGTGAATTTCAATGCGGGAACACTCGGGGCTTCCATGGTGGAGGGCCGCATCTCCCAGGGTGTGGTCGTGGGAGAAGGAACAGACATAGGAGGTGGCGCTTCCATTATGGGCACCCTCTCCGGTGGTGGCCAGGAGGTTATTTCCCTGGGCAAACGGTGCCTCCTGGGTGCTAACTCAGGTATCGGCATCTCACTAGGTGATGACTGCGTTGTTGAAGCCGGTCTCTACGTCACGGCGGGCACCAAGGTGCTGGTCTCCGAAGGTGACTCCGTTTCCGAACACAAAGCCCGTAAATTCAGCGGGTTCGCCGACCTGCTTTTTAGACGCAACTCAACCAACGGTGCCGTCGAAGTATTGTCACGAACGGGCAAGGCTATTGCCCTGAACCCCGACCTGCACTGAGTTTCCGGTTTTCCCCGGTCCGCTCGAGGTAGGTGCCAGGGAACGAGAATGTTAGTGCTGTGGCCATTCCCGGCCGGCAGGTCCGACATATAACTGCTGAGGGCGACCGATCTTCGTTGATGGGTCAGCGTTCATTTCCCGCCAGTGCGCGATCCAGCCGGGGAGACGACCCATGGCGAACAACACCGTAAACATGCGGGTCGGGAAACCCATGGCCTTGTAAATAACCCCGGTATAGAAGTCAACGTTGGGATAGAGCTTGCGCTCGATGAAATAGTCATCGGCGAGGGCTATTTCTTCCAGCTCCTTCGCAATCCCCAACAGCTCATCATGGATTCCCAGTTGGGCGAGCACTTCGTCGGCGCTTTCTTTGACTAGGCGCGCCCTAGGGTCATAGTTCTTATAGATCCGGTGGCCAAAGCCCATTAACCGAACGCCATCTTCTTTACGCTTGACCCTCTCGACGAAACGCTCCACCCCTTCACCGGAGTCGCGAATCTCGGCGAGCATGGACAACACCGCTTCATTGGCGCCGCCATGAAGCGGTCCCGACAAAGCATTGATGCCGGCGGAAACTGAAGCAAACAAGTTTGCTTCAGTGGAGCCAACCATCCGGACGGTGGAAGTGGAAGCGTTTTGTTCGTGGTCTTCGTGCAGGATCAGGAGACGATCCAACGCTTTGACAAGCACCGGGTTTGACACATAGGGCTCTGCCATCAGGCCAAAGTTCAGCCACAAGAAGTTTTCGACAAACCCGCGGGAATTATCCGGGTAGAGAAATGCTTGACCCACACTCTTCTTGTGGGCGTAGGCAGCGATGACGGGAAGTTTTGCCAACAGTCGAATGGTGGAAAGCTCAATCTGTCGGGGGTCGTGAACACTCAAGGAGTCGCCGTAGTAGGTCGACATCGCACTGACAGCAGACGACAACACCGACATGGGGTGGGCGCTGTGGGGAAGAGCGTCAAAAAGCCGTTTCAAATCTTCGTGCAACAGCGTGTGGTGACGAATTTCATCGTCGAATTCGTCCAGTTCCGCAGCGCTGGGTAATTCCCCACGAATCAAGAGCCACGCAACCTCCAGGAAGGTGGAGTTCTTGGCGACGTCTTCAATGGCATACCCGCGATAGCGAAGGATTCCTTCGTCGCCATCGATGTAGGTGATGGTGCTGGTTGTTGCGGCGGTGTTGACAAACCCGTGATCCAGGGCGGTGTACCCGGTTTGCTTGGTCAACGTGGAAAAATCAATACCCGAAGGGCCCTCCACGGAGGGCACAATAGGAAACTCTGCGTTTCCACCAGGAAACTGCAGAGAGACTTTGTCTGAATCAGCCATTAAAAACCTGTCCCTCACCCATCATCTTCTACAGCCTAGAGGACGCAAGCTCCACTGGCTGAGCTCGCTAACAAAGGTGGCTAGACCTTAGCCCGAGGCGACAAACGCTATACCCGAAGGCGCGAAGCGGCCGCTTCGCACGCCGCATCCGTTGCCGTGAGGGCAACTCTGATGTGATGCTGGCCTGCTTGCCCATAAAAAGAGCCCGGTGCCACAAGAATTCCCCGCTCACTGAACCAGCTCACACTGCTCCAGCACTCTTCATCCCTAGACGCCCACCCATAGAGGCCCGCTTCCGAGTGATCAATGCGGAAGCCCGCAGCCCGAAGGGCTGGAAAAATCAGTTCCCGGCGGGCCCGATAGCGCCCGCGTTGTTCCTGGACATGCTGATCTTCTGCCAGCGTTGCAGCTACCGCACCTTGAATGGGTGTCGGCATGATGAGCCCCAGGTGTTTTCGGGCCAGGAGCAGAGAGCTCAGTAGGGCGGGATCCCCCGCGACTAAACCGGCTCGATAACCGGCAAGATTTGATTGTTTAGACAACGAGCAGAGCGCGAGGAGGCCAGAGACATCCCCGTTGGTCACCCCACGATCAAGAAGGGAGGGACTCGAGGCTACCTCCCACGCCATTTCCGCATAACACTCATCGCTGGCTAAGACAGCGCCAATCTCACGAGCGCGAGCGATCGCTCGAACAAGGTAATGCTCCGGCAAAACCGCGCCGGTGGGGTTGCTAGGGGAGTTAATCCACACCAGAGACGCAGACGAAGGCCAGCGGTCAGGATCATCTTCCGCGACCACGGAGGCCTTGACCACTGCGGCTCCGACCGCGTAGGTCGGATAAGCAACGGTGGGAATAACAACGGTGTCGCTCACCCCCAACCCCAGGAGGGTCGGAAGAAGTCCCACCATTTCTTTAGAACCCATGGTGGGAAGGACCTGTGTCGAATCAAGAGGACCCGTATTCCGTCGCCGCTCCCACCACTGGGCCATGGCCAAGATGAGCTCTGGTGACCCTGCAGTTAGAGGATAGGAGGGGGCATTGGACGCCGCCGCTAGAGCCTGCTGGGCGACCGCGGGGGTGTCATCGACCGGTGAACCCACAGAGAGGTCAATAAGCCCGTCAGGGTGGGTACTAGCCCTCTCTCGATAGGGAAGAAGAGAGTCCCACGGGAAATCCGGGAGCGAGAGCATCGACTTAGTTTTGGGGCGGCAAGACGGAAACAACCTCGTGGTCGTGATGAATCACGCCCACTTTTGCTGCCCCACCGGGGGATCCTACCTCTTTGAAAAATTCAACATTCGCCGTGTAGTAATTGGCCCACTGTTCGGGAACATCATCTTCGTAATAAATTGCTTCAACGGGACAGACCGGCTCACACGCGCCACAATCGACACATTCATCGGGGTGAATGTAAAGCATCCGGTCGCCTTCATAGATGCAATCCACGGGGCATTCGTCAATACATGCTCGATCTTTCACATCCACACAGGGAAGCGCAATTACATAAGTCACTGCGGTGATGTCCTCTCAGGCACGGGGTTCTAGCTTAACGGGTGAAGCCGGGAGAATCCCCGGCCACGCGTTAGCGAACACCAAGAGAATGGCCACCCCAATCAACAGAGCAAACCCTGCCGGGTTTGCCGCAATCATCACCGAATCGCGCCCATCGGCACCGGCTAACACCGTCATCACCGCCACGAGCCCCACACTCGCAAGGGCAGCGGGATATCGGGCCCGCAAGAGAACGCGCAATCCGACCAAACCGCCCGCCATCGCCAGGAAGACGGCAACTAATCCAAAAGGGAAAACCGCCGAGTGATAGAAACTGGCGGTCACGCCCAATCCAGCCCCCAGCGCCAGGGACCCGAGAGAAAGAAGGACGATACGAGCAACTATGCTGACCCTCACGAGTCGAGTCGGACCATCCACTGGTGACGATCCTCCAGGCGACCATATTGGATGTCAATGAGCTCTGCTCGAAGCGCCAAGGTGACTTCGCCAGCGGCAGCGTCGGGGGCACCAATGGTGAAATCAGGGGTTTTCAGCTGGCCGATCGGGACAACGGTGGCCGCTGTGCCACAGGCAAACGCTTCGACGATGTCACCAGATTCAAAGCCCTGTTTCCACTCGTCAATACTGATGGGTCTGCTTTCGACTTCGTGTCCTCGGTCTTTAGCCAAGGACAAGACCGAATCCCTGGTGATTCCCGCGAGAATGGTTTCGCTCTTGGGGGTGACCAACGTGCCATCTCTGAAGACAAGGACAATGTTCATACCGCCCAGTTCTTCCAGGTAGTGACCTTCTGCAGAATCCAGGAACAACACTTGATGGCAGCCGTGTTCGGCGGCCTCCGCTTGAGCCAACAACGATGCGGCATAGTTGCCGCCCGTTTTGGCCGCTCCTGTCCCTCCGCGACCAGCGCGGGTGTAGTTCGTGGAGAGCCAAATCGAAACCGGGGCAGCGTCACCTCCGAAGTAGGGGCCTACAGGCGACGCGATCAGGTAGTAAGCGACCTTTTTGGCCGGGCGGACACCCAAGAACGCTTCCTTAGCAAACATAAAAGGGCGCATATAGAGGGACGTTTCGGGGGCGCTAGGAACCCAATCGCCATCAACAGCGATGAGCTCTTTGAGGGACTGCAGGAAATACTCAACGGGGAGCTCGGGGAGTGCCATCCGCTTGGCAGATCGTTGGAGACGCTTCGCATTTTCCTCGGGTCTGAAGGTCCAAATCGAGCCATCCTCGTGGCGATACGCCTTCATACCTTCAAAAATCTCCTGGCCATAGTGCAACACCGAGGCTGCAGGGTCCAGCGGAATGGGCCCATAAGGCTGAACCCGGGGCCGGTGCCAGCCACCTTTTTCTGACCAACAAATATCAACCATGTGATCGGTAAAGTCTGTGCCGAAAACTGGCTTATCGAGCACTGCTTGCCGCTGCTCAGTGCCCAAAGGGTTCTGGTTGGACTCGACCCGAAAGACCATATCCTGGGGTGCCATGGGGAGAAGGTTAGACATTGGTTGCTCTCTGACGTCTGCCACAGTGCGCATTCACACTGGCGCTAGCTTATCTCGCTCGTGCTGGGCTCTAAAGGTGGGACCGTATTCCGTCCCCGATCTCCCGGGTAGAACGCGAGCTGCCGTGGTCCAGGCGAGAGGCAACATCATCGCCAACAGCAGAGGAGATCTTCGACGCGAGTTTGGGGTGCCCGAGGAAATCCATCATGAGTGCCATCGACATAATGGCAGCACTGGGATCAGCGATTCCCTTGCCCGCAATGTCAGGAGCAGAACCATGGACGGGTTCAAACATGCTGGGGAACGCACCCGAAGGATTGAGGTTGGCGGAAGCCGCCAACCCGATGCCGCCGCCGATTGCGCCAGCAAGATCAGTAATGATGTCACCGAAAAGGTTGTCGGTGACAATCACATCAAACCGGCTGGGATCGCTCACCATGAATATGGTGGCGGCATCGATGTGGAGGTAATCAAGCTCAACATCACGGAAATCGTGGTGAACTTCGTTCGTGACCCTGGACCACAGTCCACCGGCATGAACCAAGACGTTCGTCTTGTGAACAAGGGTGAGCTTTTTGCGACGCTTCTGCGCAGTCTCAAACGCATAGCGCACCACTCTCTCCACGCCGAAAGCGGTGTTGACTGACACCTCATTGGCAATTTCGTGTGGGGTGCCCACCCGCACACTTCCACCGTTTCCGACATAGGGGCCCTCTGTTCCTTCGCGAACCACAACGAAGTCGATGTCACCAGGGTGACGCAGGGGTGAATCAACTCCTGGCAGGAGGAACGTGGGCCGGAGGTTCACATGGTGATCAAAGGCAAAACGCAGCTTGAGCAGAAGACCTCGCTCGATGATTCCCCCTGCGAGCCGGGGATCCTGCGGATCTCCGCCCACTGCACCCAACACAATCGCATCGTGGGAGGCCAGGCGTGACAAAGTCTCATCGGAGAGCACTTCGCCCGTTTCGAGATAGTGCGAAGCGCCGAGCGAAAAGTCAGTGGTCTGGACATCAAGAATTCCCGAAGAAGCCAGCGTGAGGGTGCTGAGTGCTTCTGCAGTAACTTCGGGGCCGATACCGTCGCCACCGATTACCGCAACATTGAGCTTTTTCTCCATCCCATAACCCTAGAGCCCCAGCGGCTAAGGGTGCTTTATGGGCGCGCGTTGATGCGCTGTGTGGCTAAGGATTCGAGCATGAGAGACACCGCTTCAGCATCAGGCAGGCGAAATCTTGCTGTGCTTTTCCCCGGTCCCACCCAAATGCCAATATCCATTGGCCCCAACACGGCGATCGCATCCTCATCTGTCACGTCATCACCGGCAAACAACGTTGCTCCAGCGCCCGTTCTCTCTTGAAGAGCCAGGACACCATCTGCCTTGGTTGCCGTCAGTACTGAGCACTCGAGAATTCCGTGACCCACTCGGATAGAAAGCTGTCCGTGCCACGCTTCACAGGCAGCCCGCGCACTGTCTTGCGCCTGGGTTGCCATCGAGGATTCCACCCCTCTGGTGTGGAGGGCAAGCCCAAAAGCTTTGCGCTCCAGCCGGGTTCCTGGGTGGTCTTGCACAACCTGCTCAAACGCTTCGTCTAACTTGGAGGGGACCAATACTTGCGCTCGGTAGCTGTGATGGTCGCCAGGTGCAACGATTTCTCCGCCATGAGAGCCCACTAAGAACCATTCAGCCCGAGGGTTGGCGACCCGCAAGAGACTGTCAATGGCCCGACCCGATACCAAGGCGAGCGTCACCCCTGGCATATCTGTCAAGCGAGAAAGCGCCTGCGCTGCCCGGGGTAGCATCCGAGAATCCTCTGGGTCATCGACCAGCGGGGCCAAGGTGCCATCAAAATCCAGTGCAATCAAAATATGATGCTGCAGAACAAAATCCGGCAGCGCTCGCTCGAGGTTATCGATGCTGTGGTCCCTGTCGACTGGGTTCGTCACCGGGAGGCTTACAGATCAATAACGTCGATGGGGGCCATCGTCGTGGCAGAAATTGCCGAAGCTACCTCTGCCAGTAATTCGTCGGGAACCCTGGAATCAACTGTCAAGACGCTCAAAGCCTGCCCGCCTCTGGTGTCCCTGGCAATCTGCATGCCGGCAATATTGATGGAGGCATCACCAAAGGCTTTGCCATAGACCGCGACGATTCCTGGCCGATCTTCATACATCATGACGATGTGGTGGCTCGCAAGTGGTACTTCCACTTCATAGCCGTTGATTCCCACCAGTTTTTGCGTCTGCTTCGCACCCGTCAGTGTTGCGGAGGCAGAAACGACAGACCCATCGGCAAGCACACCTCGAAGGGTGAGCAGGTTGCGATAATCATTACTTGTTTCGTCTTTTGTTAGCGTGACTTCCATTCCGCGGGCCTCTGCCATCAAGGGGGCGTTCACATAGCTGACCTGTTCGCTGACAATCCTGGAAAAAATACCTTTCAGGGCGGCGAGCTTCAAAACAGTCACATCGTGGGCAGCAATTTCCCCCCGAACCTCAACATCGATGCTGGAGAGGGCGGAGGGGCACAACCCCACAAATACTTGTCCCAGCTTCTCCATCAAAGAGATGCCTGGTCGCACCGTCGGATCAATAATCCCACCGGCCACATTCACCGCATCCGGAACAAGCTCCCCTTCGAGCGCCAGCTTGACCGATTTAGCAACCGCGATTCCGGCCTTTTCCTGGGCTTCATCGGTGGAGGCGCCCAGATGTGGTGTGACGACAATGTTGGGTAAGCCAAGGAGTGGGGAACCTGTGGGAGGTTCGTTCACAAAAACATCAATTCCTGCGCCAGCAATCCAGTTCTGTGACAGCGCCTCAACCAGAGCATCCTCGTCAATGATTCCCCCTCGGGAAGCATTGACGATTCGCAGGTTTGGTTTGGCGGATTTGAGCTGTTCAACACCAATCATGCCGGTGGTTTCTGGGGTCTTGGGAATGTGAATGGTGATGAAGTCACTTTGTGCCATAAGGTCTTCCAACGTGGTCAGAGTCACCCCCATCTGGCTCGCTCTCGCCGGTTGCACATAAGGGTCAAACCCTATGAGGGTGGCGCCAAAACCAGACAGTCTCTCGGCAACTAAGGCCCCGATTCTTCCTAATCCAACAATCCCGATCGTTTTTTCAAACAACTCAACCCCGGTGAAGGAGCCTCTTTTCCACTCTCCCGCAGACAACGACGCGTGGGCCCTGGGAATGTGACGCGCTAAGGACAACAGGTGCCCCACCGCAAGCTCAGCAGCACTGACCACATTGGAGGTGGGGGCATTGACCACCATCACCCCGGCTTCTGTGGCCGCTTTGATGTCGACGTTATCAAGCCCCACACCCGCCCGGGCGATGACCTTGAGATCTTTCGCTACCGAGAGAGCTTCGGAATCCATGTGGGTGGCTGAGCGGACTAAGACTGCATGAACCCCCGGTAACGCGGCCAATAATTCAACACGATTCGCACCGTCTGTGTGCCGAATATCAAAATCAGGCCCGAGAGCTTCGACGGTAGCGGGGGAGAGCTCTTCAGCAATCAGCACGACGGGCTTGGACACTTAGCAATTCCTATCTAGGGAGGCTTTAAGCCTGAAAGCATTGAACGCCAGGCTAGCGCTTCAACATTTTACCCACTACGGACTTGACATGTATTCCTCGATGAAGCAGAAAGACACCGAGCAAGCGCAAACCCAGGACGGGAAACCATAGGGCCCGAACCCAGCGAGAATCGGGCGCTACGTGGTATCCCAATGCCGCGAGTTCAGTTCGGAGTCGGCGTTCGTAAAAATGCCGCAAGTCTGGCGGAAGCTCCGGCTTCCTTGCGGCTTGGGAGCCACCGGGCTGGTCAAAAGACGTGTTCGTCCCCTGCCACCCTGGTTGCTTGTCCCCTTTTTCCATACCCTCCTCATAGGAGAGCCCCAGCTTAGGGAGCAGAGATGCGACCACCGCTCGCGGGTTTTTGACAAGCTCTTCGTACGTGACAACGTGATATCGAGAGCCATACTTTACTTTGTTGCGAAGAGCCAGCTGAGCGGAACGTTGCCACCGGGAAACATGCAATTGGGGGTCATAGAACCACGACCCACCATCAACAAACATCGCAGATAATGCGGATTTTCGTGGGTCACGCATCACATGAAGGAAGATCGCGTCGTCAAAAGTGGCCAGAATTTCTTCGGCGTAAAACTCATTCCACGGCGTCTTCAACCCGTAGATTGATTTCCCGCGACCCTTGGCATAGGAACTCAAGAATGCGTCAAAGACCATCTCTGGCCCTCGTTTCGAGGGATTACTCTTGGCAACAGCTGCGGCTATTTCTTCGACAGAAGGAACATCCTCAGCAATAATCACCTTCTCGTCGCCAAGGATTCGAGTAATCAGCTCCTCAGAGGTCGCTTGACTGGAGAAGTCTTTCTCTAGCCACAAGTCTCGATACTTCGTCCACAGTTTCAGGTCATAAGGAAAAAAAGCGATGTCGGAGTGAGACCCCATGATGGACCTCAGTAGCGACGTTCCGCTGCGCTGGGGTCCACCAATGAAGATTTTTGTCATGTCCTCAACCACGCTCTCTGTCCATCAAGGAGCCTGGCGCGACCTCTAGGAGAGGTGGTGTGGCCCAAAAAATCTGCTAGCGTCCAGCCTTGCCATCGACGTAGTCAGAATCGCTCTGCTTCCATGCAAATAGTGCTCGGAGTTTTTTCCCGGTTGCCTCAATGGGATGTCCCTCGCCTTTTGCGCGGAGAGCGGTGAATTCTGGTGCTCCGGCATCCTGGTCGGCAATGAATCGGCTAGCAAAGGCCCCGGACTGGATATCCACCAGCACTGCTTTCATGTTTTCCTTGACCTCGGGTGAAATGACCCGGGGGCCTGAAACATAGTCGCCATATTCAGCGGTGTCGCTGATCGACCACCGTTGCTTGGCGATGCCACCCTCCCACATCAGGTCAACAATGAGCTTCAGCTCGTGCAGAACTTCGAAGTAGGCGATTTCAGGCTGATATCCGGCCTCAGTCAATACCTCAAAGCCATACTGAACCAGCTGCGAGGTTCCACCACAAAGCACTGCTTGCTCGCCAAAGAGATCTGTTTCGGTCTCTTCGGTGAAGGTGGTGGTGATTCCACCGGCACGAAGAGCGCCCATGCCCTTGGAATACGACCAGGCCAAATCCCATGCGGTTCCGGTTGCATCATTTTCCACGGCAACAATGACGGGGACGCCACGTCCCGCTTCAAACTCACGGCGAACCGTGTGGCCCGGGCCCTTAGGAGCGATCAGGATGACGTCAACATCTTGTGGTGGCTTGATGTAACCAAAACGGATATTGAAACCGTGACCAAAGACCAGGGCTTTTCCTGGGGTGAGGTTCGGGGCAACATCATCGGCATAGAGGTGACGCTGGTGCTGGTCTGGCGCAAGAATCACGATGACATCGGCCCATTTGGTGGCCTCAGCATTGGACATAACCTGGAAGCCTGCCTCTTCAGCCTTCACACGCGAGGCAGATTCATCCTTCAGCGCAACAACGACTTCAACTCCCGAATCGCGCAGGTTTTGCGCGTGGGCGTGGCCTTGGGATCCATACCCAATGACGGCAACCTTCTTGCCCTGGATAATGCTGAGATCTACGTCTTTGTCATACTTGATGTCCGTCACGGGGTGTTCTCTCCTTGGGGTTGGGGCACGGTAAAAGCCTAGTTCTTATTCATGCGGTCAGAAATACTCTTAGATCCTCGGCCGATCGCCAGCAATCCGGACTGAGCAATCTCTTTAATGCCATAGGGCTCCAGTACTTTCAACAAAGCGCGCACCTTGGCCGAGTCACCCGTGACCTCAATCACCAGAGCATCGGTCACAACATCGACAACCCGGGCACGGAACAAGGTGGTGGCTTCCAGAATCTGAGACCTGGTGGAATTATCCACTCGGACTTTGATCAGCATGTGCTCGCGTTGGACAGACTGCTCTGGCTCAAGCTCGACAATTTTCAACACGTTGATGAGTTTGTTGAGTTGTTTGGTGACCTGCTCAAGCGGTAAATCCTCGACATCGACGACAACAGTGATGCGAGATAAACCGGGGATCTCTGTTTTTCCCACCGCCAGGGATTCAATGTTGAATCCCCGCCTAGCGAACAGCCCGGCAACCCGAGTGAGCAAACCCGGTTTGTCTTCAACGAGAAGTGACAAGACGTGGCCCATGCTTATTCCTCATCCCACTCTGGCGCGTGGTCTCTGGCATATTGCACTTCAGAGTTTCCCACGCCTTGGGGAACCATGGGCCAGACCATCGAATCTTTACTCACGATGAAATCGATCACCACGGGGCGATCATTGGTTTCCATCGCCAACTTGATGGCGGGTTCCACCTCTTCTTTCGTCCGCACGCGAATTCCGAGAGCGCCATAGGCGTCGGCAAGCTTGACGAAGTCGGGAACCATGACGGTGTCATGGCCGGTGTCGAGGTCCGTAAAGGAATGGCGCCCGTCATAGAACAGCGACTGCCATTGTCGAACCATTCCCAACGAGGAATTGTTGATGATGGCGACCTTGATAGGGATCTTGTTAATTGTGCAGGTCGCCAATTCTTGGTTGGTCATCTGGAAACACCCATCGCCATCGATTGCCCAGACCAAACGATCAGGTTCCGCTACCTTGGCTCCCATCGCTGCAGGGATGGCGTAACCCATGGTTCCCGCACCACCAGAGTTCAACCATGAGTTGGGGCGTTCGTATTTGATGAACTGCGCCGACCACATCTGATGTTGCCCCACACCGGCGGCATAAATGGCTTCTGGGCCAGACATTTCCCCGATCTTTTGGATGACGCCCTGAGGGGATAAAAGCCCATCGTCAGGCTCGTCAAAACCCAGGGGGTATTGCTCTTGCAACAGGTGCAAGCGATCCCACCACTCGGAATAATCAGGAGCGTGTTCTTTCGCCACTTCAGTGAAAGCGGCAAGAAGATCCTGAAGGACGTCTTTCACATCCCCCACAATGGGAACCTCAGCGTGACGAATCTTGCCGATTTCTGCAGGGTCCACATCGACATGGATCACTTCGGCAAGGGGCGCAAACTCACTGGGTTTCCCGGTCACCCGATCATCAAATCGAGCACCGAGAACGATCAGCAAGTCTGATTCTTGGAAGGACAAAACGGCGGGCACGGTTCCGTGCATGCCGGGCATTCCAAGCGTCAGTGGGCTTGAGTCAGGGAAAGCCCCGCGAGCCATCAGTGTGGTGACCACGGGTGCCCCCACAGCCTCTGCAAAAGCTGCCAGTTCTTTGTGGGCTCCCGCTCGAATAACTCCACCGCCAACATAAAGCACAGGTTTCTTGGCCTTGGCAATCATCTGCGCTGCCAGCTGCACTTGCTTGGCATTTGCTTTGGTCACCGGGTGGTAACCAGGCAAATCGATGTCCGGTGGCCACAAAAATGGCGCGCTCTTTTGTTGGGCATCTTTCGTGACATCCACCAAGACAGGCCCTGGTCGCCCCGTCGTTGCAATGTGCACAGCGGCGGCAATGACGCCAGGAATTTCTTCGGGCTTCGTCACCAAGAAAGAATGCTTCGTAATCGGCATCGTGACACCCGAGATATCAACCTCTTGGAAAGCATCGGTTCCCATGGAGGTCGAGAAAACTTGGCCAGTGATCGCGAGCATCGGGACAGAATCCATGTGCGCATCCGCAATAGCGGTCACGAGGTTCGTGGCTCCGGGACCAGAGGTGGCAATTGCCACACCCAACTTGCCAGAAGCTGACGCATAGCCTTCTGCTGCATGCCCGGCGCCTTGCTCGTGACGAACCAAGATGTGCCGGATTTTGTCTGCAGACATCAATTCGTCATAAAAGGGCATGATCGCTCCGCCGGGAAGCCCAAAGACATCCTTGATTCCCAGTAGCTCTAAACTTTTGAGAATTGCTCCGGAGCCTGTCAACACGGGAGCTTTCGAGGCGAGCTGCGCTTTGCGCAACTCTTCGGGGGTTGGCTCGATTGTTTCACTCACGTTATCGCTTGGCTTTCCAGCCATGGTTTATCCGCCTCAGTTTTGATAAAAAGTCGCAGTGATTCAGGGTTAGCCCGTTACCGCTCCGAGTGCTGCTGACTTCACCAATTTCTGGTACTTGGCCAAAACACCACGGGTGTAGCGGGGAGGAAGCGGCTGCCAGTTTTCGCGCCGCTTCGCTAGTTCGTCGTCGTCGACAAGAATGTCTAGCGTCCTTGATGGAATGTCTACCCGAATCAGGTCACCATCTCTCACGAAAGCAATGGGACCTGCATCCACTGCTTCGGGAGCTATATGGCCGATACACAGTCCGGTTGTGCCGCCTGAGAATCGACCGTCCGTCAACAGTAATACATCCTTACCCAGCCCCGCACCCTTAATTGCTGCCGTAATGGCAAGCATCTCTCGCATTCCTGGGCCACCCTTAGGGCCTTCGTAACGAATCACGACGACATCACCGGACTGGATTTCACCATTGGTCAACGCGTCCATGGCGGCCCGCTCGCGCTCAAACACCCTGGCGGGGCCCTCAAAAGTACTTGCATCAAAACCAGCACTCTTCACCACAGCGCCCTCGGGAGCGAAGCTCCCGCGGAGAATTGTTATTCCACCAGAGGGGTGAAGGGGCTTTTTCAGCGGTCGCAACACTTCCCCATCAAGAGCATCGATAGTCATCGCCTCGAGGTTCTCTGCCATCGTTTTTCCGGTTACGGTCATCACATCGCCGTGCATGAGGCCTTCATCAACAAGTGCTTTCATTAGCACGGGGAGACCGCCGTGGCGATCCACATCGTTCATCACGTGACGCCCGAAGGGCTTCACGTCGGCGATGTGAGGAGTTTTGTCCCCGATGCGGTTAAAGTCATCAAGCGTAAGTTCAACTTCTGCCTCGTGGGCGATAGCGAGAAGGTGAAGAACCGCATTGGTTGAGCCCCCCAGTGCCATCAGGATGGCAATAGCGTTTTCGAGTGCTTCCCGGGTAATGATGGTGCGGGCCGTGATTCCTAATCGAAGCATTTCAACAACGGCTTCGCCCGACTTGTGGGCGAACATGTCCCGCCTACGGTCATAAGAAGCAGGCGATGCGGAGCCTGGAAGACTCAGTCCCAACGCTTCGGCGATGCTCGCCATCGTGTTTGCGGTGTACATCCCGCCGCAGGCCCCTTCACCCGGGGCGAAAGCACACTCGATGCGATGGGCATCTTCACGAGACATCTTTCCTGCTTTGACAGCACCCACCGCTTCAAAAGAGTCAATGATGGTGATGTCCTTCTCCGTCCCATCAGAAAGCTTCACCCAACCAGGGGCGATAGAACCCGCATAGAGGAAGACGGAGGCCAAATCAAGACGAGCAGCAGCCATCAACATGCCAGGTATGGACTTGTCACAGCCAGCGAGCAACACAGATCCATCCAGGCGCTCTGCCTGCATCACCGTTTCCACCGAATCGGTGATGACTTCCCGGCTCACCAGGGAAAAGTGCATGCCCTCGTGGCCCATGGAAATACCATCGGAAACAGACACCGTTCCGAATTGCAGTGGGTATCCCCCGCCTGCGTGAACACCTTCCTTGGCGGCTTGTGCAAGCCGGGCCAACGACAGGTTGCACGGGGTGATTTCATTCCACGAACTTGCGATGCCGATTTGGGGCTTATCCCAGTCGTCATCACCCATTCCGACCGCGCGAAGCATTCCGCGCGACGTGGTGGCCTCGATACCGTCAGTGACAACCCGCGAACGCGGTTTAATGTCTGGTTTTTCCATACCTCAGTATAAACCGCAGCCGCGTCATGCTCTCTGAGAGGGAAGCTCCGCTCTCAAAATTACCGCGTGAACCGCAGCTACGATTCCTTCAGCTTCCACGTCTTCGAAACCTTCGGGAAGCAACGCAATCCGCTTCGAATGTCGTTCCGGTGGAACGGATGACACTCCGGGCAACAGCGAGTGGCGGACTTGGTGGGTAAGCCACTGCTGGACCACAGCTGCTTTCGGGATGGGGGCCGCGAGAAGTTCTTCATAGGTGCCGAGATGATGAAAGTTCCTAGCCCCCGGCATGTTCTCCCACCATGGCTGACCGAGGAAGACCACCCGTGCTTCTTCGAGCGCCGCCTCGATTCCAACTTTTCCCGTGAAGGTCATCACACACTCAGCTGCCTTCATCAATGCGCGAGTGTTTGTCGCGGTTCCCAAAACTGTCACACCTGGGATACTCCCCAGCAGATCATAGAAATCAGGGCTTCGCCCAACGAAACCTCGCAAGGCGGCCGCCTTTTGGCTGAAGTGTTCTTTCACGTAGAGGGTGACATCCGCAGGCAGTAGTGTCCTCACTGCCGAAATAGCGTCGAGCTGAGAGTCGAAGGGATAACCCTCGGGGATCGAGCTTCTTTCTGGCTCGTAGTGCAGAGCAAACAGCGCGAAGCGATGGGTCGGAGCCTCTGTGAGTGAAGGCAGCTGTTCAATTCTTTTTCGGAGGGATCTGCGCAACGAATGCTCGAGCAGCAACTCAAGCAATCGGCGAAGCCGGTCGGGAATACCTGAGTGCCCTGTGAGGGCGAACGCCACGTCGCGCCCCGGCGTGCTCATGCGCTTGAGGGAATAACGCACCGCGCGCACGCGCGCGGGAACGCTGCCCACTTGTGCTTCTTTGGCTTTTTGGTTGTCCATTTTGGGTGTGCCGGTTCCTTGGGCAAGTCTCTGAATTGAAGCATCAGCAATACGGTGGACCTCGTCCAAGGCCTCCCGATGGCGAACAACCACATCGGGTGCGAGCTCCAGGGGAAGAATCTCGGTGAGGGACATGCGAGCCATCACCTGGGGACCCACCAGCGAGGGCTGAAACATCAGCAGTGGGATGCTCTGCCACTCGAGCACCCGCATCAGAGCAAAGTCCATTGCCTCGTGCGGCGTGACATCAAAGATGCCCAGCGTGGGCTTCGCCTCACTTAGGGCAGAAAATATCTCAAGATGCATCTTTCTTGCCAGCACTTCACGCTCAAGTAGGCGGAAGGTGCCGGTTGAGTCGACCCGCGACATCATGAGCATTAACATCGAGTGAGTCCTGTCTCTTATACACATCTCCGA
>OJEB01000031.1_pt1 | contig 27648 bp, 37 predicted proteins | sample 1593121 | NCBI WGS metagenome assembly OJEB01 (sample SAMN05416718, study PRJEB24817) | seawater metagenome | isolation source: Sea water | place: Canada:Atlantic | collected 2013-07 | reverse complement strand
AGAGACAGCAATTAGCCTCTGGACACAATGTGGAAATAAGAGGTTTTGGAATGTTAAAAACCAAAACTTCAAAGCCAAGAACTGCACGTAATCCCAAATCTGGAGAATCCGTAGAAGTCCCGGCTAAACGGAAGATAAGCTGGAAAAGCTCTAAGTTATTAAACATTAATATCAATGAAGAGGTTAATAATTGACTAGAAAAAATAACAATATTTTTATTGCCTGCGATACTCCCAGTCTATCTAAGATAAAAAAAATAATAAAGTTAACTAAAAATAGTTCATTAAATATTGGCTATAAATTTGGGCTTGAATTTTTTAATTCTAAGCATGGAAGAAGCTTTATCTCCAAATTACCAAAGCAACATATGGTTTGGTTAGATTTAAAATTGAAAGATATACCAAATACTGTGTCATCTTCTATTCACTCTCTTAAGGATTTAACTAATGTGCACTATTTAACTATTCATGCCTCAGGTGGAATAGAAATGCTGAAAGCTGCAAAACGTGCGGCAGCAAAAACTAATAAAAAATTAAAAATTTTAGCAGTTACTGTCCTTACTTCATTTTCTGAAAAATCCATTAAGCAAACAGGGCACACTAAAACAATTAAAAAAATTGTCATACAACAAGCGTCTCTAGCAAAAAAGGCCAAACTAGATGGAATTGTATGTTCAGGCCATGAAGCAAAATCTATAAAAACTATCTGTAAAAAAATGCAGATCATCACTCCTGGGATAAGATTAGAAGGTGATTCAAAGGGGGACCAACAAAGAGTTATGACACCCTCTCAAGCTTTTCAAAATGGTGCAACAGGAATTGTAATTGGAAGAAGTATAACCAATGGCAACATCAAAAAAAATATTCAAAAATTAATTGCATCTCTAAAATAAATGACAGCCACTATTAAAATATGTGGATTAAGAGATTACAATGCAATTAAAATGTCTGTAGATTCTGGTGCAAAATATTTAGGATTTGTTTGTGATTATCCAAAAAGCCCCCGAAATATTTCTCCCTACAAACTAGTAGAATTAATGGAAGAAATATCTCATTTTGAAGCATACAAGGTTGCGGTAACAGTTAATCCAGACGATACTGTAATTGATATTATCAAAGGTAGTATCGACTTTTTGCAATTACACGGATCTGAAACTAATCAAAGAATCCTTGAAATAAAAAAGAGATCTAATCTAAAAATAATTAAAGCAATTAAGATAGGAGCAGAGAAAGATTTACAACAACTTGACTCGTACCCGGATGCAGATGACTTGCTACTGGACACCCCTGCAATGGAGCATTCTGAATTATTTAACTTCAATTTATTAGATAATCGAAATATTACCTCTTATTTTTTAGCAGGAGGAATTAATATTCATAATGCCCATCAAGCTTTGCAATTTACATCTAAATTAGATATTTCAAGTGGGTTAGAATCTGAACCAGGAATAAAAGATTTGAAGAAAATTGAAAAGTTTATGGAAGAAGTTAAAAAATATGCTTAAAATAAAAAAAAAAATTCCCCTCATAGATCAACACGATAAGCATTATTTGTATGGTGGAAAGTTTGGTGGAAATTTCATACCAGAAACTTTAAAAAAACCAGTTGAAGATCTTACGAAACTATTTGCAAAACTGCGTTATGATAAAAAATTTATTCAAGAGCGGGATTTTTATTTTAAAAATTACGTTGGTGCCCCTACTCCTTTTGTCAAATTAAATCATTTAACAAATCATCTAGGTGGTGCTCAAATATATGCAAAGGTAGTTTCTGAAGCGAATGGTGGTGCTCATAAAATTTACAATGCGGTAGTGCATGCTCTTATTTGCAAACGTGCTGGTAAAAAATATATTGTTGGAGATACTGGTGCTGGGTATGCCGGGAAAATGCTTAGTATGGCTGCAAAGAAATTTGGTCTTAAATGTAAAATCTTTATGGGCGCTAAGGATATTATACGTCAAAAACCAAACTGTGATGCTATCAGAAAAAATGGAGCTGAAATAATTCCAGTATATTCAGGTAGTCAGACATTAGTTGATGCCGTTAGCGAGTGTATGAGATATTGGGTTTCTAATTGTGACACTACTCATATGGCAGTAGGAAGCACCGTTGGGCCTAATATTTTTATTAAAATATGCGCTTGGAGTACGGCTCAAATATCAAGAGAACTTATTATTCAAATGAATAAAGAATTTGGACAGATTCCAAAAAAATTAAAATTAATTAATTGCGTAGGTGGTGGAAGCTCAGCTGCTGGATTTTGGAATGAATTTATGGACTATAACAAACAACAAGTAGAGTTTGTTGGGGTGGAGGCTGGTGGCCCAAAGAAAAGTAAGCTTCATGCAGCACCTCTCACCAATGGTTCTAAAATTGGAATTTTGCATGGCGCTGCTCAATATGTAATTCAAGATAAAGATGGGCAGATTGGGGAAACATCTTCTATAAGTGCGGGTCTAGACTACCCTGGTATTTCCCCGCTGCATTGTTTTTTAAAAGACGCCAAAAGAGCAAGGTATACTTCGGCAACAGATGAAGAGGCACTCCAGGCATATAAGCTAGTTTCAAAATTAGAAAATCTATCCCCTTCTTTAGAGCCATCTCATGCTTTCGCAGAAGCAATTAAAATTGCTCCCAAACTAAACAAAAATACAATCATTTGTGTAAATAGCTGTGGAGATGCCAAAAAAGATAGAGCTATTATTAAAAAGAGACTTGGGTTTTTTAAATGAAATCAAACATTAGGATAGCTTTTGAGAAATGCAAAAATGAAAAAAGACCTGCTTTGCTCACTTATACGGTGGCAGGTGACAATACTAAGAAAAAATCATTAGAAATTTTAAATGCCATCGCACCATTTGTAGATATTATTGAAGTTGGAATTCCGCATAACACCCCTGTAGCAGACGGTGGACAAATACAAAGTAGTGCATACCGAGCTATTAAAAACGGGATTAAAATCAAAGATATTTTTCAAATCGTAAAACAGTTTAAAAAAAACAAAAACACAAAGCCTGTAATATTAATGGGATATTATAATAATATTTACCAGCAAGGAGAAAATACTTTTCTACGTGAATGCAAAAAATCGGGTGTGGATGGATTGATCGTTGTTGATTTGCCTTGGCCTGAAAATAAAGTCTTTTCTACTAAATGCAAAAAACAATCAATTAATTTTATTCAACTTTTATCTCCCACTACATCAGCTACAAGGATGAGACAGATTTTAAAAGATTCGCACGACATGGTGTACTACATTAGTATGCTGTCTACGACAGGTGGAAAACTAAAGGTCTCTCCTAAAATAATCTTAAAAAATTATTCTAAAATTAAAAAAATTATTCCAAAACAAAATGTAGTAATTGGTTTTGGAATAACAGAAAAAACGATTGGTTCTTTAAAAAAAGCGGACGGATTAGTAGTTGGTTCAGCACTTTGTAAAGCAATATCAAGCTCTTTAGAGCAGAGAAAGAACCCTGTTCAGGGTGTGCTGAACGTGGTAAAAAAATTAAAGGCTAAAATTATATGAATTGGATCAAAGATCTCACAAAGAAACTTAAACCAAAGTTAGAGAATCTATTTAATAAAAAATCTACTTTGCCAGACAATCTTTGGACTAATTGCGCTTCATGCTCCAATATTATTTACCGAGAAGACATTGAAAATAATCTTTATTGTTGCACTAACTGCCAAGAACCTCAACAAATTCTTCCTCGTAAACGATTTGAGATTTTATTTGATGAAGGAACATATGAAGAGCTGGAAACACCAAGACTAAGTTCTGATCCTTTAAACTGGTCCGATATTAGCTCTTATAAAGACAAGGTAAAAAAGGCCAGAAAAAAATTCAATCAAAGACATGCAGCCTTAGTAGCTGTTGGATCTATAAATAAAATGCAAGCAGTTGTGTATTGCATGAATCAAAAATTTTTAGGCGGATCTGTTGGAATTGAAGAGGGAGAAGCTTTTGTATTTGCTTGCAAATATGCAGTTGAACATAATCTACCCTTTATTGCATTTCCTCAAACAGGGGGGCAAAAAATGCAACATTCTGCATTTGCTTTGATGCAGATGCCAAAGTCTATTATTGGGTTGCAGATGCTGGAAGAAAAAGGGCTTCCTGCTATTATAATGGCAACTAGTCCAGTGGCAGGTGGGGTTACTGCAAGTTGGTTTTACGGACCATCTGTTTTTGTTTTTGCAGAATCGGAAAATACTAAAATTATGTTTGCTGGTCCTGGTGTTATCAAGAGAACTATTGGTGAGGATTTGCCAAGCGGATTTCAAACTGCGGGATATTTGTTAAAAAAAGGTTTTGTAGATAGAATAATTCATAGAAAAAATCATAGAGAAGAGTTAAGTAATTTGTTATCGATACTGCTCAACTTAGAAATTAAGAAGGCAGAAGATACAACAGATGCAGCCGAACAAAATACAGTTTCTCCTCAACAGATTATATCAGCTTAACCCGCCTGATCGGATTGAACTAACTTTAGATAGAATACAAAGATTACTCAAAGATCTTAAGCACCCTGAACAACAACTATCTAATGTAATTACTGTAACTGGAACTAATGGCAAAGGTAGTACCTGCGAATATTTAAAAAATATTTTAAAAGAGCATGGCTATTCAGTAAATGTTTATACGAGCCCTCATATAGTAAGATTTAATGAAAGAATTTTTTTAAATGAAAATTTTATTAGTGATGATGAATTTGAACAGTTAGTCTATGAAGTAGATAGAGCTAATAACCATCAAGATATTACTTTTTTTGAATTTACTACGGCGCTAGCATTTTTGGCTTTCTCAAAGCATAAAGCAGATTATCATATTATTGAAACTGGGCTTGGAGGAATTGGAGATAGTACCAATGTATTTGAGCAGCCAGTAGCTCAAGTGCTTACTTCGATTTCTTTAGATCATTTAGAATATCTAGGTCCAACTCTTCAGGATATTGTAAGAAATAAATGTGGAATCATCAAAGAAAAAACAAATATTATAATTTCCAAACAATCATCGGAAGCAATGAAGTTTATGGATGAGCAGTTAAAAAGGAATAGATCTAAAAAATTTATTTTATCGGAAGACTTTCAGGTAAGTGAGGAAAACAATAATATGATTTATCAAGACAATATAGGGCTAATGGATTTAAGCCTTCCTAAAATGAAAGGAAAATTCCAATTAGAGAATGCAGCAGTCGCCATACAAACGCTGAGGTCTTTAGGTTTGGATTTAAATAATAAAAAAACTTCTGATGCAATCAGCAAGACAGAGTTGCCAGCGCGTATTCAAGAAATAACTAAAGGTAATTTAAGAAATCATGTCCACGATGAAAATAGACTATTTATTGATGGCTCTCATAATAAAGAGGGTGGCAAAGAACTTGCCAATTTTCTATCAAAAATTCAAGGAAAACAAAGAATCTATTTTGTGTTTGGAATGTTAACTTCAAAAAATTTGAAAGATTATTTAGAAAATTTTTCATCTCTTATAACTGAAATCAAAGTAGTTAAGCTAAGAGAAAATTTCTACGAAACAGCAGATGTTCTAAAAGTAGCAAAGGAATTAGGTATTCATGCCAATCCAACAAAAAATGTCGCAAGTGGGCTAGCTCAACTTGCGCTCCAAGATCCAGAAAGTATTATTGTAGTCTGCGGTAGCTTGTATTTATCTGGCTCTGCTTTAGAATTAAATTTATGAAAAAAATAATTATTCTTTTATTCTTACTTTTTGTACCAACAAGTTCTAATGCACATGATGATCATGAGGCATGGGATCTGCTAGAAGATGGGGGGAAGATAGTTTGGATTAGGCATGCAATTACCACTCCTTCTTGTTGTGGAGATCCTGACAATCTAAAAATTAACGATAGATCCACTCAAAGAAATTTAGGCAATGAAGGAATAAAACAAAGTAAAAAAATTGGTCACATGTTTAAAAAAAATAGTATTCAGATTGATCAGGTGTTGACTAGTCAGTTTGAAAGATGTCGCGATACAGCCAAGTATGCTTTTGGAGATTACAAAGACTTTCCAGCTCTTAATTCTTTTTTTAGACAAGGAATTGGAGCAGATGCAAAAAGGCAGCTTGCAGAAATAAAATCCTTTGTAAAAAATTGGAACAGCACCAAAAACCTGGTGTTTGTCACCCACCAAGTAGTTATCAGCAACTCTATAAATGAAACTGTTTCATCAGGAGAGATGGTGATAACAGACAAAAATTTTAAAGTGTTAGCAAAAATACCAACTTTATAATTATCTTACCTTACTATCTAACCATTCTTTAATATTGGACTTGTTAGCGGCACCTACCTTAGTGTCAATTAATTGACCTCCACTAAACAAAAGCATAGTTGGGATTCCTCGAACTCCATATTTTGTTGGTGTGTTGGGAGAATCGTCAATATTATGTTTTGCAATCACAAGCTTATCTGCCATTTCATCTGACAGTTCCTCTAAAACAGGGCCTACCATTTTGCATGGTCCACACCATTCAGCCCAAAAATCTACTAATACTGGCTTTTCTGATTTTAATACTTCGTTTTCAAAATTGTCGTCGGTTACTTGTTTTGTTGCCATAAAGAATCTCCTAAGGTTAAAAAAACAAAGTTAAGCATCTACCTTAATTTGTCAACTATGCGTCTTGATATTTTTTTTCAATCTCTTCTAAAAAATTATTAAGATCATTCATCATAGCTAAGCGCTCTGTGTCATTCTCTTCTTCATATTTTGCTCTTAAATTATCAAGTTCATTATAAGCTTTTGGAATGGTATTCCATTTTTCATCATTAGTACTTAAGATTTGCTTTGCTATTGCACGATGAATTTCATCATGCATATCTTTGGGTAAAATAGATGGATTCTCTTCATACATTAAACGTTTTGCAAAATAGTTAAATCTTTGGTCTTTAAATTTATCTGCAATTAATAACTTATCTTTCCAGTCAGACTGGTGAAATGTTTTCATAGTTGACTTGTCTTGCTCTGATGCAAACCCACCTGAATAAATAGACTCTTCTGCCTGAACGTCTAATTGGGAATCTAAATCTTCTTTTTCTTGGGCTTCTTCTTCTAAGATTCTTGCCACTTTATTTTTAAATTCTTCATTATTTTTTATTAATTCTGCCCTCTCTATTAATTTAGCCATCCCTAATTGTTTGTATCCTTCAAAATTTTCTCCAAATTTTGGATTCATAATAATTGGATGCTTATTGTTTTTGACAGACCTAATTATTTTAGGACTTTTTTTCATTGCTTTTTTCAAGTCTTCCATACTCATATTAAAATAAGTATTGGGATCTTCCTTGAGGTCAAAACATTGAGGCCAACTATATTTTGGATGAAAGCCTAAAAAGGTAACTACATAAGGTCTTGCCTTTCCATAAAAATATTCATTAAAACAAAATAATTTTTCATTTTGGACAATGGTGTTTACTTCCGCCTTGCTAGTTGTCATCAAGCTTGCTTTCCAAACAGCGGGAGCTTTATCTGAAATAATTTTTGCGATCCCAATTGTTGCCAATACATCTCCAATAGCATCATGTGCGTTGCCATGTTCAATGCCATTCATGGGTGCAAGCTGGTCTAATTTAAAAACAGGGTTCCCTTTGTCACTGGTGGGAGTTTTTATGCAATCAGGATAATACAAATGCGCAGTGCGAGCCAATCCTAAAATGTCTCCACGTTTATTTCCATTGAATTGCGTCAGGTAGGGATCATTTAAAGTTTTAAATAAAGTTTTTCTTAAAAACTCTTCATCAAATCCTATAGAATTGTATCCAATAAAAATAGCAGGCGTCCATTTTTTAAAAGTCTGTAACATTTGATCTACCAACCCATAGTGAGAAAGGTTTGTCTTTCTGAGCATATCAGGTGTTGTTTTATTGACTAAAAGAGCCCCTGGTTCTGGAACCAATCCTGGCCTTAATCCACACTTTGCTTCAAATCTATCTAACTCTTGAAATTCGGCATTTACCAAAACTGCCCCCACTTGAATAATTTGATCCCAAGTTCCAGAACGTCCGGTTGTCTCAAAATCGTAAAATGCATAATTCATTATTTATCTCCTTCTATTTTTTCTATATTGTTTCCATCAATTTCTTCAATTTTGTCAGCCCGACGTTGAATTTTTTCTGCAGAGACTTTTATATTCCTAAACTGATCTGCAACTAGATTGAATTTTTTCTCAACGTCCTCTGTTCTCTCAACTAATCTTCCAACATCTTTACCGATCAATCCTATTTCTTTGATAATTAATTGAGCTTTTTTTGTCATTTCTGAATCTTTTAAAAATACACGTAAAGTATTTAACAATCCCCACAGATAAGAGGGTGAAACAATTAAAACATTTTTTTCTCTTGCTTTTTGCATCAAATCTACATCGCTATCCATGACAGACCGATATACAGATTCTGATCTTATGAACATAATTGCATGAGGAGCCGTTTCTCCCGAAATAATATAATCCTCTGATATTTTTTTTACATTTTTCATTACGTCTTCTTCAAACAATTTTTTAAAACGCTTAATGTCTTCATCGTTTTCTGCAGCTACATAATTTTTGAAGTTTTCAAGAACAAACTTTGAGTCAATACAAATTCTAGAATTAGGGTCTCCAAAATCAATTAAGCAGTCCACTCGTTTATTGTTGGAAAGGGTTTCCTGAAACTTTAAATATTGCTTAGGAAGACGATCTCGCAATAGCTTTTCTAATTCCACCTCAGAAAAAGCACCACGTTCTTGTCTGTCATTTAACATTCCTTGAAAATTTTTAAATGTACTATCAATTGAGGATTGCATGGTATTCATATTTTTTGCAGCCTCTTCTAACTTCACAAAACGCTCCATTAAACTTGATAGCTGTGTGCTTAGAACTTCATTTTCTGATCCAGAAGCACTTTTTCGATTGGATAAAGAAGAGTAAATAATAAATATTAAGACAACAACGCAAGTTAAAATAAGAACTGTATCTGTCATAAATAAAATACATGAGAAAAATAGTGGAGATTAAATCATCTCTAACAATTAGCTTCCCAATGCAATGTTTACTAATTTTAGTTAACTAGAGCTTAACATGATTCTCTATCTTGATAATAAAGGGACTTTTTTTGGCTTTTTAGAAAAAAAGGCCTTGTTAAATAAGGATAATTTGGGTTCGTTTGTCACACAAGGGTAACTAACTCTTCTGATGAAGTGGGATGAACAGGGACCGTATTTCTTAAATCATTAAGGGTAAATGTTTTGGCAAAAGAGATGGCTAATGATTGAATGATTTCAGCTGCAGACTCTCCAATGTAGATAATACCAAAAATTTTCTCTGTTTTTGGTTGGTATAAAACTTTAATAAACACAGGATTATTTTTATTAGAAAAGGCATATTTTAATGGCTTAAATTCAGTTTGTAAGATTTTGTAATTAATGCTTCTTTTTTGTAGATCATTTTCTCCAAGGCCAATGTGGCCCACTTCTGGCTGGGTAAAAATGCCGGAGGCAATTTTATCATAATTTAGAGTTTGTTTCTTTTTGGTAGTTAAATAATTAACCAAATATACAGCTTCACGAATAGCAACTGGGGTTAAATTTTTTCTATTAGTTACATCTCCTAAGGCAAAAATATTTTTATTAGAAGTTTGTGATAAAGCATTAACTTTAATAGCACCATGCTTAGTCAACTTCACTTTAGATTTTTCTAACCCCAGGCTCTGAATGCAGGGAACTCTTCCCGTTGCAAATATTACTAAATTTGTGGTTATCTTTTTTTTATTAGTCACCACAACAATAGATTTTCCTTTTTTGGTTAAGGATTGGACAGAAGACTCATCATAGATATTAATTTTCTTACGAATAGCTGATTGTAAAATTTTTGTTCCGATATCCTTATCAAATTCATTTAAAATTGTTTTTTTTCTCACAATCAAATTCACATTGTAATTTAAGTTTTTTAATAAAAATGCAAACTCCAAGGCTATATAGCCACTTCCTACAATACTGATATTTTTAGGAATTTTTTTCATTTCAAAAAATTGGTCTGAATTAATAGCCAATTCTCTTCCTGGGATATTTGGCATGGATGGAGTCGAACCTGTTGAAATAATAAATTTTTTTGCTGAAATAATTTTTTTACTTTTCTTTAAAACAATAGAATTGGAATTGTAAAAACTACCCTCTTCTTGAATGATAGTTACTCCTACTCTTTCTAAGTTTTTAATATAAATTTTATTGAGTCTTGTTATTTCTTTATTTTTGCTAGAAAATAATTTACTCCAATTGTGTGTTGGCTCTTTTGAAATTCTCCAGCCAAAGCTTGTAGCATCAGAGAAATAATCTTTAAAATTAGAGGCATATACGTATAGCTTTTTAGGCACACAACCTCTGATGACACACGTGCCTCCCACTCTACTTTTTTCTAAAATACATACTTTGTAACCCTTAGTTGCCATTAAGCGCGCAAAACGAACTCCTGCTGATCCTGCACCGACTACAATATAATCATATTTTTTTTTCATACTTAATATTATTCTAATAGTGCTAACTTAATACGATCTATTTTTTTAGTAATTTTTTTAACCTAGCTTTGCCTCTTGCTTTTCTTTGCTTGTGAATTGTGTCTAATTCTTTTCTTTTGAGAATTAGTTTTTTCATGTCTAGCTTCATTTATTTTAAAAATAACATTCTTTTTAAGGTCAGGTCTTTTCTAGCATAATAGTGATTTAAAGTTGCTGCTAAATGCGTAATGAGCAAAACTGTATGTATCATGTAAATTAAGTTCCACAAAAGGTTTGATAAGGAATGCTGCTAGCAGGGCCTGGGTCTTGAAATTGTTTAATATTATTTGAATTATTGTAAGGATTTCTTAGAACAGAAAGCAAAGATGCTACTGATTCAAAGTTACCCTCATGAGCTAATTTCAATGAATCTTCTACTTGATAATTTCTTGGAATAACCAAAGGATTGTTCTTTCGCATAGTTTCTCTATTCGGCTTTCTTATCCTTAATTTTTTGTACCATTCTTGAAATGCCTGGTCTTGATATACTGGTTGGTCAAAAGTTTCGTTCATGATTGATACAAAAGTATTGGTATAATCTGCTTTATTATTTTGCATCCACGTAAGCAGCTCCTTGATTAGAAGACTGTCTTCTTCGACGCCACCTTTAATTCCCAATTTATTTCTCATCATTTCCAGGCTTTTGTTAATATAAATTTTACTAAATTCATTTACTTCCTCTTCAAGCATTTCAATTGCTTTATTTAAATCTACATCAATCAAAGGAATAAGTGTTTCTGCAAAACGAGCCATGTTCCATTTGGCAATGATAGGTTGATTTCCATAGGCATATCTTCCTTGCTGATCAATAGAACTAAACTTAGTTTTGGGATCGTAAGAATCCATGAATGCACATGGTCCGTAATCTATACTCTCTCCAGATATGGCAACGTTATCTGTATTAAGAACTCCATGAATAAAACCAACTCTCATATAATTAACAATCAAATCCGCATGCCTATTCATAACAGCTCGAAATAATTGAAGTGCAGGATTTTTTTGTCCTTTTAATTCTTGGTAGTGTCTATCTATGCAGTACATAATTAGTTCTTGTAAAGTATTGATATCTTTTTGTGCGGCTACAAACTCAAAGGTTCCCACGCGTATATGACTAGCCGCCACTCTAGTAAGAATAGCTCCTGGTAGAATAGTTTCTCTCACTACATCTTCTCCGGTTGTTACCACCGCTAAGCTTCTGCTAGTTGGAATATTTAAAAAATGAATTGCTTCGCTAATAATATATTCGCGTAACATAGGTCCCAATGCAGCCCTACCATCTCCTGATCGCGAATATGGTGTAACACCGGATCCTTTAAATTGAATATCAAATCTTTTTTTATTAGGGGCAATGTGTTCTCCTAGCACCACTGCTCGTCCATCCCCTAACATGGTAAGATGACCAAACTGATGCCCTGCATAAGCTTCTGCCCAAGGAGTGGTTTGCTCTGGAATAGTGTTGCCAGATAAATAAGAAGCCTTTTCTTGCTCATCTAAGCTAGAAAAGTTTAAGCCTAACTCCTGCTCTAGTTGATCGTTGTACAAAACAACCTTTGGATTCTTAACAGGAACTGGCGGTAATTTTGATACCATTATATCCGCAAGCTTTAGATAACTATTTTGAAAATTCCATCCAATATTATTTTGCGTCATATTAATATTTTTTAAAAATACTTTTATAAAATAATCTATTGAAAAAGATGGTAAGCACACCAAACCATTAGTCCTATAAAAAAAAACCATAAAAAACTATTTTCAATTAATTCCAGGTTTTTAGATGATAAAAATTTATGTAGATATTTAAGCATTGTCTGTATACGAAAAAGTATACATCACAGCAGAGGATTTAGAAATAGCAGTACTGAGTAATTTCCTTTGCTGAAGCATCTCTACTAGTTGTGGGCATATAACCTTTGAGATTTCTTCCAAACTTATGTTGTTATTTTTGGTTCCACCCTCTTTATATATTGAAACTCTAAACATATTTATTCTTCTTCTTCTTTAGGACTTTGGCACCAGATTAAAAAAAACATAAAAACAACGGTGGCTAAGATACCAACTAGGAACAATGTTACGCCTACAGCTACTTCCATAATTATTTTTTAATTAAGTTTGTTTAAGGAAAAATTAAGTTTTTTTGATTAAGCTTATCTTTACTTAACTATTCCTATCACATGAGCACCTAATTGATATAAGTGAAATATATTTCCATGTATTAATTGCATGAATTTATTTGTTCCTTAATTGCTCACTTAATGAAGCTTTTTTTTGTAAATTTGAAACACCTCTTCTTTGTAGAAACAATTGTAAAATAAATTAAGCGCGTCACTAAGGCCACTAGCTGTCATGCAATTTAAACAATACTCCCTGCGTAAAATTACTTTAGTAAACAATCATTATTTAATTTAATTTTACCAGTTAAGAATGTTTTCTCCCCAGAAAGTTAGTTAACTGGTAATATTAAATTAGAAAATGCACCTCCCTTTAAATCACGTTCAAATTTTGTTTGTTTAATTAACAAATAGCGTTAATCTATTTGGATATGAAAAAAAAAGTGCAAAACAAATCTTGTCCTTGGTCTAGTACCTGCCCACAAATCATCAAATGTATGGGGTATTTTTTAAAAGCATATGCAGGAGTAGGAATTGCCATTGCTTTATTCATGTTGGTAGGTCTTCAAATTGAAGAACAGTATCGTGGAATACGAAATATGGACAACTGCATTAATCACTTAAGTGCTGGTCAAGCTAAACTTACAGAACAAGAAAAAAACTTTGCTTGTGCGAATATTTATCGAGAGAGCGCTTCTTTATTCGAATATTATCGAGGTAACGTATTGCAGTTTATGCCCAAAGATTCTTTTAAATAAATATTATTAACTATCTTGAAAAAAAATGTTTTTTTTTCTTAAAATTTTATTTGCAGCAATAGTTATAGCGTTTGCTAGTTGGCTGTCTGGAAAAAAACCAGAATTGTCGGGTTTTCTTATTGCACTTCCCTTGGCAAGTTTAATGGCACTTATTTTTTCTTACCTGGAACACAAAAACCCGGAAACTTCGATTACTTTTGCCAAAAGCATTCTGGTTGGTGTGCCTGTTTCTTATTTGTTTTTTCTTCCTTTCTTTTTTGCAAAAAGTCTTGGTATGAATTTTTGGCTTATTTACTCCATAGGTATTGGTCTTTTAATAGTGGGATTTTTTGCTCACAAATATATTGTATCTTTGTTTTAGACATTAGATCCATAGTTTGATAATTTATTCATAAATCAAGAGGTTACTTTGTTAAAATTTATTTCCAATATATTTAAATCCAAAAATAAAAAGATTGAAGAGGAGGCATTTCTTTATCTTCAAAAAGTTAGCTCTATTTCTAAACAAATTGCAGCAGAAAAGAATGTGACCAAGCTAAGTAATTTAGCCTTTTCTTTGAAAAAAAATTACGAACTTGCCATTAATCTTTTTAAAGAAATAGATTACGACATGAGCCAAATTGAAAAAGCTTACTTTGATCCCCAAAAAACACTTTCCGCTGATAATTATAAAAAAGTAGAATCTATTCTTAAAAATTTTGAAAAGTCTTAATGAAAGTGTCCTTAATTGTAATTATTGCAATTATAATTGTATTCGTACTCATTATTTTTCCTTTAATAATTTCTAAAAAAGCTGAAAAAAAAGATCATTTTTAATTTGGTATGCCAAAAAAGAAGAAAAAAACTTATCAACAAAAAATAAAAAAAAAGCGCCAGAAGAAAAATACCAAAGGTATTTTAAAAATCATAAAACAAATAACTTAATCAAAAGCAGTTAGTGCGATAAAAACTATAACGGGAATAGTAACAACAGATATAAAGGTAGATGTTGCAATGACACTAGCAATATTATCTGCCTGCTCCTTGGGTGAATACATTTTAGCCAAAAGGTACGTAAGTACTGCAGCTGGCATAGAGCATTGAATAAATAAAACTCCTGCTTGATACCCCGTCAGACCAAAAAATTTGATCACTGCAAATGCAATAATTGGGCCTCCAATTAGTCTCGCGAAAGAAATAATTAATGTTTTCTTAATGCTTACTGTTCTTAAACTACTCAAAGCTATTCCCAATGAACTGAGCACCAGAACAATAGTGGTATATCCCAGGAGCATAGTCGTGTTGGAAACAAATTTAGGAACTGGAATTTTAAAATATAAAAAAATACCTGCAATACAAATGACATAAAGAGGTATGGATTTTAATAAAGGCTCTATACTAAACTTTCCTTTTGCTAAAAAAATATTTACCGTAAAGTGCAGAATCATAATTACAGATGCAATCGCGCTTGCAATTGAAAAACCTTTCGCCCCATAGGCAAACAAACAAAAGGCCATACCCATATTTCCCATATTGGGTAAAATAATAGGCGGCAATTCTCGCAAAATATTTCTCTTAAGAATTATTAGTAATATAACTCCCATCAGCGTAAATAACCCTATGCAAAGAAGAGTAATGCCTGCAAATTTTAAAAAAATATTAAAATCCAAATCACTTAAGGTAAGTGAATAAAACAAAAGACTGGGAACTCCTACGGTTCCAGCAAAGGAAGTAATAACGTTGGAGTCAAAATCTGGATTTTTTTTCCCGAATAAATATCCAATTCCAATAATAAAAAATACAGGAAAAATAACCTCGAATAATTTTTTTAGAATCTCTATTTCCATTAAATGGCTTAAAGAAAAATATATTTATCCGCTAAATAAAGAGCAAATCCAATCGCCAATCCAAGTAAGATCCAGTGAAGACTTTCTTTTAACATAAATTATTACTACTGATTATTTCTCTGGTTAAAAATAAAAAAGGACGCGAACTATATGAATAGCGTCCTTTTCAAAAAACTAATACTGCTTCTTAGACTTACTAACCTTTGGAGCTGTACTTTTTGCTTTCTTTTTTTCTTTTTTAACGTCTTTGCTTTTTCCCATAATAACTCACTAGTTAATGTTAATTATTTTATTATTTATTTCTCAATAGTTTATATACTTTATGTTATCACAAGATTAATTTAAAGTTGTAATATGAGTGAAGAAAATCCAAAAGAAATTGACTGGAAAAAAATTGTTCGTACTTTTGCATTTAGCTTAGTTTGGTATATTTCTATATCTGCTATTTGGTGGATTATTGGTGTGGGAACTGAAATTCTTTTCACTTTGCAGGCTCAAGTTTTGATTGCTGGTCTTGCCAGTCTTATTTCTTTCCTCCAGAATCAAAAATAATTATACAATCAAGGGTTGTTGCTTTTGTGGTTGCTAAAACCCAACATTATAAAAGAAAAAACTATTGTCACAATTTGCACAAATTTATTTGCTAGTAATAATACTGGTCTCAGTATTCGTTCCTTATTTGGCCATCTTATCCTTTAGGAGTTGTGCTGAGACCAACCAAATATTCGCAATATGTCTTTAATTAAGAAACTTAAATTGTTATTTTAAACCATGATTAAAAAGATTATTATTCTAGCTTCGATCGCCGTTCCTTTTCTCATGTTTTATATTTCTTGTTATTTGGCAAAAAAAACTAAACCTGAATGGCCTGTTATTAAATTGTCTATTGTCAGTCTTTGTTTGCTTTTAAGTGTTCTTGTATATTATCGTTTCACCAATAGTTTTCCAGCTGGACAACAATATACACCTCCCAAGTTAGAAAATGGAGAGGTGGTTGCGCCAAAAGTGCAATAGATTATGTACGAAATTCTTAGTATAAATTAAATTAATAATGACATTTGACTATAACCATACTTTTGAAAATGCTCTTAATCAATTAAGAAGCGAAGGTCGCTACCGAGTGTTTAATAATATTACTCGTAAAAATGGTGAGTTTCCAAAGGCTGTTTTTAACAATGAATTAGGAATTAAATCGGATGTAACTATCTGGTGCAGCAACGACTATCTTGGAATGGGTCAGAACCCGGAAGTTATTGAGGCATTTGTGAATGCTGCTAAAGCCGTTGGTGCAGGAGCTGGTGGTACCAGAAATATTTCTGGAACCTCTAGCTATCACGTGGAGTTAGAAAGAGAACTTTGTAAATTTCATCATAAAGAAGCTGCTCTTATTTTTACTTCTGGTTATATCGCAAACGAATGTGCTTTAAGTACACTGGCTAGATTTTTGCCAGGATGCATTGTGTATTCTGATGCAAACAATCATGCTTCTATGATTGAAGGAATAAAAAATGGAAGATCAGATAAGCATATCTGGAGACACAATGATGTAGATCATTTAGAATTTTTATTAAAGCAATCGCCCAAGGAACAACCTAAAATTGTAGCATTTGAATCTGTTTATTCTATGGATGGTGATTTATGTCCTATCAAAGATATTATTAGAGTATCTAAAAAATATAATGCTCTTACTTATTTGGATGAAGTTCATGGTGTTGGCCTATATGGAGATAATGGTGGTGGTTTATCTGAAAAAATGGGTGTTACTGATGAGCTAGATATTATTGAAGGAACACTTGCTAAAGGTTTTGGAATTATGGGTGGTTATATTGCTGCCAATAAAAATATTGCTGATATTATTAGATCTTTTGCACCTGGGTTTATTTTTACAACGTCTATGCCTCCTAGTATTGCAGCAGCAGCCATTGCTAGTATTCGTGTAGTAAAAAATAACCATTCTTTAAGGTTAGAGCTCCATGAGCGGGCAAACAAACTTAAACAATTAATGCTAGAAAGAAATCTGCCTATTATTAAAAATGATAGCCATATAGTTCCTTTGTTAGTCCGAGATTCTGCAAGATGCAAAGAGATTTCTGATATTTTGTTAAATGAATTTTCAATTTACGTACAACCTATTAACTATCCAACTGTTCCCAAAGGAACCGAGAGACTAAGATTCACACCAACCCCCTACCACGACAATCAAAAGATGCAGTATTTAGTGGATTGTCTGGATCAAATTTGGAGTGAGCTAAAGTTATCCAGAGCTGCTTGATTTATTAATTATTCACAAAGTGTATAAACCAAACATCTAGAAGTTTCATTTAGAGTCCTAAATAGAATCAAAAGGAGAACACTCGTCTTATTTTGCGCGAGTTGTTAACAGAGCCTGTGGATTAGCTTTTAGAAGCACGTTTTCTTTCGTGCTCTAGTAAGAATTTTTTTCTTAGTCTTAAGTGTTGAGGAGTGACTTCTAATAACTCATCTTCATTAATGTAAGCCATTAACTCTTCTAAATTCATAATAACCGGTGGTATCAGAGATACTGCTTCGTCATGGCCAGATGTACGCATGTTCGTAAGCTGCTTTCCTTTCATGACATTGATAACTAGATCATTTTCTCTAGAATGTTCTCCAACAATCATTCCTTGGTATACTTCTGTGTTATGAGAAACAAACATTTTACCTCTCTCCTGAAGTTTCCAAATAGCAAAAGCAACTGCCTTTCCTGTATCAATTGATATTAAAGCTCCACTTCTTCTTCCAATAATTTCACCTTTAAATGGTCCATAAGAATGAAAAATTCTGTTTAGAACTCCTGTACCTTTGGTATCTGTTAAAAATCTACTTTGATATCCAATTAGCCCTCTAGATGGTGCTTTAAAAATAATACGTTTTTTGGCAGCTCCAGTGTCTTTCATGTCTGTCATCTCAGCTTTACGCTGATTCATATTATCGATTACGCTACTTGCATATTCTTCATCCACATCAATAGTGACTTCTTCCATTGGTTCTAATTTTTGACCATCTTCTGTTTTGTATAAAACTTTTGGTCTTGATACTGTTAATTCAAAATCTTCTCTTCTCATGGTTTCAATCAAAACTCCAATTTGAAGTTCTCCTCTACCACCAATCTCGAAAGCATCTTTGCCATCATTTTCTCTGAAAGTAATTGCAACATTACTTTCTGCCTCTTTCATTAATCGCTCACGAATAACTGTAGAGGTAACTTTTTTACCATTTTTACCTGCAAAAGGAGAATCGTTAACCGTAATGGTTACTGACATAGTTGGAGGATCTATTGGAGTAGATTGCAATGGTTCTTCAACTGCTACATCACAAATAGTATCTGCAACCGAAGCATCTGCTAATCCAGCAATACAAACAATATCACCAGCAGAAACCGTTTCCGCAGGAATTCTTTCTGTACCAGCAAAAGTAAAAAGTTTAGTTAATCTTCCAGTATCCACTTCTTCGCCTTTTAAATTAATAGCTTTTACATTATCGTTCATTTTTGCAGTTCCATGAATAACCCGTCCTACTAAACATCTGCCTAAATAAGAATCTGCACTAAGCAATGTAACCAACATCGCAAAAGGTCTTTCCTTGTCGACTTTTGGTTCTGACACATGCTCTAAAATTAAATCTAATAATGGGTGTAAATTTTCTCTTGGATCTTCTAATTCTTTTGCACACCATCCTGCTCTTCCAGATGCATACAAAATAGGAAAATCTAACTGTTCGTCTGTTGCGTCTAGAGAAACAAATAAATCAAAAACTTCATCAATAACTTCTTTGGGTCTGCCATCGGGTCTGTCAATTTTATTAATAACGACAATGGGTCTTAGGCCTTGCTTCAATGCTTTTCCTAAAACAAATTTTGTCTGCGGCATTGGACCTTCTGCTGCATCAACCAAAAGAATAACACCATCTGTCATTCCAAGAACACGCTCTACTTCTCCACCAAAATCTGCGTGACCTGGCGTGTCAATAATATTCATTCGAACGTCTTTCCACATCACCGATGTAGGTTTTGCAAGAATAGTAATTCCTCTTTCTTTTTCTAAATCACCAGAATCCATTAACCGTTCAGCTACGGCCTCATTGTCTCGAAACATTCCACTTTGCTTCATAATATTATCAAGCAAGGTTGTTTTCCCGTGGTCAACGTGGGCAATAATAGCGATATTTCTTAACTTTAATTCCATATTTTCGATTGTTAATACATGTTGTTTTTTTAAAATCCAGTGAATTTTTTAATTTCGTTTATTAAAAAAAATTAATTGTCAGGATTGGTTAGATCGTCCAAAGTAATTGTTTTATTAATATCGTGCATCTCTACACGTTTTTCTCTGGGAGCACTTGTAAAAGATGGAGTGGTGGTAGTGGTAGTTAAGGGGGCCCGCTTCAATTTTTTAGAAGCTAAACGACTTTTTCGTTTTTGCTCCTTTTGCATAGCACGTTCACCACGCTTTGCTTTGTAATTGTAGTGTATGCCCAAAACGGGCCTCCTAACTATTTTACGATTGGGATTATTCTTGCTTTAGATTTACTGCAGAAGGTCCTTTAGGGCCGTCTTCTACGTCAAAATTAATAGAACTTCCTTCATCTAAGTAATCTAAGCCAGCCGCTTGGACTGCAGAGATATGAACGAAAACATCTTTTTTTCCGTCTTCACGTTCAATGAAACCAAAACCTTTTTTTTCATTAAACCATTTTACTTTTCCTTTTAGACTCATTTTGTACTTTCTTGTTAGTATTAGTAATTATGCATTTGTATAAACAAATACAGATCGTTTTAGATAGAAAAACATCAACAAAGTCAAACTATGATCTTTATAGGAAAATAAGCGTTACTAGGCTTATATAATAGAAGACTGCAATTATTCTTTATTAGTTAACTGGTCTTTATTCTTTAAAAATAGGCAATAAGCGATTACCTCATACAACAAATGGAATACTGTGAAAATTACCGGCAAGCTAAATATTTTGGATAGAATTCGGTATCTAGGTATTTTAGACCACACAATCAAGAATGCTTTTGCTCCAGAATACAAAGTTCCATTTTCAATCACATGCATTCTTCTTAACAAGCTAGCTTTATCCAAATTAGTACTAACTGTTGCATCGTGATTGTCTGTAATATCAATAAAATCAAACTCCTCTTTAGTAATTTTTTTATAGTGATCGATTTCAGTTTTGCAAATACTGCAGGAATGATTGTAAAAAACTTTTGTGATCATAATATAATCTTATAATCTATTTAAAAATATGAACAAAGAAAATGCAAGCAGACTGTGGAAAATAATACAGAAAGCTGGGGATTATTTACAAGGTCAGTTACCAGATCACCCCAATCATCCCAAAGGTAGAAATCCTTACGCACATGTTGCCCTTTGCGTTAAAAATAAATTTAACAATAGCTACAAAGATATTGAGGATGAAAAGTTTAATGAAGTAACGAATTATATTGAATTCTTAAAACAGAATCCTAATTAAGACTTATTATTTCATAACGCCAAATTCCTTTTTGATTAAGAATTTGCCTTGCAATAGCCATATCTTTTTTTCGATACCATATTTGGGTATCTAGTCCTTCTCCCTTGATATTAAAAACTGAAGTTTTGGTTGTCTGCCCTTTTACTTCTATTGTTTCATTTTTGAGAAAAGTAACTTTTTGATTTCGCATCTTACAAGTGATGCCTGAAATTTGTGTATTTTTTTTTAAAATTTCATGGTTCCAATAAGAAGAAATTGCAAAATCTTTATTTAAAGAGCCTTTATAATTGGTTCCCTCTATTAAATAATTTTTATTATTTTGTGCCTCTATATTGCAAAATTTCAATTTTCCATTGTCGGAAGTTTTAGAATTAAATCTAAATAGAAGTCCGTCCTGATCGTATACTTCTGTGCCTTCAGATTGGTATTTATAAAATGAAATCCCTAGTTTTTTAATTTCAAACTGGATCTCATTTTTAACCGTTAACATTCCTCTGTCTCTACTAAAAATAATATTATGATAACCAACCTTGTTATCGTTTCTATATATTTCAAATTTTATTTCGTTTAAATTTTCATAATGCTGAATATGAGCATTGGATATTCCAATAAGCATAAGCACAAAAACAATTATTAAAGAGATAATTTTACTCATTAAGAAAACTTATACTTTGTATTTAATTGTAAAAAAAATTAAAAATAAGTTACATGCTATTTTGAACAAAATACCGCAGGCATGGATATTGTTAATTCTTACGTTGTCTTAAATCTATACGCCAAAATCTAAGGTGTTATATTAAAAATTCTATGAAGATAAGTTTAGATAATTTAAATCAAACAATTACCAATTGTTCTAAGTGCCCGAGATTAGTTGCTTTTAGAAAAAAAATTTCAAAAGAAAAAAGGAAACAATACCGTAATCAAATCTACTGGGGGAAACCTACTCCTGGATTTGGCGATAAAAAATCAAAAATAATCATTTTTGGTCTCGCGCCAGCAGCTCACGGAGCTACTAGAACGGGCCGTGTATTTACAGGAGATAAATCAGGAGATCTTCTGTTTAAGTGCCTTTACAAAGCGGGTCTATCTAATCAGTCAACCTCTACCGATATTAACGATGGTTTAAAACTATCCTGCTTTATAACCAATGTTTTAAAATGTGTGCCTCCAGGAGATAAGCCAGAATTAAAAGAATTATTAAACTGTTCTAAGTTTTTGGAAGGAGAACTACATATCCTAAGAGAGGCCAAAATTTTGGTTACAATTGGTAAAGTAGCTTTCGATGAAATATTAAAATTTTATCAAAGGAAGTATTCGCTTGATAAAAAAAATTATATTTTTGGTCATGGTAAAAAATATAAACTTCCAGATGGGAAGTTGTTGGTAAGCTCTTACCACACCTCTCCAAGAAATTTTAATACAGGCTTAATAAATGAAAGGAAAATTACAAATCTTTTTAAATTAGTAAAAAAATTAAAAATTAATTAGTTTAAATAATAGTGGTATTAAAATAGATGTCGCAATTCCACTTAAACCCAGAGCTAATGCAGCAAATACACCTGCGGTTTTATTTTTGCTCATAGCCCTAGCAGTCCCTATTCCATGACTAGCAAGTCCAAAAGCAAATCCTCGTGCGGTCATATCTTTTACTCTCAATACATCTAAAGCAAATGTACCAAAAGAAGCTCCTACAATTCCTGTGATGATTGTAATAATTGCGGTTAAAGAAGGAACACCCCCTATAAGCTCCGAGATACCCATGGCAATAGGAGCGGTGACAGATCGTGGCATCATACTATAAATAATTTCAAGATCTAAATTCATTAATTTTGCAAAAAAGTAAGTGCTGAAAATTGCAAATAAAGAACCTAGGACAAGTGAAATAAAAATACTTCCTGATTCTTTTTTAATTAGATGAATTTGTTTGTAAATGGGTATGGCCAAAGCAACGGTAGCTGGCCCCAACATAAAATGAATAAACTTTGCTCCATTAAAATATCTTTCGTAAGAAACATCCGTACCAATTAAAACGCCCGACACAATTAATATAGAAATAGCAACTGGATTCACTAATGGGTTTAGCTTGGATTTTTTATAAAAATAATCTCCAATTAAAAAAGCGCCAATAGTTAAAGTAAGCCAAAACAGAGGTTCTGCCTGTAAATAAACCCAAATATTATATAATTTATTTTTTTCTATCATTTTTTTTAAATCGATTATTGATGGCTTCCATAACAAGCGCTGTAAAACCAATGGTTAAAATGGTACTAAAAAAAATTACCCCCAAAACCTCGATATAATTTTTTTCTAAATAAGAAAGATGCATCACAACACCCACTCCTATTGGGACAAACAGCAAGGAAAGGTAATTAGAAATATGAGTAGCTGTAGAAACGATTTCATTTTTTGCTTTATTAACAAAAATATTTTTACTATTTTTTAATAATATAAAGCTAATTAATAAAAGAATTAAGCCAATAACTGGTCCTGGAATAGTAAGTTCGAAATATTTTTGAACGGATTCTCCAATAAGCTGAAACAGAAAAATTATAAAAATACTTTTTAACATTCTCTTCCTCTTATTTGTGATCGACTATGTCTGAAATATAAAAACTAATCTAATTGAGAGGCAACAAATTCCCAGTTAGCAAGATCATTAACAAAAGCTTTTAAATAGTCAGGTCTTCTATTTCGATAATCAACATAATAAGAATGCTCCCACACATCACAACCAAAGATAGGTTTCATATTGTCGACCAAAGGATTAGATGCGTTTGCAGTTTTGGTAACTACTAATTTTCCGTTATTAATTGCTAGCCAAGCCCAACCAGACCCAAACTGTGTGGTACCTGCTTGAATAAAATCTTGTTTAAATTGATCTACACTTCCAAAGTCTGAAATAATTCTTTTTTCTAGTTCTGGCGGCATTGCTCCACCACCTTTTGGCTTCATGCAATTCCAAAATAAAATATGATTCCAATGCTGTCCTGCATTATTAAAAATCCCAGCTTTAGACGTGTCCGCTGCAGTCTTGCTAATAATTTCTTCTAAGGACAATCCAGAAAGATCTGTGTCTTTAACAAAGTTATTCAAGTTAGTAATGTATGTTTGGTGATGTTTGCCGTGATGAAGATCAAGAGTCTCCTCAGACATTACTGGAGCTAAAGCATTTTTTGGGTAGTTTAAAGTTGGAAGTTCAAATGTCATAATTTATTTTCTAAAATATTTTTTTTTTAAATAGTTAGAAAATAATACCATAAAACCCATTCCTAATAAAGGAAGAAATATTTCTGGAGTATAAAACAAATCAAAACTCAATTGTTTGTTATTTTCAAATGCCCCTGCAAATCCACTGGCAATACTAACAGAGATAATGATGGGCACCAATTCTCCAAAAAAAGTGGCTAAAAAAAAATTCTTTACTTTCATATTAAACAAAACTGGCATGACATTTTTAACTGGAAAAGGAATTCCAGGAATGACACGAATAAAAAAGAAATAACTAAATTCATTTTCACTGAAGTGTTTTGTTAGTGAAGAAAATCTGTTGCTTAGATACTGATGAACTAAATCTTTAAAATAATGATTGGCAAATACATAAAGAAGCGAGGCTCCTATAGAAAATGAAACAATGGAAAGTACTGATCCCCACACCACTCCAAAAGCAAAGCCAGCAATAATTACCAAAGGCAATCCAAAGCCCATTAGAAATACCCATATAATGGCTACTAAAAAATAGATAACTGACAATAAAATAAAGTTTTGATCTCTAAAATTGAATATTCTTTCTTTATTGTTTTTTAAAAACTCCAGATCTAAAAAGGAATTGGCTCCATAATAAAAAAACAAGACAACCACCAAAGTCACAATGGATAAATAGGCAAGGCCTATCACTATTTTTAGCTTGGAAAATTTTTTCATATATTGATATTTAATACTTAATTTATCCTGTACATCCTAAATCTAATTACCTATAAATAGCGAAAATTTAAATATAGCAAATATAGCAATGAAACGTACATTTCAACCAAGCAAAAAAGTAAGAGCTAGAAGACACGGATTCCGTTCGCGAATGGCTACTAAAAGTGGAGTAAAAGTCATAGCAAGAAGAAGAGCAAAAGGTAGAAAAAGAATATCTGCTTAGTGTAATGGCAGCTTCCATCCAATTTGAAAGTCTTTCTGGCAATACTGAATTTAAACAGATTTTAAAAAGTAAAAAAATAATATCAAAATTATTTACGATTTATTATAGAAAACTAGAGCAAGAACTAAGCAATAATCGAAAAGTAGTGTTAAGCTGTGTTTCTGCAAAAAAACTTGGTAACGCAGTCAAAAGAAATAAAATTAGAAGAAGATTAAAAATGGCAACCAGAAAAGCAATTGTAGAACTGAGCTCTTCGTTTAACAAAAAATATAAATACGCAATTTTTGCAAAAGCAAAAGTATATGACGAGAACTTTCAAAATTTAGTAGAAGAGCTGAAGAGCAAATTTAAAGAAACAAATTAAAAGTACATTTATGAATCAATTCTTGAGTCAATGCGTCATCGGTATAATAAAGGGTTATAAATATTTAATTTCTCCTTTGTTGCATCATTCTTGTAGATTTGAACCGACATGTTCTGATTATTTTATAGATTCAGTTAAAGTGCATGGTTGTCTTAAAGGTTGTGGCAAGGGAACTCTCCGAATATTAAAATGTCATCCTCTAACTTGGTTGGGTGGTAGCGCTGGATACGACCCTGTACAGAAAGAAAAAAATATATAATGGATACTAAAAATGTTTTAACAGCCATCATACTTTCCACTATTATCATTGTAGGCTGGCAAGTGCTTGTAGTAGATCCTGAAATAAAAAAAGAACAGGCAAAAATAGAAAAAACCATACAAACAAAACCAACTGCAGGAAAGCCATCGGCTCCATCTTTAAATAAAAAAATTCAAGTACAGGAAAAAAAAGTATCTAGACAAGAAGCCCTACTAACAGACCAAAGAGTAAAATTAGACAATGCAAAAATTACTGGTTCTATTTCTTTAGTAGGTGCACTGATTGATGATGTCACATTAAAAAATTACCAAGAAAGCCTTGATGAAAATAGCAAACAAGTAGTTATTCTAAATCCTAAAAAAATTAACAAAGGATATTATTTAGAAAGTGGCTGGGCCAGTGCTAATAATATTAACGTTCCTGATAACAATAGTGTTTGGAAACTTACTAGAAACAGAACTCTTACCCCCAGAACTCCTATAGAATTAGAATGGGACAATCAAAACGGCTTAGTTTTTACAAAAAAAATTGAGATTGATGATCAGTATTTATTCTCTATTACCGAAAGTATTAAAAACAATTCTAAGGGTACTGTAGATCTTTTTCACTACTCTCAAATAACTAGAAAAGAAAAACCACAAGTTCAAGATTTTTACATTCTGCATGAGGGTTTAGTTGGAGTGATTGATGAAACCCTTCAAGAAGAAGATTATGACGATGTTAAGGACAAGAACCAAAAATACCAAGGGACTTCAGGTTGGCTTGGTATTACAGACAAATATTGGCTCACAGCAATTGTTCCACAAAAAAAACAAGCCTTTAATGCAGAATTTATTTACGACACTGCTTACAAGGCTAATTATATTTTAACTAACCCAACATCCATTCCATCTGGGAAAACAAATTCAAGCTCTTCTCAATTTTTTATAGGAGCTAAAGAAGTAAAGACAATTGATGGATACGCAGAATCTGCGAATATCAACAAATTTGATTTAGCGATTGATTGGGGATGGTTTTACTTTTTTACAAAACCTTTATTTTTTATCATCGATTATTTATATAATTTTTCAGGTAATTTTGGATGGGCCATTGTTTTATTGACTGCTGGAATAAGAATTTTATTTTTTCCACTTGCAAACTACTCTTTTGCATCTATGGCTAAAATGAAAGCTCTACAGCCAGAAATAGCTAGAATGAAAGATTTATATAAAGACGATAAACAAAAAATTCAAACGGAAATGATGGGTCTGTATAGAAAAGAAAAAATCAATCCTGTCTCTGGTTGTTTACCGATGCTAATTCAAATTCCATTTTTCTTCGCTATTTACAAAATGCTATTTGTAACTTTAGAAATGAGACACGCTCCATTCTTTGGTTGGATTCAAGACTTGTCAGCACCTGACCCAACTTCGTTGTTTAATTTGTTTGGTTTAATACCATGGGATCCTCCTTCATTTTTAATGATTGGTGTATGGCCTATTTTAATGGGTGTAAGCATGTGGATTCAGCAGAAGCTAAATCCTGCTCCAACTGATCCTATACAAGCTAAGATATTTGCATTCTTTCCTCTATTCTTAACTGTAATGCTAGCTTCGTTTCCTTCGGGACTGGTAGTCTATTGGACGGTTAACAACGTTCTAACTATGGCACAGCAATATGTAATTATTAGAAAAACTACAATCAAAACAGTCTAGATGGATTTTTCTGAGTTTTGGCCCAAAGAGGCTCCTCCCCTAAAAGAAGCAACTAAGTTCATTGAAAAATATCAAAATAAGAAAATCATTCTAAAATACGGCGGTCAAGTAATGGCAACTGACCAGTTAACCAAGGCTTTTGCTCAAGATGCTGCTGTCTGTAAAAGAATTGGTGTAAAGCCAATTGTTATTCATGGTGGTGGCCCTCAAATCAAAATAAAATTAAAAAAACATGATATTGAATCTAAATTTATTTTAGGTTTAAGGGTAACAGATGAAAAAGTTATTAAAATAGTAGAAGAAGTTTTGCTTAATGAAATTAACCCAGATTTGGTAAACACTATTCAACAATATGGAGCTAAAGCTGAATCTGTAACCGTTAAAAAAAACAATATTATTCATGTTACTAAAGCTATTAATCCTGAGCTTGGATTTGTCGCTGAGCCAGAAAATAT
>OJEB01000017.1_pt1 | contig 38063 bp, 42 predicted proteins | sample 1593121 | NCBI WGS metagenome assembly OJEB01 (sample SAMN05416718, study PRJEB24817) | seawater metagenome | isolation source: Sea water | place: Canada:Atlantic | collected 2013-07 | reverse complement strand
TAGTCTCGTGGGCTCGGAGATGTGTATAAGAGACAGGCGTTACACTCGCTATGTCTTGGATAAAGCTGCCTAGAAATTAAATACCAAATGGCCCCAAAATATTACTTGAATATTCGGGTCTATTATATAACATATCATTATTACACTTATGGATTTAGAGAAAGGAAATCCAATTGAAACCACAAACAACCACACCAGCGGTAGCTGCAACAGGAGCTACTACTGTCTGGACAAACGGTCCTACTGCTCCTCCAATAAATATGCTAAGAGAAGAGAGAAAGACAAGTTGTACACATCATTTAGTAAAGTCGGAATATTCATCACAACTAGAGGACATAATGTCCCGTTAAATAAATCAGTATGTGTACATCACAATTCACTTGAGATAACGCTACCGAGGCTATGGATTATCTTATCTTATGGATGAAACACTAAAATGGAAGCACGTAACCTACTGCTTATACTAGACTTATGTAAGACTGTGGATGACACAATGATGCTCACCACATTACAAATCTTTTTGTCTATAGCAGCCAACGAAGACGCAGGGGAAGAACCCTTGGGTATCACTGACTTCACTAAGATACATCACCTGACTTTAGCATCTGCTTCACGTCACTGTATGGCCCTTAGTGAGACAAGACGGCAAGGGGATGACGGTCTAGGTCTCATTGATATCAAGACAAATCCCCTTTCACGTAATGCAAAGCAATTAACCTTAACAACGAAAGGAAAGCGTCTGTACGATAACATTCGTGCGGTCTCAAAATAAACTTACATGACTGTAACAAAGCGAGGCAATCGCTTCCAAGCCTACATCACTGTAGGTCAGGAGCGTCACCGCCGCAACTTTGCTACCAAAGTAGAAGCACTTATCTGGGAAGAGCAAGTTAGGGACGCAATAACCCTCAACAAGCCTCTCCCAGATGCAACCCCCCAATCATCATCAACAACTTGGTCTCTGGATGACGCTGCATCTAGGACTTGGGCTATGTTTTGGGAAGGCTCTCGCTCTGAGGAGAAAGTAGCCATCAACATGAACCGTGCTTTGAATTACTTTGGTAAGCGTAAGCCTGTGGCTGACATATCAACAGAAGCTGTTGATGATTACATCTTATTCTTGAAAGGTAAAAAACTAGCCAATGCCACCATCAACCGTAACTTGGCAGCATTATCCAAGATGCTTACGGTGTCATTAGACTACAACAAAATCATCAAGAAGCCCAAGATCAATAGGCTGAAGGAGACCAATTGGCGTATGCGTTGGTTCACCGTAGATGAGGTTAATATATTGTTGCATACGGCTAAGACCGCAGGGTATACCGACCTGTACGATGCAATCGCTGTCAGTGTTGACACTGGGGTTCGACTAAACGAATTACAGGAGATCAAGGAAAGCAGCATCAGAGATGGTAGACTAAATGTCGATGGCAAAAACCACGATTGGCGGTCTATCCCCCTGACACATAGGGCGTATGAGATACTTTCTCGCAGGGCCGAGGTGATCAGGAATCTTAGTCCTCCTGTTGATCCTAATAGGCACCATGTGAGGGTACGCCTATTCCCTGAGGGCGGGTGGTTACGACCTCAGTGGGAGCGTGTCAGGGGACTTGCCTTCTCAGAGGGTGAGCTTAAACCAGACAAGGGCTATGACATAGTATGGCATACCATGCGACACACCTTTGGGTCACGGTTGGCTCAGAAGGGTGTGGCCCTTCAAGTCATCAAGGACCTAATGGGGCATAGGACTATACAAACCACCCTTCGTTATGCCAAGCTTGCCCCTTCAAATGCTAAAGATGCTATAGCATCCTTGGAATAATGGACACTATAGTTTACACTGTAAACTCCGCACTTGTAGACATATATCTACTGGTGTAATAATCTTGAGAATGGTGGCGCAACCTGTGGCGTAACAGCTATTTCGGTGGCGTCACCTACTCAGGCCTCGTGGTGGAATTGGTATACACAAAGGACTTAAAATCCTTCGCCTTCAATGGCTTACGGGTTCGAGTCCCGTCGAGGCTACCATTACTTAGTTACCTTACAGGAGACTTAAAATGTACCGTAAAATACTTACACATCTGCAATCACCTAAAATTACCATAAAAATAAGGCTTATTGCGGTGGTATCCTGCCTCCTTAATGCTGCTTTCATTTGTGCAATAATCATTGTGGCGTAACGCGCCAAGTGGCGCACTTGTGGCGTATTTAATACTGGACACTATAGTCCCCCCAGCCCCCCAACATACCTTTAGGATACAATGAATGACTGATCTCCTTGAGACACAGAAGCAGCTTGAGCTTGAGATGCACCTTACAGGCATCGAAGGCTACCGAAAGAAAGTACAAAGCAGCATTGCTAATGGGATTGAGAGTAACACACCCTACGGCCTAATGATGCTGAAGCGGAGTGTTGATGCAGTGGCAGCATCTTGTGATAGCTTTGTGATAGGCGCATTGTCAGGGGCAGTAACTAAGTCACCCTCCTCTGCTACATTGATGAACAGTTTAGACAGCGAGGTGTGTGCCTACGTCACCTTGAAGGCTTGTGTTGATGGTGTATCAGGCACCACCTCTTTAACTAAATTAGCTATGAAGATTGGTGGTAGTTTAGAGGACCAGTTCAAGCTAGATTTCTTTAAGCAACAGGATCAATTCATCTTCAATAAGATTTATAAGAAGGTGACTGCTCAAACCACTAATCGTTATTACCGCCGTTATAACCTCTTGAGGGAACTTACCCGCCTAGAGCTAACCGTGGCAGAAGCTTGGAACAAGCATGAGAAGATGACCCTAGGCTGTAAGCTTATCGATTTGGTTATCCAAACTACAGGCTTGATCAAGATTGAGACACAGACTGTTGGTCGCAACAAGACTGTCTTAATGATTAGAGGCACTGAAGGCACTCTGGAATGGATCAATAAGGTGAATGGCAGAGGTGAGGCCCTATGCAACTCCTACGGCCCCTGTGTGATCAAACCAAAGGATTGGACTACTCCCATCGATGGTGGCTTCTACACGGCAGAGCTATTCAATGTTCCTCTGATCAAGACCAGCAATCTCAACTACTTTGAGGATATGCAGTATTACCCGATGCCTGAGGAGTACTCAGCAATCAATACCTTGCAAGGCTCTAAGTTTCAGATCAATCAGCCCATCCTTGAGTTCATGCAGGAGTGTTGGAGTACAGGCCTGTCTTGGGGTGGCTTGGTGAGCCGTGAGGATAGCCCTCTACCACCATTCCCCTTTAGCCCTGACAAGGACACTAAGAACCTCAACGAGGCTGATGCTATTAAGTTCAAGGATTGGAAAAAGGCAGCTACCCGCGTCTACCAGTTCAATGCCCGTTCAATGTCTAAACGCCTAGCAACCACTAGGACCCTACAGATTGCTGAGAAGTACAAAGAGTTTGATGAGATGTACTTTGTCTACCAGAATGACTTTAGGTTCAGAAAGTACGTCACCAGTGCCTTTCTTAGCCCTCAGGGGGCTGACCCTTCCAAAGCTCTCCTTCACTTCTCTAAGGGCCGCAAATTGGGCAAGAGGGGTGCTTTCTGGTTAGCAGTACAGGGTGCCAACACTTATGGTGAGGATAAGATTACCCTGCAACAGCGATACGATTGGGTAAAGGAGAATAGTCCTTGGATCATCAAGTGTGCTGAAGACCCTATGGTCTACAAAGAATGGTGTGATGCTGACAAGCCTTGGCAGTTCCTTGCCTTCTGTTTTGAGTGGCAGGGGCAAAGTATTTTGGGCGAAAATTTTGAGAGCAAACTACCAATCGCTTTAGACGGGTGTAACAACGGTATCCAGCACTTGAGCGCATTGGCTAGGGATTATCGCGGTGGTGAGGCCACTAATCTCATGCCCAGCGCAATGCCTAACGATATCTACCAAGAGGTGGCTGATGCCTGTGTCGAGGAGCTAGAGAAGCGCGATGACCCTGTGGCTACCAAGTGGTTGAAGTTTGGGGTCACCAGAAAGTGTACAAAGAGACCAGTAATGGTTGTGCCTTATGGTGGTAGGCTCTTTAGCTGCCGTGGGTACATCGAAGAGTACATCCATGACCAACTGGCTGACGGGAAACCTGATGTCTTTGAGGGTAAGTACTTTGAGGCCAGCAATTACCTTTCGCGTATCCTTTGGGAGTCAATCAGCGAGGTGGTTGTGTCAGCCCGTAAGGTTATGGATTGGGTACAAGGCATTGCTTCCTTAGCAAGCAAGGCTGGCTTCCCTATGGCTTGGCAGACACCAACAGGTGCCTTTGTTAGTCAGAACTATGAGGCCTTAACAAGTAAGAGGGTCACCACCCACATCGATGGTGTGCTGGTGAAGCCTCAATTCAGAGAAACAACAGAAGGAAAATTAGATCGGAGAAGATCAGTTAACGGTTCTAGTCCTAATTTTATTCACAGTTTGGATGCAAGTGCGATGACAAAGACCATCAACCTATGCAGACAGCGAGGACTAACCGACTTTTGTATGATCCACGACAGCTATGCGGTTCATGCAGGTGAGTTATCAAACGGGGAGAATTGTACTGATGTATTATTTGCATCACTACGTGAGGCCTTCGTTGATATGTATGTAAACAATAACCCTCTAAGTGACTTGCGAGAAAGTATCTTAGAGATCGTAGACAAAGTACCAGAGCCACCAAAGATGGGGACCTTGGATATCACTAAGGTTACTGAGAGTGAGTTCTTCTTTTCCTAGTATTAAAGTGCTTCCACTTGTGGATGTAATAATGGACACTATAGTCCCTACGAAACTTGGAAAGGTAAAATATGAGTGTCGAGGCAACCGCAGCTTTGATGATTATGCGTGGGCAACAAGTGCCTGTGGATATGATCATTAAGCTACAAGAATTGGGCATAAACTTTGATGCGTTTGAGAAGCGACACATCTTGAATGACAAATATATTCTCAACGTGAACGATGAAACTACAAAGGAAAATTAATGGCTATAGTTACACCAAAAGGCACGGCAATGTGGGCGAAACTTTTCACACCTGATTTCAAATTCAGTGATGTTGGAGAGTACAGTGTGGCACTAACCCTCGGTGCTGATCAAGCTAATGATATTGTATCTAAAATTGATGCACAGTTGAACGTATCGCTTGAGAAAGCACAGAAAGAAAACCCCACAAAAAAGGGTTCAATCAAGCCAGCAAACCCGCCTTACAAAGAAGTGTATGACGAGCAGGGTAATGCCACTGGTGACATTGAATTTAAATTCAAACAGAAGGCAGTAGTCCAGACCAAGAACGGTCCACTTAAAAAGAAACCAGCCGTAGTAGATGCCAAAGGTAAACCCATTCGGGAACCCATCGAAGTAGGTAATGGTTCAGTGATGAAGGTAGCGTTTGATATGTACCCTTACTACACAGCTATGGCTGGTGCAGGGGTATCGCTGAAGCTTACAGCAGCGCAACTAATTGATGTCAAAGGTAGCTTTAAGTTCGACGTTGAGGATGGCTACGAGTTCTCCGAAAGCGATGTAAAACAAAACGATGAAGACTTCACCAACGAAGAAGAAACCCCCCGTCAAACCGACGATACTGGGGACTTCTAAAGATACTAAATTCCGATCAGGTTTAGAGCGCAACCTAGCTGCTGATCTCGACAAAAAATGTACCGACTACACCTATGAACAAGAGCGGATACCTTACTTTGTCGAGCGCAAATATGTTGCTGATTTTATTCTACCCAATGGCATCATCGTAGAAGCCAAAGGCTGGTTCAAATCTGCTGATCAGCGGAAGATGAGAAACCTCAAAGAACAACACCCAGACCGTGAATTTCGGTTTGTATTTCAGAGGCTTAATTCCAAAGTTCAAGGTAGCACAATGACTTGCGCCGATTGGTGCGAGAAGTACGGCTTCCTGTATGCAGAAACTTTTGTCCCAAAGGAGTGGGTAAATGAGAAAGATTAATCTGATCGTAGTTCACTGTTCAGCCACCAAAGCTGATCAGGAATGTAATGCAGACATCATTGACAAGTGGCACCGCAAACGGGGCTGGCGAAAGATTGGATATCATTACGTCATCAACCGTAGCGGATTGCTAGAGACAGGGCGCAAGCTTGAAGAGGTAGGCGCACATGTCAAAGGCAAGAACAAACACAGCATAGGTATTTCTATGATTGGTGGCCTTGATGCCAATGGTGATCCTGAGTGTAACTATACAAAGGAGCAATGGAAGCAGTTGGATGAACTGGTCAGTCAGCTACAGGCTGATTACCCAGAGGCTGATGTGGACGGGCATAATAGTTTTGCCGCAAAAGCATGTCCCTGTTTCAACGTAAAAGAATGGTTGAAGAACGAGAAGAAAGCTCTTTCGTAGCGCATCAACCTTGTCCAAAATGTACATCAAGAGATGGCTTCGCCCTCTACGATGACGGGCATGGTTACTGCTTTGTGTGTCAGCATTATCAACACGCTGACTTAGAACATACCCCTTTAAAACGTGAGGTTAAAATGGCAACTACGCAGTTAGTTGAGCGGGACAGTTATGTCCCTTTGAACAGACGTAAACTTAGCGAAGAGACCTGTAAAAAGTGGGACTACCACTTGTCAGATTTCAATGGCAAGAAGTGTCATGTCGCTAATTACAAAGACGCACAAGGGCAGACGGTGGCGCAGAAGTTGCGCTTTGCTAACAAAGACTTTCTTTTCATAGGAGATACTAAGTCAGCCACCCTCTATGGACAGCACCTATGGCCTGACGGTGGCAAGATGGTGACTGTGGTAGAGGGTGAGCTGGACGCTTTATCCTTGCAGCAAACTATGAAGAGTTGGCCCGTTGTCTCAATCCCTAATGGGGCAGCGGGTGCAAAGAAATCAGTGCAGAAAAATTTGGAGTGGCTTAACAAATTCCAAAAAGTTAATTTCTGTTTTGATCAAGACGATGCGGGTAGAAAAGCAGCCAAAGAATGTGCTTCCCTACTACCACCATCCAAGAGCCGTATAGTTAATCTACCCTTGAAGGATGCCAACGAGATGTTGGTAGAGGGTAGGACTGATGAGTTGGTCAGGGCTGTGTGGGATGCAAAGGAGAATAGACCTGACGGTATCCTTAATGGCTCTGACCTATGGGATGAGATCAACCTAGCGAATGATGCTGAGAGTTGGAGCTACCCATACCACGGCCTCAACGAGAAGACCCAAGGCTTACGCAAGGGTGAGATCGTTACCGTTACCGCTGGGTCTGGGATCGGCAAGAGCCAACTGTGTCGTGAGTTCTCACACCACCTGTTAACGCAGGGTGAGACCATAGGCATCGTAGCATTAGAGGAGAGCATCAAGAGAAGCGCACTAGGCCTGATGGCTATAGCAGCTAACAAACCCCTTCACCTCAACGTCGAGGTCACACCAGAGGAGAAGCTAGAGGCATTTGAAAGTACCCTAGGTACAGGCCGCGTGTTCCTGTACGATCATTGGGGGTCCACAGAGGCTGACAATCTTTTGGATAAAATACGTTACTTAGCTAACGGCTGTAACTGTGGCTTCATCATACTTGATCACATCTCAATCGTTGTGTCCTCAGGTATGGAAGGTGGCGATGAGCGTAAGCTGATTGACAAGTTGATGACCCTGCTACGTGGCCTGTGCGAGGAGCTAAAGATTGGACTAATTCTTGTCAGCCACCTCAAGCGTCCAGACGGTAAGGGACATGAGGAAGGTAATGTCACAAGCTTGAGCCAACTCAGAGGCAGTGCAGCAATCGGTCAGTTGTCAGATATGGTAATTGGCTGTGAACGAAACCAACAAGACCTTGAGAACAGCAACATCACTACCGTTAGAATATTGAAGAATAGATGGACGGGCGAGACAGGCATAGCAACACACCTAGAGTACGACAAACATACAGGACGTATGAATGAGGTCTCTATGCCTAGCGATGAAACCTTCACCACTACAGAGGACTTTTAATGTTTGTTTACATAGTAATCTTGATCCACATGGGGGGCTACAAAGTACACGCTCCCAACGTGGTCTTCACGAATGAGAAGCACTGTGAAGTGTACAAGGACATGGATTACAAGAGGCTGTATAACACCGCACCTGATCCCTACGCCGAGATCGTATCCATGTGTATAAAATTACCAGAGAAGGCTTAGTATGAGCAACAAGGTTAGATTAGATATAGAACTAGAAGTTTTGTTTGGTGACGAGGGCGTAGAAATCTACCCTTACATCGATGGTAATACCGATAGCGAGGATGTAATTATCGTTAATTGGGACGCACTATATATGGAAACTGTTAATACAGCATTTGACTGTGGCAGTATCGCTGACACCGCTGACAAGCTAGAGGAAATGGCAGACCGATTACGTCAGTATATTCTTGACAACTAAAGCATCCACTTATGCAACAAGTTACTCCTGAGAGAGGACTAAACTATGAGACTTGTATTCGACATAGAGACCGATGGTCTTGACCCAACTGTAATCCACTGCATCGTAGCTAAGGACGTAGACACTAAGGCTGTCTACAGGTTCTATTGGGGTATGATACCCGATGGTGCCAAGCTACTCTCAATGGCTAAAGAACTAATAGGCCATAACATTGTGGCATATGATATGGTTGTGATGCGTAAGTTTTTCCCTGATTTATTTGGCGAAAGTTTACAGTGTAAACTCACAGACACATTAGTTCTGTCCCGTCTACTGTGGCCTGACCGCCGCGAAAAAGACTTTAAGCTTCATAGAGAGGGCCGCTTGATACCAAAGCTCATTGGCTCCCATAGCCTCAAGGCTTGGGGCCAGAGGTTAGGTGACCTTAAAGATAGCTTTGGTGAAAGCACCGATTGGTCAGAGTTTAGCGAGGAGATGCTAGACTACTGCGAACAGGATGTGGAACTAAACTACCGTCTGTATCAACTATGCCTAAAGCAGAAGTGTAGTCAGGATGCTATAGACCTAGAGCATGACATACATTCCATCTGCCTAAAGCAGACTGACAATGGGTTCCCATTAGATGAGGATAAGGCTGTCAAGCTTTACTCCCGTCTCAGTACACGCAGACAGGATATCTACAATGAGTTGGTAGATACCTTTGGGTCATGGTGGGAGCCTGTAGGCATCATCACTCCCAAGCGTAGTATCAAATACAAGTCAGTAGACAGGCAGTCAGTGTGGAAGGATACACCCTACACCAAGATCAAGAGAACTACGTTTAACCCAGCTAGTCGGCATCACATAGCCCAGAGGCTCACCCATAAGTACGGGTGGGAGCCTGAGTTATTCACTGAGACCGATGAGCCTAGGGTAGACGATAAGGTCTTGGGGTCCTTGGAGTACCCAGAGGCCAAGCTGTTAGCTGAGTACTTGCTGATCCAGAAAAGGATTGGTCAGTTAGCAGAGGGTAACCAAGCATGGCTCAAGCTGTCTAAGGATGGCAAGCTACACGGCAGGGTAAACACTATGGGATGTGTGACTTCTAGATGCACCCATAGCAATCCAAACACTGGGCAAGTTCCTAGTGTTAATGCCAAGTATGGATGGGAGTGCCGTGAGTTGTTCCATGCCCCTAAAGGCTGGCGGCTCATGGGGTGTGATGTTTCTGGTTTGGAGTTGAGGACATTAGCCCATTACGTTTCTGCTTGGGACGATGGTAGGTATGCTGACATCCTATTGGAAGGTGACATTCACCAAGCCACAGCAGACGCTACAGGCCTGTCGAGATCGAACGCAAAAACATTTCAGTACGCCCTCCTATATGGTGGGGGTGATGAGAAAATAGGTTCTATTGTTGGTGGTGGTAAGAAGGAAGGGGCTGCGCTCAAGCGTAAGTATTTCAAAGCTACACCAGCAATCAAGAAGCTAAGAACCGCAGTGCAGGACAAGGCAAAGCAAGGGTACATCAAGGGCATAGACGGTAGGAATGTTCCTATTCGCCACTCCCATGCTGCGCTCAATTCTCTCCTACAATCCTGTGGTGCGATACTGTGTAAGCGGTGGGTGGTGTTGTTCCATGACCTACTAAATAAGAACGGCTTTGTTGAAGGCGTGGACTACCAACAGGTGGCCTACGTTCACGATGAGGTGCAAGTGCTAGTAAGGGAACAAGTAGCTAATGACATTGGACTACTCTGCATCGAAGCAATTAAACTTTCTGGACAGTATTACTCCATCAGACTTCCACTCGACGGTGAGTACAAGGTCGGAGCAAACTGGGCAGAGACACACTGACCCAAATGTCCTTGGGGACATAGCGGAATACTACTCAATCACTTACCTCTTAGACCAAGGACTACATGTTTATAGAAACACTTGTTGCACTGGCCCCGTTGATCTTATTGCTATGGATGCCAGCGGTTCAGTCACCCTCATTGATGTCAAAGCTATACGCAGAGAGAGGGATTATAATGTCGCTTCTATTCGCTCACCTTTTCAGAAAAAGCTGGGTGTTCAAATACTTGATTTCGATGTTGCGACAAGGGACTTCAGTTGGAAGAAACATCGTGACTAAATACTTGCACAAGTGCAATAAATGGAAAGGCTCTTAAATGGCAGCACGTAAACAACCACCACCTTTAAAAGAAAAACCATGCCCAAAGTGTGAGGAGCTTACCCAAGCACTGAAGGACCTTAGGCGTTTAGCATCTCTCGGTAACGACCAGTTCAATATGGTTGTGCGTATGAAAATTGATGAGGTGTTATGACAATAACATTCATCCTTCATCTAATTATGACCTGTGCGTTCTTAGTCGTATCGCTGGCCTTGAGCTTCAAGTTCATTGTTGAGGCTGTGCTTGAGTACAAACAGGTAACCGCTGGAATACAAGTAATCACTGAAAGGGATATGCGTGAAGCAGAAGACAAAGAGGACGGTTCTACTGGATGGTGACATCCTTGTTTACCAAGCAGCCACAGTATGTGAGGAGCCTGTGGATTGGGGTGAAGGTCTCTGGACCCTACACGCCCATGAACAGGACGCCTTAGCATCCTTCATCAGCCAGTATGCCACGGTGTGGGAAGGTACTGACGCTGATGATGTAAAGCTATTCATCACAGGTCCAAAGAACTACAGGAAAGATGTTCTCCCAGACTACAAGGGTAACAGGACCGACAAGCGTAAGCCCCTGCTATTGAAGTGGCTGCGCGAACATCTCCTAGATAACTATGACGCCATCATGCTTGAGAACATTGAGGCTGATGATGCCATAGGCCTTTATTCTGACATCCCAAACTGTGTGATTGTAAGTAAAGATAAGGACCTCCTTACAATCTCAGGAACGCATTGGGATAAAGACAAAGGCTTCTTTGAGGTTACCCAAGAGGAAGCAGACTACAATCTTCATATGCAAATCTTAACAGGTGATGCGACTGACAACTACAAAGGTTGCACAGGCGTAGGACCAGTGAAGGCAGCTAAAATATTGGCACAGGACATGGACCCTTGGGATGCCATTGTTGGTGCTTTTAAGAAGGCTGGCTTTGGAGAGACTGAGGCCATCGTACAGGCCAGATGTGCGCGTATCCTTAGACCACATGAATATAACTTTGACACAAACGAGGCTCAACTGTGGACACCAAAGACAACATCAACAAACCAGACCACTACACCAGCGGCGGCATAGAGTGCATCGACTACATGAAGGATAACATGTCTCCGATTATGTTCTGTGGGTACTTGGAAGGTGCAGCTAAGAAGTACCTTCATAGGTACAGATACAAGGGTCAGCCTGTCGAGGACCTTGAGAAAGCTCAGTGGTACTTAAACCTGTTGGTCAAAGAGATGCGTGGGGGTGATCAAGAATGAGCTTCACCCTTATCAGTCAAGCTGGTTGTCGGTACTGCCGCAAGGCAATCATTCACCTTCAGACCACAGAGCGAACCGTCAAAGTTTATGACATCGATGAGCTTCCTTGGCTCAAGACCCTCATGGGTCAAGCGGGTCATAAGACAGTCCCTCAAATCTTCAGCCCCACTGGTGAGTACATTGGTGGGTTTGATGAGTTGGTGGAGCGAAAAGTTAGCAGCAACATAGGAGCAAGATCATCGAAGTAAAATTGCTTAATTCAATGGGTGATGATCTCACTGTTTGTAATGCAGCTAGGGTGTCCTTTGGTAAGAAGAGTGAGTGGGACCCTGATTGGCGTGATGATCACTATGAACCACTGCTTCCAGCCGACAGTAGGCTTATAAAATACCTAGCCAAGCATAAGCACACGTCACCATTCGGTCATGCCTTTGCCAGCTTCCATGTCAAGGCTCCAATCTTTGTAGCTAGACAACTGGTCAAGCATAAGTTCCTCAGATGGAATGAGATTAGCAGACGCTATGTGGATAAAGAGCCTGAGTTCTATGTGCCTGAGGTTTGGCGTGGACGTAGTGCCGATAAGAAGCAAGGTTCTGAGGGTGTGTGGGAACCTAACTACGCCATTGATGGTTCTATGGGTCAGCTAAAAGATTTATACGACCAGATGATTTATGACGGATGTGCGCCTGAACAAGCACGTATGGTATTGCCCCAATCCACCTACACTGAGTGGTGGTGGTCTGGGTCCTTGGATGCTTGGGCTGACATGGCCCGACTGCGTTGTAAGCCTGATGCTCAAGCAGAGACTAGAGAAATAGCAGATCAAATCAGTGAAGTTATGAGGGGATTATTCCCGTGTAGCTGGACAGCCTTAATGGAGAGTTAGACTTGGCTAAATGGAATATAAGTAAAATAGAAAAAGCGTTCAACAAAGAGCCTGTGGGTACTACAATTCACCAAGATCACATAGCCCCCGCGCTCACCCTTAATGACTACCAGAACAGGGCGCACAAGACAGCTATATACCCTGTAAATAAATCCTTAGAATACCTGATCACTGGATTGGCTTCTGAGGTTGGTGAGGTCTCAGGTAAGGTAGCCAAGTACTACCGCAAAGACGGTGAGTTCCCCAAAGAAGCAGTGTTGGATGAACTAGGGGATGTCCTCTGGTTTGTAGCAGAACTGTCAACCATGTTGGGTTCACCACTAAGCAAAGTAGCAATAGGCAACATCGATAAACTAGCGTCCCGAAAAGATCGTGGCGTCCTTAAAGGTAGCGGAGATAATAGATGACTACAGACACACGCGCACAGGTAATTACGCGCAGAACATACAACCGCCCTTTAAACAAGGAAGGTACTAAGTTTGAGACTTGGGAGGATACGATTGATCGTGTCATCCACCACCAGCAATGGCTATGGGAACGTGCAAAAGGTGGTGAACTTAATGTTTTTGAACACGTAGAACTAGAGCAACTACGGGACTTATTCATTCAGCGTATTGGCTTGGTATCAGGCCGCACTCTATGGCTTGGTGGTACTGACGTAGCCAAGCACAGAGAGGCCTCACAGTTCAACTGTAGCTTTGCTAGAGTAGAGACCATACACAACGTAGTTGATGGCTTCTGGCTTCTCCTACAAGGCTGTGGCGTAGGCTTTGAACCAATCACTGGTAACCTCAATGGCTTTACTAAGCCTGTACAGATCGAAGTCATACGATCAACCAGAGACACCCGTGGTTATGATCATAACAATGAACACTATGCTGGCGATAGCTGGCGTTTGGAAGTCGGAGATAGTGCAGAGGCTTGGGCTAAGAGTGTTGGTAAGCTCTTAGCAATGAAGAAGCCTGTAAAGAAGGTTATCCTAGACTTCACCCAAATCAGACCAGCGGGTGAACGCTTGTCGGGTTATGGCTGGATTAGTTCTGGGGATGCAACAATCTCTGTAGCCTTCAAAGCTATTGCAGAGCTACTGAACAAACGCGCTGGGCAACTCTTAACACGTATGGATATCTTGGACGTAATGAACTGGTTAGGTACTTGCCTGTCCAGCCGCCGTAGTGCTGAGATTGCCCTTATGCCTTATGGTTCAGCCGAGTGGCAGCAGTTTGCTAGAGCTAAGAAAGATCACTGGATCGACAACCCACAGAGAGCGCAGTCCAACAACTCACTATTGTTCTGGAAGAAACCAAGCCTAGGGGAACTTGAGGATATCTTTAAGATCATGGAGGACGCTGGGGGATCGGAGCCAGCCTTCATAAATGCAGAGGCAGCACAGAAACGTGCGCCTTGGTTTGCTGGCGTAAATCCTTGTGCAGAGATACTTTTAGGTAATGCAAATTTTTGCAACTTAGTAGAGTTTGACCTAAACAAAGTTAACGGTTGGTCCTTCAGAGATGTTGAAGATGCCTTGCGTATATTGGCCCGTGCAAACTACCGACAGACCTGTGTGAACCTAGACGATGGCATCCTTCAAAGGTCATGGCATGAGCTTAATGAGTTCCTACGCTTAACAGGTGTGGGCTTAACAGGCATTGTGACATGGGAACACCATGAGAGCGGTCATCATCTACAGATGTTACGTCAGGCCGCACAGATGGGCGCACACTCTATGGCTGATGAACTAAAGCTGCCACGCTCTAAGGCTGTTACAACCGTTAAACCAAGTGGAACCCTTTCAAAGATTATGTCAACCACAGAGGGTGTGCATAAGCCCTTGGGTAAGTACATATTTAACAATGTGAGGTTTAGCAAACATGATCCACTTGTGGAACTACTCAAAGAGGGTAATTACAGGGTTTGGACTGATCCTTATAGCGATGATGCTGTGCTTGCTACCTTCCCTGTGTCTTACGATAATGTCGAGTTCACTAATGTAGATGGTAAAGAGGTCAACATGGAGACTGCGATTGACCAGCTAGAACGGTACAAGAAAATGGTTACCTACTACGTTGATCATAACTGTTCAGTAACAATCAGCTACTCACCTGATGAAGTGCCTAGTATCATTCACTGGCTTCGTAAGAACTGGGACAGCTATGTAGGTGTGAGTTTCATCTACCGCAACGATCCTACCAAGACAGCGGAAGACCTAGGGTATCCTTATCTTCCACAGGAAGTTGTGACCAAAGAACAGTTTGATGAGTACAGTGCAACACTGAGACCCATCGACATCGATGCAGCTAACACCCTTGAAGAGTTTGAGGATGAAGGCTGTGCAACAGGTGCTTGCCCAATCAAATGACAATGTTTTTCTGGTGGCTCTTAGGGGCCGTACTAGGGGTGTGCCTAGGCTTCTTAATTGGGGTCTGGGCGCATCAACAAATTCAACCATTTAATAAAGGACACTATCGGTAAACGAATGGATATTACAACTATTGAGAGCCAAAAGCTTAATAACGCTAAAGTACTCAGGTATGAGTTAAAGCAAATATTTATAGATAGTATCCCTAGAGCAGAGCTTACTAGCTTTCAGCTTGGGAAACTTGTCGGAAGTCAACTGGTCTTAGATAAGATCGATGAACTATTAGAAATAGAGAAAGAGTGACACAAAATGTGTATGCCAAAAGCACCTAAGATGCCTGAGCAAAAGGTAGTCGCTAAAGCGGCAGCGGGTCCGAAAAATAACAATCCAGATATTGAATTAGCAGACGTGGATTCAGCATCTGATAAGTCAAAAAAGAAAAGTAAAGGTAAACGTGGTTTACGTGTAGCCACTGGCTCCAAAGGTAACGCTGTTGGTACGGCTGGCCTCACTGGTAAGTCCCTTAATATCTCAACGGGTTAAGGGAATAAATGGTGTATAGTGATCAAAACCAATCAGTAGCTAGTCGCTATGCCCATCTTATGACAACAAGAGAGAGTTATCTAAGACGGGCGCGTGACGCCTCAAAATTAACAATTCCCTCACTTGTCCCCCCTGAGGGGCATAGCGACAGTTCAATTTATGAAACTCCCTACCAAGCGGTAGGTGCAAGAGGTGTAAATAATTTAGCCTCAAAACTACTTATGGCCCTGCTTCCACCCAATGCCCCCTTTTTCCGATTAACCATAGATGACTTTGACATCTTAGAGGTTGCGGGTCCTGAGGCACGGGGCGCAGTAGAAGAGGCCCTTGCACGTATCGAAAGAACAGGGATGGGGGAGATAGAACATCTAGCCCTGCGTGTCCCAACATTTGAACTTTTAAAACATTTAATAGTTAGTGGTAATGGTTTACTTTATATGCCCAAAAAGGGTTCTGTAAAATTCTACCGCTTAGATCGTTACGTTGTTAAGCGTGATTACATGGGTAATGTGCTTGAGATTATTACAAAGGAAAGCGTCAGTCCTATGATGCTTCCCAAGCCAGCCCAAGAGATTATTAAAAACGATGGTGATGCGGCTAAAAACATTGACCTATATACCTGTGTGAAGAAGACCCATAAAGGTTGGGATATTCACCAAGAGGTTATGGGTGAAATTATTGAGGGTACAACAGGATCGTACCCAGAAGACAAAAACCCATTTATACCACTACGCCTTAACCGTATTGACGGTGAAGATTATGGGCGTGGTTTCGTAGAGGAATACATTGGTGACCTAAAGAGCTTAGAAGCCCTTACACAGGCCATCGTTGAAGGCTCTGCCGCCTCTGCAAAAGTCCTATTTATGGTAGCACCCAACGGTACAACTAAGGCCCGTGTCTTAGCTGAAAGCCCCAATGGTGCTATTGTACAAGGCAATGCTCAAGATGTGTCTACCCTACAGGTCAACAAGTTTAACGACTTTAGGGTTGCCCTAGAAACCTCAGGCCAGATAACAGAACGCCTGTCGTTTGCCTTCCTATTGAATAGCTCAGTCCAAAGAAATGCGGAAAGAGTTACAGCGGAAGAGGTTAGGTTTATGGCACAGGAATTGGAAAGCGCCCTCGGTGGTGTCTATTCCATATTGAGCCAAGAGTTCCAACTCCCCCTTGTTAAGTTACTCCTCAATCGCCTTGAGGCTGCTGGCAAAATGCCAAAGATGCCCAAGGATAGTATTAAGCCAAAGATTGTCACAGGCATTGAAGCCCTCGGACGTGGACAGGACCTTAACAAACTAGCTCAGATGTTGTCATACCTTCAGCCCTTAGGCCCAGAGGTTATACAGCAGTACATGAATGTTGGTGATTACATTGACCGCCTAGCGGCTTCATTGGGCATCGATACGGGCGGTCTCATAAAGACTGAGGAACAAATGGCTCAAGGCCAACAGCAGCAACAAGAAATGATGCAACAACAAACAATGGCTAAGATGGCTGAACGGGCCGCTCCACAACTCGCAAAGGGTATGGCAGAGCAACCCCCAGCAGAACAGCCTCAACAATAGACAGTGGTAAATGGCTGAAACTTTAAACACATACCAACCCCAACCAGCGGAGAGCCAAGCTCATGTAAATGAGATGGTTAAGAAAGCTGACAACCTGTCGAATACAGAAACTCAGGAGGGCCGACCAGATTGGCTCCCTGAGAAATTCAATTCGGCAGAGGATATGGCGAAAGCCTATTCACAACTAGAAAACAAAATGGCTAACCCCGATGATGGACAAGCTGATGAGGCTCCTGAGGAGCTTTCAGAAGCACGGGATGCCGTTGAAGGCCTTGGCCTAAACTTCGATGACATGACTACTGAGTTCTCTGAGCAAGGTGGCTTAACAGAAGACACGTACCAGAAACTAGCAGATGCGGGTATCCCATCTAATGTTGTTGATGCGTTTATCGACGGTCAAATGGCTGTTGCAAACAATGTACGAAATGATGCCTTTGGCCTTGTGGGTGGTGAAGAAAACTACACTGGCATGGTCGAGTGGGCTGCTCAAAATTTATCGGAGCAAGCAGTTGGAGCTTATAATAATGCTATTGATGGTAGCGATCCTAATGCTGCCAAGTTAGCCATCCAAGGCCTTCATGCCCAATACCGTATGGAAACTGGCACAGAGCCTTCCCTGATCTCAGGGCAAGCAGCTAGTACATCCTCAGGGGCCTTTAATTCTGTAGCTGAACTGACAGCAGCTATGGGTGACCCAAGGTATGGGCGAGACCCCGCATACCGCCAAACCGTGCAAGATCGATTAGCACGTAGCTCGGTATTCTAAATAGGTGAGAGTTTACACTGTAAACTTTTGCCGACCCTAAAAAGCTATATACATCCCACCGAATAATCTTGGCCCTCTGCGGAGGACAACCTTGGTGAAAGATGTGGTGTGCGCTGCTGATTAGATTTTAAATCAACAAAACACACACGAAAGTTAAAATAAAATGGCATTTCCTACAGACCAAACGGTCTCACGAATTGGGCAACAGAACGCTACTGGCGATGTTCGCTCATTATTCCTTAAACTGTATGCGGGTGAAGTTCTCACAGCATTTGAAGAGCGCAATATCTTTATGCCTCTCCACCGCACACGCACGATCTCCAATGGAAAATCGGCTGCTTTCCCCATGACGGGAACCGCCTCGGCAAAGTACCATAGTCCTGGGGAATTGATCCAAGGCGATATCATCAAGAAAGGTGAGCGCACTGTAACCGTTGACGATCTCTTGATCTCAACTCAGTTCATTGCAAACATCGATGAAGCTATGACGCATTTTGATGTGCGTAGCGTCTACTCCAAAGAAGCTGGTATGGCTCTGGCAAACACAGCAGATAAAAATGTTGCTAAGATCATTGCCCGTGCAGCCCTTATCAACGATGCTTCTGAGGCAGCAGCCGCTGGCTTGACTACCTTTGATGGTGAAGTGTTCACTAACAATGTAACTGTGGGCAACTCTGCCGCATCAGGCAACGATTTCGTTGCTGCTATCTACGCAGCCTTGGAAGAGTTCGATACCAAAGACATCACTGGTGACAAGATTTGTGTACTGCCCCCAGCGCATTACTACAAACTGTTCGGTGCTGGTCAGGCCGTGGGTAACCTTGGTTACATGAACCGCGACATTGGTGGTACTGGTTCACAGGCAACTGCAACAGCACCAGTAATTGGTGGTATTCAGATTGTCATGTCTAACCACATGCCGACAACCGATGAAAGCACCACTAGCCTTACACCTAATCCGCTTACTTCTACCCGCGCAAGCGCGTACAAAGCTGACTTCTCAGCCCTCAAGGGCTTGATCTTCAGTGCTGACGCAGCGGCTACCGTAAAGCTTATGGACCTCGGTGTAGAGAGCGAATATCAAATTGACCGCCAAGGTACATTGATGGTCGCAAAATATGCGATGGGTCATAATATCCTTCGCCCAGCTTGTGCAATCGCACTCGTTTAATTTCTCAAGGGGAGCCTCTTATTTTAGGGGTTCCCCTTTTTTTTCATTTTAAGGATACAGCATGACTACACCAACAACTGAATTAGAGGCTGTCAATGTAATGTTGTCCTCTATTGGTGAAGCACCTGTAAGCTCCCTGACTTCTGGTCTTATTGATGCAGAACTTGCTGAGACCATCCTAGGTAACATCAACAGGGAGGTGCAATCACAAGGTTGGAACTTCAATAGGGAGTACAACTACCCGCTCACACCTGACAGTATATCTCAAGAGGTTACCATCCCAACAAACACAATGCGTGTAGATGGGATGAGTAAAACAGATAAGATTGACATAACCCAACGGGGTACACGCCTTTATAACAAGGCAAATTATACCTACGTTTTTGAAGGTATTGTAAAAGTAAACATTACTTTTCTTCTAGGGTTCACAGATATTCCAGAGGTAGCTAGACGCTACATCACCCTGAGAGCAGCCCGTGTATTTCAAGACAGAACCATTGGGGCCTCAGACCTTCATACCTTCCAACAACGCGATGAGCTTGAGGCTCTTATAGAGCTAAGAGAGCTTGAGAGTGATCACGCAGATTTAAACATATTTAATAATTACGATGTGTTTCGCACTATCGACAGACGGATTAATTCATAATGGCATTGATCAGTGGTTCGATACCCAACCTGATTAATGGGGTATCTCAGCAGCCTAGTAGCTTACGGCTACCTACTCAGGCTCAGAGCGTAAAGAACGCGCTGTGTAGTGTGGTTAAAGGTTTACGAAAACGTCCACCAACAGAGCATGTGGCTTATGTTACTGGGCTTCCAACTACTAACTTTTTAACAGCTTATTTCCACACCATGCGTTTACAAGATAGCGATGGTGTCTCTAGGCCTTACTTCATGGTTGTGGGGTCTAGTGGTATATCGGTCTACAACTCCTTAGGGGTCCAGCAGACAGTCACAGACAATACAGGGGGCTATCCTTACTTTTCGGGTACGACAGATTATAGTAGTCAAATCTCAGCAACCACAGTCGCAGACTACACCTTCATATTGAGTAAAACAAAGAAGGCTAAGAAAGGGACAGCATTAACAGACGCCTTAAAACATGAGGCTATGATTGTTATTAAACAGGGTGACTACAGTACTAACTATAAAGCCAGCATAACTCATGGCGGTACTACATATTCAGCAAGTTACACGACTAGAAACAGTAGTAATGTAGCCCATGAGACTGATGCCAAAACAGACAACATTGCTAATCAATTAAGATCAGGGTTGGACAGTTCTACACCCAGTGTGTTCACCGTTACTAATAACAACAATGTTATATACGTTACTACAACAGACAATTCTGAGTTTTCTATAAATGCCTCAGACAGCGCAGGGGACACACACACAAATGCAATTAAAGGTGTTGTGGGTAGCTTAAAGGACCTACCAAGTAATGGTCAAGAAGGCTTTGTGGTTCGCGTTAGTGGGGATACTGCCAAAGGCCAAGATGATTACTTTGTTAAGCTAAGAACCACAGACGCTGGTAGTGATACCGTGTGGAAAGAGACTGTAGGGCCTTCAACCCTCAGAGAAATTGACGCAGGGACGCTACCTCACAAGCTTGTTAGAGAAGCCGATGGCACCTTTACATTCTCCCCTGTTTCTTGGACTGAAAGAAAGGCTGGGGACGATGATACAAACCCTTTTCCATCTTTCGCAAATTACGATGAAACAGAATATCCTGACGGTCAATATACCATCAACGATATATTCTTTTATAAGAACCGCTTGTGCCTACTTTCCGATGAGAACCTTATTTGTAGTGCTAGTGGTGATTTTTTTGCGTTCTTCAATCAGACGGTCTTAACTGTCCTTGATGACGCACCTATTGATATAGCTGTTAGTAACAATGCAGTAAGCATCTTAAAGTACGCTGTACCCTTTAATAATAGCTTGATCCTATTTTCGGATCTAACTCAGTTTAGGGTTACCAGCATAGATATTTTCTCAGCAGCAACAATCTCAGTAAACGTATCTACACAGTTTGAAGCATCCCTAAACTCCCGCCCAGCTTCCGCTGGTAAGTATGTATTCTTTCCCACCCTGAGGGGCATCTGGTCTGGTGTGCGTGAATACTTTGTGGAGAGCGATAACGATACAAACGATGCCGCTGATATCACAGCCCATGTGCCTGAGTACATTAGTGGTGAAGTTAAGCAGCTAGTGGCGTCCCCAAATGAAGACATCCTTATCCTAAGGAGTTCTGGGGATCGGCAACAAGTTTATGTTTATAATTATTATTGGCAGGGTAGGGACAAACTACAATCTGCTTGGTCTCAGTGGACCTTTGGAAACAACGTACTCTTTACAACAATAGACAAGAGTAAAATCTACTTCCTCATGGAGAGGGCAGAGGGTGTTGCTATTGAAACTTTAAACCTTTCCCAAGATGATTGCCTAGCTGATACGTCAACATTCGGTATTCACTTGGACCGTAGGTTTAAGAGAACAGCATCTACAGACACCCTACCTTATACAGGTGGCTCACCCATCTCAGATACAGGCGATGAACTTGTTGAGGCTACTAACGTAGCGTCTAACCTAAATGCGGGTACTGTCGTATATACAGGTATGCCTTTTAACTTTGAGTACGAGTTTTCACCTATAGTTATTAAGGAAGATGACAACCCTATTACACAAGGTCGCTTGCAAATACGCTCAATAAACATTGTCTATGACGATACCTCATTCTTCAAAGCCTCAATATCCAGACAAGGCCAAACGGCCTCTATAAAGACCTTCACAGGTAGAGACCTTGATGGGACAGGTTCTTACATTGGTACACTCCCAATTCAAAGTGGTTCACTTAAAGTCCCAGTTTTAGCTGAGAGCAATAATGTTGTGATTAAGCTAATAGGCAATTCCTTCCACCCCACAAACTTTCAATCAGCCGAATGGGAAGCAACTTTCCATCTACGCAACAAGAGAACCTAGAGTGATTAAATTTACACCTTCTAAGCTAAAAGACTGTATGACATTGGCCCCTCAAATGAGGCACGTAGACGTGAAGGAGATCAGGGCCTCAAGCGGTATGCCACCCTATGATGCCTTGGCCTTCTCAATAAACTTACAGGGTATAAATGAGACCATATGGGTTAACGATAAGATTGTTGCAATGTGCGGTATCGCTGACAAAGGAACCATTGGTATCCCGTGGATGTTGGGTACTGACGCACTGAAAAGAAACGCCAAGAGCCTTCTACCTATTTCCAAGAAGTGGGTAGAGAAGCATGGTGATAAATTTGACCTGATGTTCAACTACGTTTCTTCGGAAAACCTTAGTTCAATCAGGTGGTTAAAATACCTCGGCTTTACTTTGATTAGATACATTCCAGAGCATGGGGTGGGAAGGAAACCGTTTTATGAATTTGTAAGGATAAAAGAAGATGTGTGAACCAACTACTATAGCGTTGGCTACAATGGCTGTGGGTACAACACAGGCCTTGATGCAGCATAAAGCCCAGAATGACATGGCTAAACAACAAACTGCACAGAATGATATAAACTCTCAAAATGCCATTCGTTCTATGGATTTCCAAAATGCTGGTATCAATATGCAGCTAGATCAACAGGCCGACAGAGCCGTTGATGACAGAATGGAGAACGTCTTAGAGGCAGCAAGAATGAAGTCTAGGATGGTTGCCTCTGCGGGGGATGGTGGTGTGTCGGGACAGAGCATGGACTTTGCTCTCAATGATGTATCCAGAACCCAAGGACGTAATAATTCAGCAATAAACAGAAACCTTAAAGCAGTTAATGCACAAGGGTTTCACGACAAGCTAGGCATCAAGGCGCAAACAGAGAGCCGCCTGAGTAGTATGCCCATTCCTCAGAAAGCAAGCTGGATGGCTACAGGCCTTCAGATAGCTGGGGCAGGGTTATCAGCCGCAAGTGGTTACCAAGCCCAAACAGCGGGTGCTGGTGGATCAACATGGCAGAACTTGGGCAAAGTAGGCCAAGTATCTTAATTTAAAATAGGAAATATAATGGCACCAAGAGTTCAAGTTGACACTTCTTCTCTGCGGAGGCTGGACCCAAAAACTGCTGTAGTCGCAAGACCAGTAGACACAATGGTTTCAGTAAGTAATCAAGTTCAACAGAATAGTCAGTTAATGCAAACAGCCAATGCGTTGGCTCAAGTAAATCCAAAACTAAGTAAGTATCTACAAGATGGACAACTGCAAAGAAACGAAGACGATCAGGAGGAAGGCACTGCCGCATGGCAGAAGGCCAACGATGAAGAAAAGAAGGCCTACCTAAAGGCCATCAAGTCTGGAAAGATCGATGAGGTCGAAAGCCCCTTTTTCATAAAAGGTATGTCCAAAGGTGTACTAAGGGATCGGGCGCGTGATTATGGTCAACAGCTTGTTATTGGCTGGAACGCCCAGAAGGGTACTAAAGGCTTTAACCTAGATAAGTTCTTATCAGAGAGTAAAGAAGCTTACATAAAAGAGCATGGCTTAGATGGCTTTGCTGATAATATATTTAACTCAGAATTTGGACGTTTGGCTGAAGCCTATGGCAACCAAGTTAGTCAACGTAATTATGAAGACAGATTAAAGAAGACACGCCAAGCACGTCTAACCCTATTGGGTAAGGATGTAGTAGGTGCGGCGGCTAAAGCCACCAATAATGCTGGTGAGTTTAATGCTACAACTTATATTGCTGAAGTTAACAAGGTTATGGAACAGGCAATATCTGAAGGCCTAGACCCCACCAATTCCCGTCAGCAAGTCTTAGCTCAACTACAGGCTCTAGCTACTGAAGACGTAGAGAACGCCAAAGCATACATAGATGCTGCCGCCCAGTTAAGTACACGATACGGTAAGTATGGTGAAACGGGTAAGGGTGCTTTGTGGGTAGCGGAGAAAAATGATTTCTTTGAAAGAAAGTTAGAACAAGATGAGGATGATGATTGGCAAGACACCCAGAGAGCGCAAGCTAACGCTATTATGGATGCTGAACAGGCTATGTACCAAAACATAGTTAAAAACCCTAAGTATCTCGACACTAAAGAGGGTGAGTATGCGTTAGACACACTGGCAGGGTTAAGGGGCGGTGGTGGTGAAATTGCCCAAAGGTTTAAGAACCAACACGAAAACGATGCTAAAGTTGTCACTGACCCAGAGGAATTGGCTGCTGCTATAGCAAGTATTGAAAGTGGAGCAGGGAATGTCACACCATCGTCGATAGACAAGATGCCTAACATTAGTGGCCCAGACAAAAACTTACTAAAGAAGAAGCTTGGTGATGGCCCAAGGCTTGAGGTTGCGCAGACCAATTTAGGCCCTGTGAACTACGTTGCCGATTTAGAGAGATATGCCACAAAAAATGATCCCGTTGATCCTCTGGGTTCACTATATGGTAACAGTGTCGCTGACTTTTCTGATCTTAGTGTACAAGCTCAGATTGCTGCAACCTCTATTATATTACAGGCTGATAAGGATTTTGATCTCTCCACTGGGGAAGGCAAAGCGGGTGCTAGAGCGTACATTAAGCGTGAAATGGATGCCTACAAAAAGGACGTTCTAGACCCTGCAAGAGATGAAATTCGTGGTAGATCATTACAAAATTACAATAACGATTTAGTTTCTAGAGGGGGTTTGCCCCCAAATGATGGTGGTTCAGTTACCCCAGTAGACGCAGTTGAAGCTAGGGATAAAGGTGTTCTCACAGAGGCTTTGCCTATATACACATACCTACCTCCCAGTATTTTAGAAAACGCAGCGGTAGAAGCCAAGAGACCTGTGAGTAAGATACTCCCCAAGGTACACGATGGCTTTGAGCAAGGTCCCATTCTCGACTTTACAGATAACGATAAAATTGATGCCTTAATGAAAGAGTTCACAGAGGTCCTTGGTAACCCTGAACGTCCTTTTTCAGAAAGTCGTTTAGTCAATATGGCTATGCAATATGGGGTAACTGTAGATGAACTTGGTACAGAAATAACAAGCAATATGGTTGCAAATCTTAAAGCTAAAAATGAGGAAGAAGACAGAGAGCGTAGGCTACAAGAGGAAGATGCGGCAATGAACGCAGACTTCCCACAGCCTACAAACATGAACGAGCCTTATAGCGTAGAAGGTTCTGATCCTGATGCACAGACATTACTGGAAACAGTAAGTGAAGCTGTAGCTCCTTATATCTCAGGAACTCCTAAGACTGATGAGGCTATGTTTAAAGCTTCTGATGGACAGTTCTATGATACAGAAACTCCTGAGCCTGATGAAGCTATGTTTGAAGCCTCTAATGGCGAGTTCTTTGATGACGGTGAAGGCTCTTTGACAGAGCAAGCAGTGGGTGCGGTAGCTAAAGCAGCAACCGATTTAGTAGCTCCTTATATCTCAGGAACTGGTGACCGCTATGATAATGAAGCTATGTTTGAAGCCTCTGATGGACAGTTCTATGATAAAGGAACTGTTGAGTTACCACCTAGCATCCAAGGAGGCCTGTTAAGTCAGGAGGACTATGATGCCATGTCGGTTGATGCACAGCAGAGAGCCGATGAGAAAGCGACAGCAATCCAAGCGGAAGCAATAGGGAATGTGGGTAGTCCAAGAGATATCAATACAGCCATTGTGGACCTTGGTGAAGGCTTCGTTAAAACCGTAGCAAGTAGCTTTGAAGCCACAGGTAAAGCAGGGGCAGCACGAACCCGCGAACTACAACAACTAGAAACGCAACAGGCTTTATATATAGAACTTTCTAAGAACCCTAATGTAGAAGCCCAAGAACTTGCTAGAAAGATAGAACTTGCTACGTCTGAAGATATAGGCATAGGCAAAGTAGATAACTCTAAATTAATGGCTGAGTTATTGGAACTAAGGGACCCCGACAAGGCCCTAGCTGCCGCCCAAAAGTTCTTATCGCCAGAGGCGAAACAAAGAATAGCTGCGGGACCAATCATGCCCGAACGGCAAGAGCCACAACCCCCTGTAGACCTTAGAGGTCGTAGTAGCCCAACAGCACAAACAGCGGCACAAGAGATTGATACCACTGGCACGGTAAAATTAGGTTCTACCCCAACAGAAACAGGTAAACAGGTCTTTAAATTAAGATCAGTATTGGAACAGAACGGTAAGGTTCCTAAATTATCGGACATGAAAAATGCGGTACGTGGAGAGAAGGCTAAGAAGTTAGTAGCACGTTCTTGGCAGGATGCGTTTGGTAAACACTACAGAGTAAATGGTACAGCTAAACCTGCCTTTATGAGGCAAGCTCTTGATATAGCCAAGCAAACCGAAACTAATGTTACAGTAGTTATTAAGGCTGTTTTAGGGACCAATCCTTCACCCAACAAACTTTTCGTTACTTCAGGTTTGACAACTATTGAGGCTCAACAGCTTCACACAAAGTACCAAGAAATAAGAAAGCTCTTTGAACAAATGAATAAGGATAACTAACTAATGGCTTTTGATAAAAATGGTCGTTGGGTTTATTCCGACGAAAATCAGGCCATAATAGATAGTAGGCCTGTAATTGAAGACATGGGAATTGGAGCTATTGCTGGCCTTAGGGACGCTGGTGAAGAGACCCTACAAGTAGGTAAGAAACTAGCAGACTATGCTGTTGAAACCGCTGGTGACGTAACAGGTTATGGCTGGGAAGGCTTTGAGGATAATAGTAACCGCATCCTTCCCCAAGTCCTTAGACCTACAGGAATGGCTGGTAAATTTACTGAGGACCTAACTCAGTTTACGGCTGGGTTTGTAGGTGTTGGTAAATTCATTCGGCCCCTAAAAGGCATTGGTTGGATTGCGGGTGGTAAGAAAGCTCAGTCAGTCACAGGGGGTATAATTAAAACAACCCAGCAATCCGCTGTGGCTACATCCCTAGTATCCAACCCCTATGAAGATCGCTTGTCTAACTTCATCCAAGAATACCCCCACCTTGAGAACCCTGTGACTGAGTACCTACAGGCTGATCCTGAGGACACCTATGCAGAAGGAAAGCTAAAGGCGGGTCTTGAGGACCTACCGCTTTCCCTAGGTGTAGAGTATGGCATGAAGGGTATTGTGGCTATTGCTAGAGGCTTTAAGAAGGCTGACAACGCTATAGCAAAGGGCGATGATCCAGTTAAAGCAACTGAGACTGATCAAGTTGAGATCGATGACTTAGCCAAGCAAGAAGGCGATGCAGTCAATGTTGGTGTTGAGGAAAGTAACAAGCTAAAAGCTACAGCAAAAGTAGAGCAAGATAACGTAGATTCTGCTATCGATGCGGGGGCTGATAACCTCGACACCATTGATCTAACAGCTACAAAAACTATTGTAGGCAAACGCTTGATGCAAGCCAGTGCTGATAATGGTGAGAACTACGCAAAGACCTTGAAGTCCTTTTCAAAAAAAGACCTACTCGTAATAGCTAAACAGGTTGGCGTTAAAACAGGTCAAAAGGCTAAAAAGCAGTTATTTGATGAGATCAACTACGAAGTCTTTAAGGGCGTTAAGTACAAAGCCAAACCAAAAGCAGAGACAGTTACTGTAAATGCCAAGGTTGCCAAGAGCGGTGTACAGGCCCCACAAGCAGTTAAGCTTTCAGCCAAAGCCTTGAAGCAGATTGAGAAGCAGCCTCAGAATATATCTGAAATCTTGAAGGAAGCTAAACTCTATGATCCTAAGACCTTTGACCCTGACGATCCAACATCAGCAGTTAGAGACTTGGTGGCTATGGTTCAGAAGCAAAACCCAGCGGTTATTGCGGCTGTTAAAGGCCAACAGACTTGGAAGCAAGCAGAGGAAGAGACAGCAAACCGTGTGGGTGATTTACTTAACCTAGACAACAACCAACTCTCCACCTTGGTAACCAACTACTCAAAGACCACAGAGGACGCTACGTTTGTCCTTGGTGCCGTTGAGAGTATTATGAAAAGCCAGTTTGATGAGATCACCGAAAGGTTTACCAAGTCTAATTTTGACACAGATCGTAAGGCGCAGATGGAGGCTCTTGAGGCTCTTGAAAGCACCATGATGATCTTGCAGAGTGTGTCGGGTCAGGAAGCTGCCTTTGGTCGTGCGTTAAACCTTCGTAAGAAGGGCGTCATTGACCTAGATAGCTACCAGAACCACAGTGCTGTTAGGGACGGTGGGGATCACGCTGATGCTGAAGCACTGGACTACTTGATTAAGCAGTATGGTGGTATTGAGAAGTTAAAGGAAATCAAACTAGCTGTCTTAGCTGCCAAGGGTAATCCCAAGGCATTTGTCAAAATCCTAAAGAACGTACAGGAACCTAAGGGCAAGAAGGTTGGTCGATCATTCATCGAACTTTTCCGCTCTATGATCCTGTTCAATACAAAGACCCACATTACTAACCTTCTTGGTGGGGGTATTGAGAGTGTCCTTAGGCCTATGGAAGGATACATTGGGTCATACATGACACCTATGATGTTCTCGGCAGAAGCCAAGGCCCAGCGAGACTTCTTTGGCGCACAATTAGAGGGCTTACTTCATAGCATGGATGCTGCCGCTGTTGTGGCTAGTAGGTCATTTATGATGGAAAGAAATATATTGGACACTATGGGAAAGGTGGACGATATCAGTCAGATGAACAAGATCAGTAGTGAGTACTGGCCTGAGGCTAAAGGCACACCTCTCGGTGCTGTTTTAGACATGACGGGTAAGGCAACCCGTGTATCCTTGAGGGCCTTAGGTGCTGAAGACGAGTTCTTTAAACAGATCAACTACAGAGCCAGAATATATGCTCAATCTAAAATGGATGGTATCGGCAAGGGTTTAAAAGATAAGGACCTGACAGACTATATGGCGAAAGAGCTTGAAGAAGCTTTTGATGCTAGTGGTGCGGCGGTTAAGAACAAAGATGGGACCTTTAAACACTCCAAAGCATTGAATGATGCGCGTGAGGCTACGTTCACATCCGAGTTAACCAAAGGCACACTTGCTAATGGTCTTCATAAGCTTGTTAACCAACATCCCATATTACAACTATTTATGCCGTTTATTCGTACACCTACAAACCTTATTGGTGCAGCGGTGCAGCGTACCCCTATTTTAGGTGCATACTCTAAAAAGCTACGGGCTGACTTTAAGAACGCAGACCCTAATATTAGAGCGGCTGCAAAAGGTAAGTGGGCCACAGGTATTGCTATTTATGGTATGGCACTTTCGATGGTTAATAGAGGAGATATCACAGGTTCTGGTCCTCTTGATCCTGAGGCCAATAGAACTTGGAGAGCCGCTGGCAACCAAGCATATAGTGTAAAAATGGGGGAGAGTTGGGTCTCATATCAACGTCTTGATCCTAACTTCATTCCCTTTGCTCTTGTTGCTAACTTCAGTGATGCAGCAAAGCATGGAACTACCGACCTGTCGGAACTAGCGCAGTTAGATATGGAAGCACTTCAAGAAGGTAGTGTGGGTATAATCTTGGCGATTTGTAAGACTATTGAAGACAAAGCATACTTCCAAGGTATCACCTCAGTAGCGGCAGCATTTACAAGTGAGAACCCAGCACAGAAACACTCTATGCAGCGTGTTGCCTCTAACATGGTAACTTCCTTCATACCCTCTGCACCACTACAGTTTGCAGATGCTTGGGCAGGAATGGTTGACGGTCAGCCAGCGGAAGTAAGAGAGGCCGTAGGACTTATTGAGAAAATGCAGCGTAAGTGGGTAACCACAAACAAAGATTTACCCAAGAAGTACAACTGGCTTACAGGTGAACCAATGATCAACTACGGGTCATGGTCAGGCATCCCAGTTCGCAAGGATGAACACACTCCTGTTATGGATGAACTGGTTAACCAGAAGGTGGGCTTCAGAGGACCAACAAAGCGTTTCGGTGCTTTGAAATTTGACCTAACAAATGAAGAGTTCTCTCGCTACCAAGAGTTGGCTGGGACCGTTAAGGTACAAGGTCGAACACTCATTCAGAGCTTAAAGAAACTACACGACAGCCCTGTTTATGCAGCCGCTGCGGGTTCTCTTGAGATCGATAGTGAAGGCTTCAGTAGGCAAGTCGTATTAAACAGGAAGATAATTAGTAGGTTCTTAGCAGTAGCTAGGGAGGAGTTGAAAGATGAGTTCCCAGAGCTTGGCGAGGAAGTTATGGCCCGTAGGTTGGCTAAACGTACAGGTATGCAATTAATGGAATTTAACAGGTAAAACATGGCAAGTATTATTAACTACGTTGCTGACGGGACAACACAGGCATTTACCATCCCGTTTTTATACATAAGCACGTCAGAAGTTAAAGTTTTCTTGGATGATGTACCTTGTTATAACTATACATTAACAACAAGCAGTACAATAACCTTAGATGTAATACCGTCTAGCGGCGTTTATGTTACTATAAAAAGACAAACTATTGTTCCTGCGGCGGTTACCTTTGTAGAGGGTACTTCCCTTAGGGCAGACGATCTTAACCTAATCACAAAACAAGGCCGCAACCTAGCTGAAGAGGCTAGGGACAGGGCTGATGAAGGGTTAACTCAAACAGCGGCTGGCTTACTTAATGCCCAGAGTAAAAAGATATCTAATGTATCAAACCCTGTAAGCGATACAGACGCAGCGACTAAGGGCTGGGTTAATACAAACTCAGCTTCAATCGTTACTCAGGCACAAGCCATCAAGGATGAGTTATATAATCTCAATCCCGTGATGAACTTGTTACCCTACAACTCCACAGGATATCTAACCTACGATGCGTCCACAGGAGACCTAGACTTCTACCTCTCTGAGGGTCCCTTGGGTAATCAAGGGCCTCAGGGTCCCACAGGACCTCAAGGGCCTACAGGGAACCAAGGACCAATAGGAAACCAAGGCCCCTTAGGTGGGCAAGGACCAGCAGGGAATACTGGGCCTACGGGTGCTGTAGGTAGTCAAGGACCCTTGGGTAACCAAGGCGTACAAGGACCTGAGGGGGAAATAGGTTCTACTGGACCCCAAGGTATTCAAGGTATTGTTGGTCCCCAAGGAACCCAAGGATCGGTTGGCAACACAGGACCTACAGGTGATCAAGGACCTACAGGGTCTACAGGCCTTCAAGGGCCATTAGGAAACCAAGGCTCAACAGGAAATACTGGGCCTACAGGTTCAGCGGGTCCTATGGGTTCCACACCTTTAGGCTTGGCTTTCGGAACAATGGGCATAGACGCCTCAACAGGTATTTTACAAATGGAATATTATGGAAGTGCTAACGATAATGACTTCACAATTTCTGCCTCTGGGCAGCTTTCGGTAACAACGGTATAAACAATGGGAACAATTAATATTGGTAAGGTTCGCCTCTCTTTTGAGGGTGCGTTCTCAAGCAGTACGGCTTATGCAATCCATGAAACCGTACTTTATAGTGGAGAGAGTTATGCCTGTATTTTAGGTACAACGGCTGGAACTCTCCCAACAAACACAACACACTGGTCTAAACTAGCATCTAAAGGCTCCGATGGTTCTAACGGCTCTGACGGTGCTGACGGTGCTGATGGCTCCGATGGCTCTACAGGAGCCACAGGCGCACAGGGGCCTCAAGGTGTGCAGGGCGTACAAGGTGATATAGGTCCACAAGGACCACAGGGGGATACAGGCGCACAAGGAACTCAAGGTACTCAAGGGTCCACTGGCACACAAGGCCCAGCGGGTTCTGACGGCTCGACAGGTGCTACAGGCCCAGCGGGTTCTGATGGATCAGATGGTGCAGATGGCTCCGATGGGGCAGCGGGTGCTACGGGGCCTCAAGGCCCTCAAGGTCAGGCAGGAACTGCTGGTGCTACGGGTGGTCAAGGTGCCACAGGCGCGGCAGGAGCCGATGGCTCTGACGGTGCTACAGGTCCACAAGGTTCTACAGGTCCACAAGGTGCAACAGGTGCAGCGGGTGCTACGGGTGCTACGGGTTCAATTTCAACTAACTCTAACGCACAGGTTAACTCTATGGGGGTTGGTACAACAGCTAGTGGTACGGCTGGTGAAATCAGAGCTATTAATAACATTACAGCTTACTATTCAGACGAAAGGCTTAAAACTTTTTCAGGTACAATCCCTGATGCCTTGACAAAAATCACTATGCTTAATGGCTACTACTTCACTGAAAATGATCATGCTAGATCGTTTGGTTTTAATAACGATAGAGTACAGGTTGGTGTTAGCGCACAAGAGGTCCATGCGGTATTACCAGAGGTAACCACAGAGGCCCCTTTCAACAGTGAATATTTAACTGTCTGGTATGACAAACTTGTGCCACTTTTGATCGAAGGAATTAAAGAGTTAAAAACAGAAGTAGAGGAGTTGAAAAGTGGCTCTACAAACTAGCGGTGCAATATCGTTAAACGAAATTCATGTTGAGGCTGGCGGGAGTTCTGGAACTCTTGTCGGCATTAACGACAGCGATGTTAGAGGATTAACTGGTGCCTCAAGCGGTGCAAGTAGTTCGTTTAACTCTTTTTATGGAACAAGTTCGGCTTGGACTAGAACATTAACTGTTGGTCATGCTGGTTCAGGACCAGGAATTCCAGGCAATGCCACAGGACTTATTGGTCATTATTGGGATAACAACGGTGGTCAGCAATATACAGTTGATGGCGGCAGAGGAAGTTTATCACCTAATAATTTATTTGATAATGGTGCTACCATACTCAACTTAATGTTCTATATTCGCGTTCCAATTAAAGGTGCTCAGTCGTGGGAATTTGCTTTCCGATTAGTAGGTAATCACGCAAATAGCGGTTGGAACAATATGGTAATGGATGATGGAAAAGGAGGTACTATTTCAGTTTCTAGAACACAATGTACTTATACTTACTACTCCTCCCAAGGCGGCCTTTATAATATTCCCAATAATACTACCGAATGGAGATACACATACAATTTTGGTACAGTTTGGGACAATGGTGCGGCAAGCACACGCGCTAGTTACTATAGGACAGGTTATAGTATCTTGATTCCCGGTCATACTGGAATAGCGAACCCTTCTCTTACATGGACGCTTAACAAACAAATTAATGTAACAATAAATTAAATAGAAAGATTTAAAATGACTAAACAAGAAACATGGTCAGCTTTTATTTCTGAATGGGAGCGTAGGCTGTCTGAAAGTGGTGTTGTTGTAGGTTATTCTTGTTGCTTTGGCGCTGGTCTTTTAATGGAAGAACTTTGCTTTGGCGTAGGAACTAAGAAACTAGATAAAATGGTTGCGGGTTGGGACAGTGAGCGAAGTGAAGCTGACGATTTAAATGGTATTGATGTTAGAAAAAGAGATAGTGAGAAACTTCAAAATGTTATTAGCACTAAATATTCTAATAGCGATTTGACATCTAGCTTTCCCTTGGATCGTTTAAGACGTTTAAATAATAATGAAGACCCTCAATTATGCGATATGAAAATGATTAAGTTTTCTGAAGGCTTAACAGCAATGTATTGGAATGGCTCTGAGTGGGTTAGCCAACTGGGAAACGCAACAGTAGGCCCATTTCTTAATCATATTTCTTTTGAAGAATTAGGAACTTTTAGGCCCGTTAACTTCGATGGATGATTTGGAAAATAGAGTAGCCAAAACTGAATGGCAAATAGAACGTCAAGATCAAAACATTAGAGAGTTATACGACACAACAGAAGAAATGCAGAAGTGCCTCAGAAGTATCCATGAGGTCTTAATACAGATAAAGTGGTTTGTACTAGGTGGTGCCTGTCTATATTTCGCAGACCACTTAGGCCTAGGATACATATTTAAAATATTCGGAGTTTAATAAACAATGTTGCAAGCACTAGCTACGGTGCTGCCAAACATTCTAAAGATTGTTGATAAAAGCATACCTGATAAAGCAGGGGCGGCATTAGCCAAGCAAAAGATTGAGCTTGAGCTAGTGACCGCTGCTAACGAAGTCAACAAGATGCAAGCAGAGACCAACAAAGTAGAAGCAGCCCATAGAAGCATATGGGTTGCTGGTTGGCGTCCAGCTATTGGTTGGACATGCAGTATTGGCGTCTTTTGGGCATTTGTGGGTCACCCCTTTGCCTCATGGATCGCAGTAATGTTTGGAGTACCTTTAATATTATTACCTGAGGTTCCTATGGACGCTCTATTTGAGCTTGTCATGGCAATGTTGGGTCTCGCGGGTCTCAGGACCTTCGATAAGATGAAAGGCACAGCTAAATGAGCCGTGACTATAAGAAAGAATACAGAGATTACCACGGCACCCCAGAGCAGCGAAGACGCAGATCAAACCGTAACAAAGCTAGACGGTACATGATCAAGCAAGGTCGTGCAAAGGTGGGCGATGGAAAGCATGTAGATCACAAAAACTACAATGCTGATGACAACAGCCCTGCTAACCTGAGGGTGGTCTCAGCAAAAGATAACCTAAAAAGACAACCGAAAAGGAAATAGGGTTAATGAGTACAAAAAAAGCCCGATACAAAAAGGTTGGAAACAGAAGGGTAGGCTATGGTCAGGCAGGGAACGCCAAGGATGGTGGACCCCGTGTTAGACCAAACACCTCAAAGGGTGATGCGTACTGTGCGCGGTCTATGGGTCAAATGAAAGACTTTCCAAAGGCCGCAAAGGACCCCAACAGTCCCCTAAGGCTCTCTCGTAAACGCTGGAAATGCAGCGGGAGCAAGAGCGGTTAACACATGGCTGTAGCGGAGATTTTAGCAGGGATCGCGCTCGTCAAAAAATCAGCAGAGATCATATCTAAGGGTCTCAATGCAGCGCAGGATATGTCTAGTTTGGCATCTCAGGTGGACGATCTTTTTGAGGGTAAAAAACAACTCAAACATCAAGAGAGACAGGAGAGAGCCGTAGGCAAGTCTCCTACTCAAACCATAATCGATCAGAAATTGGCCGATGAGCATATTCAAGAGGTCAAGGCGTTAATCATAGCCAGATTTGGGTTCTATGCGTGGACCGATATTATAAAGCTCCAGAAAGAAGCTGCCCATGAACAAAAACAGAGGCAAGCTTTAGAACGAAAAGCCCAACAACAGAAACAAGAAGATATGCAAGAGGCCGCTGTGGTCGGTGGAAGCTTGGCTGTGGGTATAGCCCTAGTATTTCTTATTGGGTTCACAGTCTGGGCCATGCAGTAAACATAAAGAGAAAGATACACAGAATGAGTACAAAAGCATCCTTTGATCTTTTGGATGCTTTACACAGTGCCGTTGCCCATCAGCTTTTGGATAAAATTCAAACTGGTGAGGCAACAGCCGCTGAGATCAGCGTAGCTGTAAAGTTCTTAAAAGATAACGGTGTTGAGGCCCTAGCGGTCCCCGACAGTCCTGTAGGAAATCTACTAGAGGCTTTGCCCTTTAGTGACGCAGAAATACAAGGCGTACAATTCAAACAATGATGAAATATATAAAGCTATTCAAAGCCTACCAGTGGCACCTGAGGGCTAATAAAGCAGAAGAACAGCTAAAACTCCATCGTGACCATGAGCTTAAAGATATAGGGTTACATAGGGGAGACATACACCGCATGGCTCACCGTAAATGCCCTTGGTGTGATACAAGTAATGCAGAGTAACCAAGTCCCCGCACAACTGCGAGACTTTAGGAACTTCGTTTACCTAGTCTGGAAGCACCTAAACCTACCAGACCCAACCCCGATACAGTATGACATGGCTGACTACCTCCAAGGTGGTCCTAGGCGTATGGTCATCCAAGCTTTTCGGGGAGTAGGGAAGTCCTATATCACCTGTGCCTATGTCGTTCACCAGCTTCTCCTAGACCCCGACAAGAAATTCATGGTCGTGTCGGCCTCTAAGAGTAGAGCGGATGACTTCAGCACATTCTCACAACAAATCATAACTCAACTTCCAATATGTCAGCACTTAATAGCAAAGGACACCCAACGATGGTCAAAGATTGCCTTCGACGTTGGCCCAGCGAGAGCATCTGGGTCACCTTCAGTCAAATCAGTAGGTATATCGGGGCAATTAACAGGAAGTCGAGCAGACGTGATTATTGCAGACGATGTGGAAGTACCCAACAACTCTGCAACACAGATGATGAGGGAGAAGCTTGGGGAGAGCGTGAAGGAGTTCGATGCGGTATTAAAGCCAGATGGTCGGGTGATCTACCTTGGCACCCCACAATGCGAGATGAGCTTATATGAAGAGCTAAGAAACCGTGGGTATGAACTGCGTATCTGGCCTGCCCGTTACCCCGCAGAGGCCCTGAGAGCCAAGTACAGCGACAGGCTGGCCCCTTTGGTAGGGGATGCCCTAGATAACGACCAAGGCCTCCTAGGGACCCCTACAGACTCTCTAAGGTTCGATGATGAAGACCTGACTGAACGGGAGTTATCCTATGGTCGATCAGGCTTCGCCTTACAGTTCATGTTGGACACCTCATTGTCCGATGGTGACAAGTATCCACTGAAGGTCTCAGACCTCATTGTCATGGGTGTAGATAACGACAAAGCCCCAGAGAAGGTGGTGTGGGGTAAATCAATCCCCATCCAAGACCTACCCAACCTAGCCTTGTCAGGAGACCGCTTCTACGGGCCTGTAGAGACCCTAGGAGAGTGGCTAGAGTACTCAGGCTCAGTGTTAGCCATTGACCCCTCAGGACGAGGGCAGGATGAGACAGCCTACGCTATAGTTAAGATGCAAAACGGTATCCTATATGTTAAGGATGCAGGAGGTCTAAAAGGTGGCTATGGTCCCGAAACCCTACAGGCTTTGGCCTTTCTCGCTAAACAGTACAAAGTTAACTACACAATCATCGAAAGTAACTTTGGTGACGGTATGTTCACTGAACTACTCAAGCCTGTGTTTAACCGTGTGCATCCCTGTTCCATTGAGGAAGTGCGTCATAGTAAACAAAAAGAACTAAGGATCATTGATACCCTAGAGCCTGTGATGAACCAACACAGATTGGTCATCGATCCCTCAGTCCTAGAGAAGGATTGGAAGAGTGTTCAACACTACCCACCAGAGAAGGCTAGTCGATACACCCTGATCCACCAGATGACTAGGATCAGCAAGGACCGTGGGGCCTTAGGACACGACGATAGACTAGATGCCCTAGCTATAGCTGTGGCCTACTGGGTCGAACAGATGGCTGCTGATGCTGACAAAGAGATGGATGTACGAAAGAACGATGTCTTTATGCAGGAACTACAGAAGTTCAAAGATACATCATTGTTCCTAAAAGGGCCTCAGGAACCTAAGAGCCTAACGTGGATGTAGTGAGCAAATGGTCGGATGCCTAATGAGCAAATTGCCTAACTCGTTTAATAATGGACACTCTAGGAAGGCCCCCAAAGTTACCTACCTATACAGTAACACTATAATGGTAACTATACTTGGCTAAGAAACCAGTAATAACTGTAGATGGTAATAATGAGATCATTTAAGTAATATTATAATATCATATCTACCCTCAAGGCCTATGGGCTTTGGGGGCTATTGGTTGCATTAGTGGCTAAAGGTTCCTTGGGAGTATTTGGTCACAAAAATCCGAAAGGGTATTCGATATACGATGATCCTCGGTTTCCCCCCTTGGGGGTCGCGGGTGCCTGTACGCTGCGGTGCAGCATGGGTGGGGGGGTAAACGTGAACGATTTTCTGCATTGCAGCATAGATTGTGCGGTTGCAGCATGTTTGCGCCACCAATTGCGCCACCATGAAACCAAAGGACCATATAGGGCAGGGGTTCCGGTAGATATAAAGTCTGCAGGGTTGAAGGGTTGAAAGTTTACAGTGTAAACCGCAAAGGCCTTTGATCATACGTTATAGTATAACATCACATTGTGATCAATCATTGTGATATTCACATATCTCTATTTGAATATACATCTATGGGTTTTTTCGGTTCCCAAAGTTTACAGTGTAAACTCTGAAATATTGAGTAGGAACTAATATCATTAATTAGGACTATGTTCTTGCACATGTGACAGTAATAGCGTAATCTGTATTTAACGGCGCAAGCTTTGGGCCGTTATCAACCTATAGGCTGTCTCTTATACACATCTGACGCTGCCGACGAAGAGGATAGTGTAGA
>OJEB01000014.1_pt1 | contig 43987 bp, 42 predicted proteins | sample 1593121 | NCBI WGS metagenome assembly OJEB01 (sample SAMN05416718, study PRJEB24817) | seawater metagenome | isolation source: Sea water | place: Canada:Atlantic | collected 2013-07 | reverse complement strand
ACGAGATCATGCCTAGTCTCGTGGGCTCGGAGATGTGTATAAGAGACAGGTCTCAATTGCAACCGGTCTCATTGTTTCGCCAGCTAATATTAATTCACCAAATCAAATTGTAATAGCAGGAAATGAAGAAGCTGCTGTAATTGCTGCTGATCGATGTAAAGAGGCAGGTGCCAAAAGATGCATTCAGTTAAAGGTAGGAGCTGCTTCTCATTGCATGTTAATGAAAGCGGCATCTGAACGTTTACTAGCTGAACTTAATTCAATTCATTTTAATGAACTATCCATTCCTATAATACATAACTATGATGTTTCTATTGAATCGTCATCTATAAATCTAGTTGATAAATTAACAAGCCAACTTACTTACCCTGTGAAATGGATTGATACTATGAATCTGATAAAAGAGTTTAATGGTATTGTTATTGAATGCGGTCCGGGTAAGGTTTTATCTGGCTTGGCAAAAGCCAATGGTCTTGATAATATTTTATCTACATCTAGTAATAATTTTAAAGAAGAGTTTAATGAATTATATGAATAATCAAGTTGTATTTGTGTCTGGTGCATCGCGTGGAATTGGAAGAGCAATAGCTATTCATTTTGCTGAAATCGGATGCAAAGTCATCGGCACTTCCAGGAGTGACTTTAAATTTGATAATGATTTTTCTGGTAACTTAATTTCAATGAAGCTTGATATTACCTGTAGAGATTCAGTTAAAAGTTGTGCAGAGCAGCTTAAAGAAAAAAATCTTTCACCTACTGTATTGATTAATAATGCTGGCATTACCTCAGATCAATTATTTCTTAGAATGAAAGATGAAGACTGGGATGATGTTCTTGCGACCAATCTAACAGGTACCTTTAATATAACTAAAGTATTTATTAAGAATATGATTAAAAATAGATACGGAAGGATTATTAATATTTCTTCTGTTTCAGGCTTGATGGGTAATCCTGGACAGGTAAATTACTCATCTGCAAAAGCAGGACTTGGGGGATTTACTAAATCCTTAGCCAAAGAAATTGGCTCTCGAGGCATTACTGTTAACTCTATTGCACCAGGCTTCATAGAGACTGACATGACATCTTTTTTAACAGAAGAGGCAAAATCTATATTAGTTAAAGATATACCACTCCAAAGAATGGGTGATGTTAAGGATATCTCCGATCTCGTAGTCTTTCTTGCGAGCAATGAGGCTTCTTATATAACAGGTCAAACCATATCCGTTGATGGCGGTCTTTTTATGTATTAATAATTAGGTTCTATTCATTTATAAAAAAGATGTATAATTACCTACTTTTTTTATTAAGGAAATTTTATGAGTATAGAAGATAGAGTTAAGAAAATAGTAAGCGACCAACTTGGAGCTTCAATAGACACCATTGAGAATGATTCTTCATTCGTAGATGATCTTGGTGCTGATTCTTTAGATACGGTTGAGTTAGTAATGGCATTAGAGGAAGAGTTTGATCTTGAAATAGCAGATGAAGATGCTGAGAAAATTTCAACTGTCAATGAGGCAGTAGCTTATATTAACGCCAGTTCATAATTCCTGAGTTGAGGCTGCAGTTAATATTTGTAGCTTTTACTTCAACAGTTAGTTCTTTTTCAAAAGAACACCAAATTAAAAAATTCCTTGTTTTTCATTTAAAAAATGATCTTCAGGGATTTTTTTTAACTTAATATAAGTAAATGATATTTTATAAAACCATCATAATTTCTTTAATCGTCTTTTTATCATTCATGGGCCCTTACGTTGGATTTTTAAATTCAGTTAATATTTCCAATGATTCAATTATCATTTTAGAGAGGGGTGAATCAATGGATTCAGGATTTGAGAAGATTTCCTCCAAATCTCTTATTAACAAAATATTTTTTAGAATTCATCTTTCTACTTCGAGTATTAGCTCTTTTGAAGAGGGTGAATATAAATCTACTAATAAATCTATTGCTGAGATGATAAGTTTATTTAATACAGGCAATACAGTAAGCCATAAAATAAATATAAAAGAAGGATCAAATATATTTGATTTACAAAAAGATCTTGAGTCATCATATTTTAATCAAGATTGCGTATATCTTGACTGTATTAATACAGACTATCCATTCAAGGAAGGGATACTTATTGCTGATACTTTCTTCTATAAGAAAGGAATGAACGCATCATCTGTATTGCAGTCTAGTCATAGCCTATTGGATGAATTTCTTTCAAATATATGGCTACTTAAACCTAAAGAAAACCCACTAATGACAAAGTACGATGCTCTTATACTTGCATCTATTATAGAGAAGGAAGCTGGAAATAATGCTGAAAAGAAAATAATTGCTAGTGTGTTTCTTCAAAGAATGGTTTTAGGCATGAAATTACAGGCAGATCCAACAATTATTTATGGGCTCATGCCAAATTTTGATGGCGATATTAAAAAATCTGATATTCTTAACAAAGATAATTTACATAATACTTATATGATAAAAGGACTACCCCCAACACCAATATCCTTTTCTTCAATCTCATCTATTGAAGCGGCAGTTTTAAGTATGCCAGGTGAATATCTTTTCTTTGTAGCAGATTCGCCGACATCACATCATTTCTCAAAAACATATAAAGAGCATCGAATGATGATTAAAAAATTAGGATTAAATTAATGAAAATTATAAGTTTTGAAGGTATAGAGGGAGTTGGTAAGTCAACACAGATCAACATGCTCAACGACTACTTAAAAGCTAAAGGCATGAAAACTGAAATATTAAGAGAGCCCGGATCTACTGATATTGGAGAAAAAATAAGAGATATTCTCCTTAACTCATCTGATGAGATTGCAGACGAGGCCGAGCTTTTGCTTATGTTTGCCTCTAGAGCTCAGTTAATTAAAGAAAAGGTATTAGAATCTAATCTTGATTTTATTTTGTTTGATAGATTTTATGATGCATCTATTGCCTATCAGGGATACGGTAGAGGTCTATCTTTAGATTTGATCACCAACCTTATATCCTTTATCAATTGTCCAGTTCCTGAAATTACTTTTTTACTAGATATCAGAGTTGAGGATGGTTTTTCACGCAAGGCCAATGATGTTAAAGACAGAATTGAATCATCTGGTTTAGAATTTTTTAATAATGTTAGGGAAGGGTACCTTGAAGTTGCTAAATTAAATCCGGGAAGAATCAAAGTTTTGGATGCATCTAAGAACATAGAAGACTTACATGCTGAAATCATAGGATACGCAAATAAAATATTATGATTATCGACAAATGTAAGTGGTTAAAAGATTCTTATAACTCTATAAATTTTAAAAACTTACCTCATGGAATAATCATTAATGGGCCCTCAGGAATTGGTAAAAACATACTTGCAAATCAAATTGCAGCAGATATCTTATTAAATAACTCTAATGATAAAAATATCGCAGACCATAGAAGTCTTATCGATGCTTTAAACCATCCGGATCTTTATATATTAGATAAAGACAAGGTTTTAATTAACGATATAAGTAGAAGAGCTGGTAATTGGGATGATGAAAAAGGTAATAGAGATGTAATAAGTTTTTTATCCTTAACGCCATCAATTTCTAAAAATAAAGTTGTTTTAATTCACAATGCAGATTCTATGAATGAGGCAGCTCAAAATGCCTTACTAAAAACTCTTGAAGAACCAGCCTCTTTTTCATACATTATCATGACTTCCAATAGGCCAAAGGTTTTCAAAGAAACAATTTATAGTAGATGTCAGATTATTAATATAAAAAATATAAGCGTACAGGAGACGAATGACTGGCTTGGAGAGATAGGCATTAGCGATTATACGGCTTTAGATTTTCCAAGTTTTGCGACACCATTTAATATTCTTGAAGATATCAGAAATAATGATCAAAATAAATTTAAAGATTTTATTGAGGTTATTAACGATTTTTTAAATAACAAAGTTGATCAATCCCAGTCTATAAAATTAATTAACGACCTTGATCTTAAGCTTGTTGAAAAAATAAATTATTTAGTTGAATTTCTAAAAATACTATTGAAATCTAAAATTACAACTAATGAGCTTAGCGGCTCTTATAAATTGTTCAACAATGCTGAGTTTAATAAGTTAAAAATATCCAATGTAATAAATGACCTTAATCAGCTCAGGTTTGATTTTTATAAAGTCTCATCCATTAACGAGTCGCACGTTTTGAACTTTATATTTAGTGAGTTAAAGCAATCAATTAGGCTATAGTTGTTCCGCCATCAACAACAATCGTTTGACCATTTATATAATTACCAGCATTTGAGGCAAGCATCACAGCTATTCCTGCAACCTCATCGGGATCGCCAATTCTATTCATTGGGCACGTCTTTAAAACTTCATTGCATATTTCAGGATTTTCCCACAAAGCTTTTGCAAAATCAGTCTTAATTAAACCAGGTGCTATTGAGTTAGCTCTAATATTTTTAGATCCAAATTCAGCAGCAATATTTTTAACTATCATTATATCTGCAGCTTTTGATATGTTGTAAGCTCCTAGCAAAGCACTTCCTTTAATACCACCAATACTTGATATTATAATTATTGTCCCATCTTTGTTCTCAACCATATATGGTATGCAAAGGTTGCATAAAATTTGATTAGATCTAATATTATTATTCATTACCTTTGTAAATTGATCATTTGACATGTCTAGCATAGAGCCCATATAAGTATTTGTTGCTGCATTGCAAACAAGTGAGTCAATACCTCCTAAGGTTTCCATGGTCTTTTCAACGAGATTTTTTAATTGATCTTCATGGCTTATATTTGCCGCTATTGGAAATGCCACTTCCTTACCGATACTTTTATTTATTTCATCTGCTGTTTCTATACATGCATCTATGTTTCTTGAAGAGATAATAACTTTAGCTCCGTGCACCGCAGACTGATAGGCTATAGCCTTACCAATTCCTCTTGATGAGCCTGTTATAAGAATTGATTTATTTTTAAGATCGAATAAAGACATTTTTTTTAAATTATGAATTAATAAATCCAGTCTATACTTTGCTGTGTTTCGTGTAAATTTAATTGCATATAAATTTTAAAAATGCATTTTAAGATTTTTATGTCTATAATTAATTAATTAATTTTTAAGGCTTTTTATGATAGAAATATTCGGTAAAACTATGTGTCCATATTGCGATAAAGCAAAATCTCTATGCGAAAGAGAGGGCCTTGAATATACTTATAAGCAGTTAGATGTTGATTTTTCTAGAGATGTATTCTTTGATATGTTTCCCACAGCAAGAACATTTCCACAGATCAAGGTTGATGGTGTTTCAATCGGTGGCTATAACGAACTAGATGCTTGGCATCTCAGCAAGTAGAAGATTGTGGTTGAATTTAATAACTTTTTAATTAATCTTGATGGTTATATTGGTAGCGCTCCATGGTTTCCGATGTTATTAATTGGAACCGGTATCTTTTTTACTTTTTACCTAGGCTTCCCTCAATTTAGATTCTTTGCTCATGGATGGAGAGTCTTAAGTGGTAAATACATAAAAAAAACCACAAAAGGAGAAACTACACCTTTTCAAGCTTTAACAACAGCTCTCTCAGGAACTGTTGGTACAGGTAATATTGGCGGGGTTGGTCTTGCAATATGGATAGGCGGTCCAGCTGCAATTTTCTGGATGTGGATAACTGCAATAGTAGGAATGACAACAAAATTTGTTGAGGTTTCTTTAGCTCATAAGTACAGAACAACTTTACCTGATGGATCTATCTCAGGTGGACCATTTCACTATATAGAGCATGGAATGAACATGAAGTGGCTTGCAATAGTCTTTGCATTCTTAATGATGTTGACAGCCATTGGAACTGGCAATATGCCGCAAATTAATAATATAGCTGAAGTCATGGATTCTGAGTTTTCTATAAAACCTATCATCACTGGCTCTGTCTTATCAGTTCTATTATTGTTAGTTATTGTTGGTGGTATTAAAAGAATTGCAAAAATTGCTAGCGCCTTGGTTCCTGCAATGGGCATTATATATATTACGGGTTCCATGATTGTTATTTTAGATAATTATGAAAATATAATTCCATCGTTCCAACTAATTTTTTCACAGGTCTTTACTGGCTCATCTGCTGTTGGTGGTTTCCTTGGGGCAAACTTTGCCTTAGCGCTCCAAAAGGGTGTTGCTAGAGGAGCTTTTTCTAATGAGGCCGGCCAAGGCTCTTCTCCTATTGCTCACGCATCATCCAAGACAGAAGATCCCGTTGAAGAGGGCATTGTTTCAATATTAGAGCCCTTTATAGATACTATTATTGTTTGTTCTATTACTGCTTTGGTAATTCTTTCCTCTGGAGCATGGTCTGAAAAACATCATAATACTTTTGATAGAACTTCTACCGCCATTATAGGCGGTCAGTATGATGAGGGTATTGAAGCTGACGTAATTAATTTAAGAAACTTTATTAACAACAATACATCTGAGGTTCAAAGATTTACAGGCGATATAGTTATTGAAAATGGAGTTGCCGTTAACAAGAATTTTACTATTATTCATAAAAACTCGATTGCCGAAGAGACTATCTTCCATGACTCAAGCAACATATTAGATTTATATACAGGCACTCTCTTTGTCGATGAGGGGGATATTAAAAATACTGATATCAAAATATCTGGCAAGTCATTAATTCACTCTGCTGAACTAACTGCAGCAGCATTTAAGTCTGGGGTCCTTGGGGTGTATGGTGGATATTTAATTGCCATAGGATTACTTTTATTTGCTTTTTCTACGGCTATTGCTTGGTCTTACTACGGAGATAGGTCAGCTGCTTATATTTTTGGAGAAAAAAGTGTTATTTGGTACAGGTTGGTATATGTTGCCTGCTTCTTTGCTGCTTCGATAATAGACACTGAGGTTGTTTGGAATATAGCTTATATTATTGGGCCTTTAGTTACTCTTCCCAATTTAATTGCATTGATAATAATGAGAAAAGAAATTAAACAAATGACAAAATCTTTCACCATTCCTAAGTAATTAATTAATTTTTTTTGATACCTGGTAATCTAGCCCAACTTTATGGACAAATCTCTGCTTGCATATTGCTTATCAATAATGATGCTTGTTTCGTGTGGAGGCGGCGGGGGTGGTTCTGCCATAGAGTCTCCAACGGTTCAAAATCCTGTAATTATCAGTTTTGTATCATCAAGTTATTCCGCTGAAATAAATTCCTCAATAACATTGTCTTGGACCACAACTAATAGCATATCTTGCATTGCATCAAATGACTGGACAGGATCTAAGTCAAGTAATGGGAGCGAAATCATAAACCTACCCGTTGCAAAGAATTATAATTTTACACTTACATGTTCGGGTCAACCCGGCACATCAAACATTATAAAGAGCTTAACCGTTGATGTTGTCAACTCCTCTGCGGCCAGTATTTACAATGAAGAAAAAGACTCATACTGCAAAACACCAATTAATGACTCAACTGAATATTGGATTGAAGATTTTTCTAATAATTTATTTGATCCAGATGTATTTACCTATCAACTAGGCAATGGCTTTAATGCAGGAAATGGCTCTTGGGTATCTGGTTGGGGTAATAATGAGCTTCAGTATTATACCGGTCCAGGTAACGGCTATTCTAATAATTATAATTCCATTACGAATACCACAGAAAATCTATTTATTGAAAATGGTCTGTTGAAGATCCAACCTATTTATAATGATGTAACGACTTTCAAAGATCCTTATTGTTTAGATAGAGATTGTGATTACACTTGGCCTCACACCTCTGCAAGAGTTATTACATCTGGCAAGAAGATATTTAAAAATCCATCAAGAATAACAGTCTGTTTTAAAGTTCCTGATGGAACTGGTCATTGGCCTGCTGTATGGCTTCTTCCCCAGGGCTCTATTGAGGGAGTTAAATCTTGGCCTGACGATGGAGAGATAGATGTCATGGAGGCCAGAGGAAGAGTTGCTAGTGAAATTGGCTCAGCTATTCATTTTGGGGTATCAGGTAATGGACAGATAATCCATGAAGCAGAATCTGTTCCTATGGGCGTTAATTTTCATGATAAATTTCATTCTATAACATTTGAGTGGACTGAGAATTCAATAAAAATGTATATGGATACTCAAGAAAACCCATATTTTGATGAGTCATCAGCTTCAACTGGTTTTAATAACTTCACATATCCTTTTAATGAAGAGTTCTTTTTAATATTAAATGTTGCCTCAGGGGGAGATTATGATTATGGAGCTGGTGTTAACATAGATAAATATTGTCATGACTCTGAATGCTCTAATCTGGAAGACCCTGATCGAGGAAGATTGATTATTGATTATATTGAATACAAGTCTATTGATTGATACTTCTTTTTTTTAATTCCTGCAGTACGTCCTTCATTGATTTTCCTTGAGAGCTTAGAAGAACTAATAGATGGAATACTAGATCTGCAGACTCATCTATAATCCTTCCGTCATTTGTAACTGCAGCTATGGATGTTTCACCAGCTTCTTCTACTACTTTTTTTGCAATCTCTTTAACGCCTTTATTAAATAAACTAACAATATAAGATTCAGAGTTATCTAAATTTTTTCTATTCTCAATTATCATTTCTAGCTCATCAATTATATTTAAAGAAGATTGATCATCTGTCTCGAAACATGAAGTTGTTCCTTTATGACAAGTAGGTCCAAGAGGTTCAGCCTTTATAAGCAATGTATCGACATCACAATCTAAATACATATCTTTAATAATTAGCTTATTTCCAGACTCTTCACCTTTAGTCCAAAGTCTATTCTTTGACCTGCTAAAAAATGTTACCTCATTTGATTTAATAGATAACTGAAGAGCTTCAAGATTCATATAGCCCAACATCAGAACGTTAAGCGTTGTTTTATTTTGAATAACTACAGGTATTAATCCTTTTTCATTCCATTTAATATTATCTAGTTGCATATTTACCTTATGTTAATTAGTTCTGTTCTTAAGTTCTGTTTTAGTTGTTGAATATTAATAATATTTTTATGAAATATGCTTGCAGCCAATGCTCCACTTACATTGGTTTGTTTAAAAACATCAATAAAATCATTGACTGAGCCAGCACCGCCTGAAGCAATAAGGGGAACATTACAACCGCTTAACATGGTCTTAAGTTGTGTTATGTCATATCCATTTCTTACGCCGTCTTGATCCATGCAATTTAATACAATTTCACCAGCACCTAACTCTTGAACTCTTTGAATCCAATTGCTTGTCTTTAAATTCGTATTAAATGCTGTTTTTTCATTTCCAGTCTTCCCGTAAACTATAAAGTCATCATCCTTGAATAGAGAGTCTATACCCACAACCACACACTGGCTTCCAAATTCATTAGAAAGCTCTCTAATAAGCTCTGGACGCTCTATAGCAGGACTATTTATTGATACTTTATCAGCACCTGCATTGAGTATAACTTTTGCATCTTGAATCGATTTAATACCACCTGCCACACAAAAGGGTATGTTAACTTCCTTAGCAATTTGATTAACCCATTTCTTTGAAACAAACCCGTTAACTGTACTGGCAGCAATATCATAGAAAACAATCTCATCTGCTCCTTGATCATTATATTTTATTGCTAGATCAATAATTGAGCCAACTACTTCGTGGTTTTTAAATTTAACTCCTTTTACGACAACACCATCCTTAACATCAAGGCATGGAATGATTCTCTTAGTTAACATTTTGTAACTCTGGTAAAGTAATCTTATTCTCATAAATAGCCTTACCAACTACGCATTCATGAGATCCAATATCGATTAAATCCCGAATATCTGTTATTGAGGCAATACCACCCGACGCTATTAAGCTAATATTTTTATACTCTAAGATTCTTTTATAGATGTCTATATTTGGACCCAGTAAAGTACCGTCAAGTGATATGTCAGTCGCTAATACATTTTTAATCCAATCATTTTCATTTATATAGTCGAATAGGGTAGTTGTTGTATTAGTTGTCCAACCATTAACTGATAGTAGCGGCTCGTTATTAATTAAATTAAAGTCTAAACCAAAAATTAATTTATTAGGATCAACCCTGTCTTTCAGTTGAGCTAAGAATTTTGAATCAGTTATTGCAGCAGTACCAACAATTAATCTATCGATACCAAGATTAAATAAATCAAAGACTTTATTGATATCTCTTATGCCACCACCTATTTGAAGGCTTAATCCTTCAATTTGCGCTATTGATTTTATGATTTCTAAGTTTTCATCGTTTCCTGATTTAGCAGCATCTAGATCTATTATGTGGATATAGTTAAAACCCGCATCTACAAAAGTCTTAACTTGTTCTATTGGCGAGGTGTTATATGATGAGACCTTATTATAATTTCCTTTAAGCAGCCTTACACAACTGCCATTTAGTAAATCTATAGCTGGAATTATGTTCATTATATTTTAAGAAAATCTTTAAGAAATCTCTCTCCCGCTACTGATGATTTTTCTGGATGAAATTGACAACCAACAATATTATTTTTCTTAACGATAGATGAGAAATTATCTATATAAGTTGTTTCACCTATTTCATAATCACTAGATTTTGCATAAAAACTATTAGCAAAATAAAAGTAATCATCTATATATTTATAGCTATCAATACAGTTTACTGAATTCCAGCCCATATGAGGAACAGCTTCGTTATCAGATGGCACAAATCTTTTTACTAAGCCATTGAGCAATCCTAGACATTCAGTATCATCCTCTTCTGAATGTTCAAAAAGTATTTGCATACCTATACATATTCCAAGAATTGGCTTTGATGACGCTTTTATGTAGCTGACAAGATTATTATCTTTAAGATATTTCATCACAACACCCGCTGATCCTACACCTGGCAATATCAGGCTGTCTGTTAAATTAAGCTCATCTACCGATCCTGAAATAATAGTTTCAATACCCATCCTTTCTAGTGAGTAATAAATAGAGTTTAAATTAGCTCCGCCACAATCTACGATACCAACTTTCACAAGACTCCTTTTGTAGATAGGACCGCAGATTCATTCTTTTTTAAAGCGCCGCTTAGCGCCCTTGTAAAACTTTTAAATGTAGCTTCTACAATATGATGACTATTATCACCAATTGTTTCTATATGGCATGTAAACCCTAAAGTATTAACAAATGATACGAAGAAATGCTCAAACATTTCAGTAGGGAGGTCACCGACATACTCCCTTAGCGGCGATGTTTTCATCTTTAGAAAAGGTCGCGAAGCCATATCTATACTTACAGATGATTTAGTTTCATCCATTACTAATACCTCACTTGATGAGTATCTTTCAATATTTTCTCTTGCGCCAAGTGCATTTTTAAAAGCATCAGCAAGTGCAATAGCTACATCCTCAATCGTGTGATGCTCATCTATTTCAAGATCTCCTAGGGATTGTATTGAAAGGTCAAAATGGCCATGTTTAGCAAACTGCTCAAGCATATGATCAAAATATTTTATTCCGGTATTTATATTGTAATTACCCGTACCATCAATATTTAAATTAATGTATATGTTTGTTTCATTGGTTGATCTGTTTAAAAAGAATGACCTTGATTCATTTTTTATATCATTCTCTGCATATTTTTTTCTAATTTCTACAGCTCGCCTATGAGCATCTAATTGCTCAGCGGCTGCTAAAATTTCAACTGTCGGCGCAAGAAGCATAAAGCCTTCAGCTGAGGCTGTTTGAAAGCTAATAGATTTACCAAAATCTTTTACTGAAAGACCTGAATAAGTTTTTGCGTGTCCTGAGGTTGGAAGTGTATGGTTAGAGCCAGAAGCGTAATCACCAAAAGACTCTGGTGAATATGACCCACAAAAAACTGATCCTGCATTAATTATAGATGGTATAAAATCACTAAAATTATTATCTAATAATATTAAATGCTCAGGCGCATTAGTATTAATAAAATCAATAATTTGTTTATTAGTTTTAGCATTAATTAAGCGAATATTCTTAATACTATTCTTTAGTATCTCTTGTCTCTTAAGTTCTTTTTTTTGGATATTTATTGATGTTATTACACGAGCGGTCAATTCTTTATTTTTAGAAATAAACACAGCTTTTGCATCATTGCTGTGCTCTAATTGTGACAAGAGGTCAGACGCGATGATGTCTGCTCTTTCAATATCATCAGAGACTACATATACCTCGCTAGGACCTGCAGGCATGTCAATTGAAACCTGGTCAGCGACCATTTTTTTTGCTTCTGTTACAAACTGATTTCCAGGACCAAATATTTTTAAACATTTTGGTATAGTTTTAGTTCCATATGCCATTGAGAATATTGCTTGAGAACCGCCAACCTTGAATACATTCTTAATGCCAAGCATATTTGCTACCCACAAAATTGTTGGATCAATATTTCCTAACTTATTGGGTGGAGTGCAAACAACTATATTTGGACAACCAGCCAAAAGGGCAGGTATTGCCTGCATCATTAGAGAGCTAAATAATGGAGCTGTTCCACCAGGTATATACAAACCGACAGTTTCAATTGGTCTAAATTCTGACCATAACTTAATACCTTTTGTTGTTTCATTAGGTTTTATAGAAAGTCCAGGGATTTGCTTTTGATGATATTGCTTAATATTAGAATGGGCTATAAGTATTGCTGATTTAAGCTTTTCATCTATCTGTTTATCACTATTTTTAAATTCAGAGTTTGTAACTTTTAACTTTGGTAGTGATTTTTCTTTTAAAAGTTTAGATATTTTTTTAATACCCTCATCGCCTTCATTAATAATAAGTTTCTCAAATTTCTTCAACACAGCCTTGTTGGATTTAGAAAATTTAGAATCTTTAAAATCTAAAAGAAGATTTTTATTTGTTAAGTTGATAGCTTTCATTAGTTAAGTATCTTTTCAACAGGCATAACTAAAATAGATGAAGCGCCTTTTGATTTAAGTTTTTCCATTGTTTCCCAGAAGATAGGTTCTTGGCAAAGTGCATGAATTGCTACTTTATTATTATCTTCAAGCGGTATGATTGTGGGTGACTCTGAACCGGGAAGAAGTTTACAAATAGCACTAATATTTTTTACATCTGCATTTAGCATTACATACTTACTTTCAATAGCGTTGATAACACCATTCATTCTACTTATGACTTTTTCTGCAATAAGTGTCTTTGTTTTATTAAGTTTTTTATTTTGTATAAGGACAGCTTGTGACTCTAGTATAACTTCTAACTCCTTAAGGTTATTTGCCTCAAGCGTAGCTCCTGAAGATACTAAATCGCATATGCAATCTGCCATGCCTATGTAGGGAGTTAGTTCAACTGAACCATGTATATTTACTACATTGGCTGTAATTTTATTATCTAAAAGGTATTTCTTAACCGTGTTTGGATAAGAAGTAGCTATTTTTTTATTCTTAACACTTTTCATTGAGAAATTTTGAGGTGCGGCAAATGATAAGCGGCATTTAGAGAATCCGAGCTCAAGTACTTTACTAATATTAGTTTTTTTAAATAAAGATTTTTCAATAAGAATATTTTCTCCCACTATTGCAATATCAGCGTCACCGTTGGAAACAAGTGATGGAATGTCATCACTTCGAACAAAAAGAATATCAATAGGAAGGTTATTTGATTTGGCCAATAATTTATCTCCTTTAGCAGTAAAGTTAATACCTGATTTTTTAATCAAATCTCTGCTTTGATCTGAAAGTCTTCCATTTTTTTGGATAGCTATGGTTAGTCTATTTTTCATTTTGAAATCCTTTTTAATATAGTTTGATAGCCCTGATAGGGCTCATTTAATAAAAACCTAGCAACTCTTGTAACAGTTGTAGTGCTAGTTTTAAGCTCTGTTGCTATCTCTCTATAAGACATAGAGTCTGTGTAAAGCAGCTGTGCAACAAGCCATCGCTCTTCTAGGGCTTTTAGTTCTGATGGAGTACATAAATCTTTAAGAAATTCATTTACTTCATCCTTATTTTTTAATAATAAAAATGCGTCATTTAGGTTTTTCATGTGTCGTAGTGTATTACTATGCTGGTACAAAGTAAATGGGTAATTATCTAATTAAAATTAGTATTTTATTTAGATAATAAAGAGACTATTTCTATGTGATTTGTATTGGGAAATTGATCAAAGATTTCAATATCGTTAATAGAAAAGGTATTTAGTAATTTTATATCTCTTACATATGTCTCTAGATTGCATGAAACATAAATAACCTTATCAAACTTATTGAGTATATTGAGTACGTTTTGAGTTAGCCCAGATCTTGGAGGGTCTACTAATATATGTGAGAAGTTAAATGAATTGATATCTAAACCATTCATTCTTCTAAAGATCCTTCCCTCTAAAAGCTCAGTTACTTCGTCATCTGATAATCTTGAGTAATTAATATTATTTATTTTATTATCTGTTATGGCCTTATCTAAACATTTTATTGACTGTCTATTATTTTCTGTAGCAAACACCTTGGTAAAATATTTTGATAATGGAAGTGTGAATGTCCCTGAGCCACAATACAACTCCAAAAGATCATTAGGCTGGTCTAGCATTTCTATTACTTTTTTAACCATTCTAGGCATCATAAAGTGATTAGGCTGATAGAAGGATTGATCTGTTTGATAGAGAGTTATATCAGTTCCTTCTATTATGTCTTCTAGGAAACCATTTCCACTACTATAAAACTCATTTTTTGCTCTTGCTATCAATTGAATGCCTAGCTTATTTGAAATTTTACTAACCATTATTTCTAATTCTTCTGATAGTTTTTTGTGGTAAACCAATGTCACCATGACCTTATCACTTGAATTAGCTCTAAAATTAATTTGAAATAATTTCTTATAAATCAGCTCATCACTATTAATAATTTCTAATATTTTAGGCATTAAACTTGATATGCATGGCCTTGCAACATCAAATTTATCTAAATATATTTTGTCCCCATTTGAAGCATGCATAATGTAGTATTTATTCTGATAACCAAACTCGCATCTAGATCTATAACCTTTCGCAGGACTGACATTTACCTTGATTGGATCTAAGTAATACTTACTAAGAGCTTCAGACGATATTGAGAATTTATCCATTACTTTTTAATAAAAAACGTTATTATAAAAATTAATAACCCTATAAATGTTATATTGAGCACTATAAACAAAGCTATTATTTTACTTAACGAAAGGCCCTTCAGATCACTCTCTAATTCTGACTTTGATCTAATTCCCAAAAATGAGTTTAATATTCTTTTTAACCACATATAAATATGAACGAAATTATTAACATTACTAAATCAGCTGAAGAGTATCTTGCAAAACTCCTCAAGGATAAAAATGAACCAGACTTATCTATAAGAATATTTATTTCTGACCCGGGAACTCCAAAAGCTGAAACTTGTTTAGCTTATTGTAAACCAGATGAAGCTCTCCCAGACGATGTAATAATTAATTTAGACCTCATAAACGTAAACATTGAGAAAAGAAGTATTCCCTTTTTAGAATCCGCTGAAGTAAATTTTGATAACGATACATTTGGAGGTCAATTAACTATAAAAGCACCAAACGCTAGGCTTCCTAATATCTCTCCAGATAGTCCGGTAGAAGATAGAATTAATTATGTTATATACAACGAAATCAATCCTATGCTTGAATCACATGGGGGAGAGGTTAGCCTTCTTGAATTTACTAAAAATGGAGAAGCTGTTCTTCAATTCGGTGGAGGTTGTCAAGGTTGCGGCATGGTTGATGTTACGCTGAAAGACGGAATTGAAAAAACGCTACTAGAACAAATACCTGAACTTAAAAGCGTTAAAGACTCTACTGATCACTCGATAGACGACAATGCTTTTTATAAAAATTAGATCTTAGATATAGACACAACTATTCCAAATAAGGGATGGTCAAAATAATGTATTTCATTATTAAATAATCTCTTTTCTTCATCTATATAGACATTAATGTTTTCATCACTCTTTTCAATAATTTCTAGATTTTCAGAACTTCTCTTAATTAATGCGTAGTTATTTTCCTTATTTAAATTAAGACTTATTGCTAAATTAACATCACTTGCTGATTTTTTATTTCTTACTATTAATTCGTGATCATTTAAATAATTAGAAGTAACATCATTGTATTCTTCAGCTAAATTGCCAAGGTAAGATTTAAGATCAATATGAAGAAATCTATTTCTGTATAACTTTAAATAAATGCCATAAAGATTATTTTTATAATGAAGGAATTTGCTTTCTGATTCTAATTCAATGTTTTGAATCCAACTATAACTATCTATAACATTATATTTAGTGCTTTTATTAAGTTTTAAATTCAGTTTTTTTAATGTAACTAGATTATCAATTCTTCTAAACCATTTTTTTGGATTTGGTTGATTCGATATCTCTTCTGGATTAATAACCTTGCTGATTGCAGGCTTTATATTTTGAAATATTTGTTGAAACTCAGATTTATTTGAATTAATAGAGTTTTGAACTGCGGTTATATTTATTTGTAAATCAGGATCTTGAAAATTTAGAAACTCATTTCCAGGAACTATTAACTCTGAGGATAGCTCCTCTTCATTAATTTTTAGTTCGTGTTCAAAGATAATAAATTCGATTCTATATTCATCAAGAACCTCATCACTTGAACTGAGATTGAAGGTTAATAAAAGAATTAGTAATATTTGATTAGACAATTTCATTGATTAGCTTTTTAACAAAGACTCTTCTTTTTAAAGCGTCTTCTTCTATTAAGTTTATATTAAATTTATTATCCTTGTTTATACTGTATTTACTTGGGTTTTCTGTAAGCAATACTAATAACTTTTCGAATATATCTTTTTTAACTGATGTTGATAAAAGCAGAGAGGTATTGGAACTTGTGGACGATATTTTCGTAATTCCAGTATTTTTAATCATTAGATTTATTTCTGCATTACTAATTAAATTATCAACTTCAATAGGTACTGAGCCACATCTATCTTCTAAATTTACTTTAATTTCTTTTAATAAGTCATTTGAATCAACATTCGTTATATCTTTGTAAACTTTAAGCCTTTCAAGAGGTGAGGGAAGATATGAGTCACTGATATAACTAGAGTCATAAAAATTTATTTCTGTTTGTATTAGATCTGCTTCAGAGTTTGTTTTAAATTTTTGTAATGCATTTTTAAGCATAGAGAGATACAAGCTTAGACCTATGGTATTTACGTGACCGCTTTGCTTATCGCCTAACATTTCTCCACCACCTCTTATCTCTAAGTCTTCTTGAGCGATAAAAAATCCAGATCCTAGATCAGAAAGCCTAATAATTGAGTCTAGACGTTCTTTTGCTAGCTTTGGAAGTTCTGCTGTTGGTATTAGAAAGTAGCAATATCCTTGTTTATTAGATCTTCCAACTCTGCCTCTTAACTGATGGAGCTGTGATAAGCCAAAGTTATGAGAATCTATTATTAGTATTGTATTTGCGTTTGGTATATCAAGACCCATTTCTACAATGGTTGTGCAAATAAGTACATCAATATCACCAATATCAAAATCTGACATAACTGATGATATTTCTTCCTTATTGAGTTTCCCATGAGCAATGCCGACACTTGTCCCTGGGACAAGATCTAGTAATTGTTTTTTTAAGAACTCCATTTTTGAAATATCATTTTGAACAATAAAACATTGTCCACCTCTAGATATTTCTCTCGATATTGCTTCCTTTAATAGTTGATCTTTTTGAATCTTTAAAAATGATTTTATGCTAACTCTATTGGTTGGAGGGGTGTGAAGAAATGAAAACTCCTTTAAACCAGAAAATATGAAATTCATAGTTCTTGGGATCGGTGTAGCTGATAGATAAAGAATATGAATGTTTTCCTGCTTACTTTTTATTATATCTTTTTGCTTGATTCCAAATTTGTGTTCCTCATCAACAACTAGTAATCCAGTATTTTTAAATTTTAAACCAGAGGTGAAGAGGGCATGGGTACCAATTAATATATCTACATCACCATTATTAAACGAGTTAACTATTAGTTCTTTATTCTTAGCTTTTGTATGTCTGTTAAGTAACTGGACATTGACTGGAAACTTCTTAAATCTGTCTAAAAATGATTCGTAATGCTGATCAGCAAGAACTGTACTTGGTGACAATAAGATAACCTGTTTATTTGAAAATATTGATATATATGCAGCTCTCATGGCCACTTCTGTCTTGCCAAATCCTACATCTCCACATAAAAGCCTATTCATAGGTTTAACTAGTGTTAAGTCTTTTCGAATATGGTTAATGGCATCTATCTGGTCATGTGTTTCTGTATAAGGAAATTCATTATTGAACTCCTCAAACGCCCCGTCATCTATCTTTAGTGATACCGATGATGATCCAAGTCTTCTAGATTCAACATCTAATATTTCAGCTGCGTGATCAAAGGCTCTTTGTGTTGCCTTTTCCTTATTTTTAATCCACCTACTTGATGAAAGTGAGTCAAATTGAACAGAGTTTGTTTCATTATTTTTGTGATACTTAGAAACAAGATCAATACTTCTTAAAGGAACATAAAGTGATTCATTAGATGAATAAATAATTTTTAAATACTCATTAGAAACATTATTTGCTGTAACTATTTCCAATCCTTCATATTGTCCTAATCCATAGTTTTCATGGATAACAAGATCACCTGCTTTAAACATAGATTTAGATGTAACATCGACTCTAGCCTTTGACTTGTCTGAGGGAATGTTCACACTTGTTGATTTAAAATACTCTCTATGGACTATAAATAAATCCTTGTCTTTATTTGAAAAAGGCCTTACTAATTCTCCCATCATTATATTAATTCCATCTTTAGCTTCGTCAATATTCTTTGGCTGAGCTAAATCAGGAAGGAATTTTTTTACAAGTATTTCAAACTCACTACTTATAGACGTAATTAAAATAATTTTTTTAGACTTAATTTTTTTAGTAAATATTGCGTTTAGAATATCTTCAAAATTCTCATATTTAAATTGACCACTTGATGATTTAATTAATTGAACTTTTTTAAGTTCCTTTCTAAGAATTTCTTTATCAACAAACATATCAGCAGGTCGAAGCAGGGGCCTTTGAATATCTATATTTTCGTCCTGATACCTTTGATCTATAGTTTGATAATAGTCACCTACCAAAGCGTCCATGTTTATAAGCTTTATAAAATTATACGTATTAAATAATTCAAAAAAAGATGATGATTCATTGAACAGTAAAGGTAAATATATCTCAGACCCCTCAGAATGATCGCCATTATTTAATTTTTGAAATATCTCACATTGCCTTTCATCATAATTTTGAAAATACTCTCTCCAATTATCCTTAAATATTTTTAGGCTATTCGTATCTAGTGATGTTAATGATCCTTTTGTTAGTGAAAAGTGTGTGAGTTTATCTGTAGATAGCTGTGATTCAGGATCAAACTGTCTAATGGATTCAATTTGATCATCAAAAATTTCTATTCTTAACGGCTCCTTATATATAGGTGTATATATATCTATGATCCCGCCTCTTAGGGAGAACTGGTTAACAGCTTCTATTCTATTGACCTTTTCGTAACTTAAATCTTCAAGAGTCTTTATAAGCTCTTTTATGGAGAGCTTGTCTGATATTTTTAGATCCTGTATTGATTTAAAAAAACCTTTTGGGGGATATATCTCAAATAGATTCTTAAGAGTAGTTATAAGGATTTTTTTATTAGCGTTAGTAGAATTCAAAATTCTAAATCGTTCTTTAAGAATAGATTCAGGAGATGAGAAGTGATCGTAAGGAAGAATTTCATTTTCTGGAAAGTAATCAATGAGATTAGAATCTAAATATAAGCTCAATTCATTATATAAAAACCTTGCCTCTTTATTCGACTCAACAATAACGCAAATAGACTTTTCAGAAGTAGAAAATATATTACACAGATGGTGTGCATTTTTGTGGTCTATTTTTTTAATCATAAGTTGGTAAATTATTTACAATTGCTTGTATAATATTTTGCGTATTCTATCAATCATATAAAGATAAAGGTAACTATGGACATAAATTTTTCAAAAGAAGATCTTCAATTTAGAGATGAAGTAAGAGAGTGGGTTGCAAATGACTACCCTAAACATGTTAAGTATAAACAAGATAACGGCGAACCCCTTAATAGACAGGATATGGTTGACTATCATAAAGCCATAGCTGCAAAAGGTTGGATGGGTTACAACTGGCCTGTTGAGCATGGCGGAACTGGCTGGTCATCAACCCAGCTTTATATCTACAACCAAGAATTTGGAAAAGCTGGATGTCCTCCATTACTTGCATTTGGTGTAAGCATGGTAGCTCCAGTTATTTATACTTTTGGTAATGATGAACAAAAACAAAGGTTCTTGCCAGATATCTTAAATTTTGATACTTGGTGGTGTCAGGGTTATTCAGAGCCAGGCTCTGGATCAGATCTCGCCTCACTTAAAACTAAAGCAGTTCGTGATGGCGATAACTACATTATTAACGGAGCAAAAACATGGACTACGTTAGCCCAAAGCGCTGACTGGATTTTTGTATTAGTTAGAACAGATTCTTCAGGCATCAAGCAGCAAGGCATATCTTTTATCCTTGTTGATATGAAAACGCCAGGAATAGAAGTGAAACCAATAATTACTATTGACGGGGAACATGAGGTTAATTCTGTATTTTTTACTGATGTTGTTGTACCTGCTGAAAATCTAGTTGGAGAAGAGGGTAAAGGTTGGACATATGCTAAATTCTTATTAGCACATGAAAGATTTGGAATTGCTGCCGTTGGAGCATCAATGCGTCAGCTTGCAAGACTTAAAGAGGTTGTCTCAAAACTTGATAATCAAGATCTTGATAAAAAAGTTGCTGAAATTGAAATATCTATTTCTGCTTTAGAGTTAACAGAATTACGTTTACTGTCCGCTCTTGAAAATGGCGGTCATCCTGGAGCTGAATCTTCAATCTTAAAAATTAAAGGAACAGAAATTCAACAAGGCCTTACTGAGATATTTGTCGAAGCCGCTGGGGAATATGCACTTATGTATCCTGGACCCCATGGTTATGGCTCTAACGATAAGCCTTCCGGACCAGAATTTGCTGCTGAGTCTTTATCTTCTTTCTTAAATATGAGAAAAACATCGATATACGGCGGTAGTAACGAAATTCAAAAAAATATTATTTCAAAATTCGTACTAGGAGTATAAGAAGTGAATCTTAATTATAGTGAAGAACAAACAATGTTACGTGAGCAGATTCAAAAATTCTGCGAATCTGAATATGATTTCTACAAAAGAGAAGATGTAGTTAAATCTGATCAGGACTTTGATGCCAAAGCGTGGTCTCTATTTGCAGAACAGGGCTGGTTATCTATGCCTTTCTCTGAAGAGTCAGGTGGGTTTGGTTTTGGTGCTGTTGAACTAGCAGTATTGTTTGAGGAATTTGGAAAGGCTTTAGTCATAGAGCCATATCTTTCAACTGTTGTTCTATCTGGTACTTTGCTGGATAAGTCTAACTATACTAATAAAGTAGCGGTTATAGAGAGCATATGTGCTGGAACATCTCATGTTTCATTGGCTTATTCTGAAACTGCCAAATCCTATGATTATCTTTCACCTCAAACAACACTTTCTGAAGATGGCTTGAAATTAAATGGTACTAAAACACTTGTCTTAAACGGTGGAAATGCTTCTAAATTAATAGTTACATGTAAAAAAGGTAATGATTTTGCTCTAGTTATTCTTGATACTGACCAAGAGGGTGTATCTCTTAACTCTTTCTCTACTATCGATGGCCAATCTTGTTCAGAAGTTATATTTGATAATGTAACAATTGATACAGATTCTCTTATAGCTATAGGTGATGAGGCGCAAACACTATTCCAAGACTCTATAAATCTTGGAACATTGTGTATCGGAGCTGAGGCTGTTGGATGTATGACTTCTTGTTATCTTAAGACAGTTGAGTATACAAAAACGCGTGAGCAGTTCGACCAACCTATATCAAATTTTCAAGTACTTCAGCACAGAATGGTTGATATGTTTATTGATAGTGAGCTAGCTAGATCTTTATTATTTAAGGCTATGTTAGAGGTTGATGCCGACTCAGATGAGAAATACAAACATGTCTCGGCTCTTAAAGCTCATGTTGGTAAAGCTGGAAAGCTATCAGCTCAGAACGCAGTTCAGCTTCACGGCGGAATGGGTGTTAGTGAGGAGATGATGATAGGCCATTATCTTAAAAAGATGGTATTTATCGATGCTCTTTTTGGTAATGCTGACCATCATTTAAAACAATTCTCTAAATAATTCATATTTTAAGCACTAATTACCTTTTTTTAACCAGTTAATTAGTGCTTTTATTACTTATATTCATTAAAATCGATCTTGTAATCTAAATTATTTACAAAATACATGTCAGATAAAAGAGACTCAACATTTCAATCAACCCAGCGTCAAAACCGTATTCTTCCTGAAGATTCTTTTGGTGATTGGAAGTGGAGAGAAGCTCTTGCCGAACAAATGATCCCAATAATTGGTAATTTATACAGAAAAGGTATAAATATAAATATTTATGGCAAATCCTTGGTCAATCAATCTCCTGTAGAAATTATGAGAGCTCATAGATTTGCACGTCAATCAGATATGAATGAGCTTAGTGAGTTGGAGACTTTTCCAGCATTGCAATATATAGAGACTCTATCATTAGCAGATTGTGAAATAGATATCGGCGATTTAGTTATTAGGTGTCCTTTCTTCAGTGACTTGAAAGACGATGCATCCAACCTTCCTAGCTTTTTAGATCAAGAGCTTGAAACCGTTATTAATAAAGACTCAAAGAGACCTTCAGTTCCTAAAGATATAGTTCTTTACGGCTTTGGTAGAATTGGAAGACTTGTAACTAGAATGATGATTCAGAAAACTGGTCCAGGCACCTACTTTAGGTTAAGGGCTATTGTAATTAGAAAAGCTAGTGAAGATGATATTTACAAGCGTGCAAGCTTGCTATTAAGAGACTCTGTTCATGGTCCTTTTGATGGAACAGTAAGGGTTGATGAGGAAAACTCACTACTAGTTATTAACGGAAATCCCGTAAAAATTATTTATGCATCAAAACCTGAGGATGTTATATATAGCGACTATGGCATTATTGACCCTATCCTTATAGATAATACCGGTGTTTGGAGGGATCATGAAGGTTTATCAAAGCACATTTCATCTGGAGCTTCTAAGGCAATATTAACCGCTCCTGGTAAAGGTGAAATTAAAAATATAGTTTATGGTGTTAATGACGATGTATTGGATGACTCAGATTCTATAATTTCTGCTGCCTCATGCACCACAAATGCAATCGTGCCAATACTTAAAGTGCTAAATGATAAATATGGTATTGATGGCGGTCATGTAGAAACAGTTCACTCTTATACTAACGATCAAAACCTTATTGATAATTTTCATAAAGGTGACAGAAGAGGGCGAGGAGCTCCATTGAATATGGTTATTACCTCGACAGGAGCTGTTGAGGCTGTTGCCAAAGCTATCCCAGAACTTGCTAATAAATTAACAGGTAACTCTATAAGAGTTCCAACTCCGAACGTTAGTTTGGCTATTTTATCATTGACACTTGACTGTGATGTGGATAAGGAATCTGTAAATAATTACCTCAAATCAATGGCTTTTCATTCTAAATATCGTGAAATTATTGGTTTTGTAAACTCTCCTGAAATTGTTTCAACTGATTTTTATTCAAGCCCTTTTGCATCAATTGTTGACTCTCAAGCAACAATAACTAGTGGAAATAGGGTTACCTTGTATTGTTGGTACGACAACGAATATGGTTACTCAAAACAAGTTATTAACCTTACCAAAAAAGTAGCAAAAATATCTCTACCTAGATTACCTCTACCAATTCAATAAAAACTATAGAATAGACGGAACTTTAGTTTTATAATCACCCCGTTTTGGATACTTTATAATCATTTTCAAGAAGGGCATTCACCGGTGATTAAATTTAAAAAAGGTTTGGACTTACCAATAACAGGAAAACCCTCTGTTAATATCACTGACACGCCTAAAGTTTCCTCTGTTTCACTTCTAGCAAATGATTACATAGGCATGAAACCGACTATGCTAGTTAAAACTGGAGACGATGTTAAGGCAGGCTCGAAGTTATTTGAAGATAAGAAAAACCTTGGTGTTTTTTTTACCGCTCCGGCAGGTGGAAAAATTTCCTCCATAAATAGAGGTGATAAACGTAAGTTTCTTTCAGTAGAAATAGAGATAGCAAGCCAGGAAGAGTTTCTTTCATTTGATTATGAAAATACTCCTGAATCATTAAAATCTCTATTAATAGAGTCCGGTCTTTGGAATGCTTTCAGAACAAGGCCCTTTCATAGAACTCCTCAAGTTGACTCAATGCCAGATGCTTTATTTATAAATGCCTGTGATACTAATCCGCTTGCAGTTGATCCTACGGATATAATTAATCCAGATCAGGATCTATTCAACAAAGGATTAGAATCCTTAAAAGTACTATTTACTTGTCCTATTCATCTTTCTTACCAAAACCCTAAATTTGATACATCTGTTGATGGTATAAATTATCATAGTTTTGTTGGGCCTCATCCAGCAGGTCTAAGTTCAGTTCATATAAGTCATATCTATCCTGTAAACCTTAAAAGAGTAGCATGGACACTAGGTTTTCAAGATGTCATATCCTTAGGATATCTACTTAAGAACAAAACAATACGAACTCATAAAACAGTAGCTCTTGCCGGACCTTCAGTTTTTGAACCTTCTTTAATAAGTGCGAGAATTGGCGGCAACCTTGAAGAGCTTTCAGCAGGAAAGCTTAGAGATAATACTAGAATTATTTCAGGATCAGTTCTCTTTGGGCATTCATCAGAAGGAGTTATGACTTATTTAGGCAATTACGATTCCCTGATATCAGGAATACCTGATGAGGCTAATGATATTTTTATGAATTGGTTGATGCCTGGAAAAAACCTTCACTCTAAGTTAAATATTTTCTCATCATCTTTCTTTAACCCTAAGGAATTTATATTCAATACTTCGCTTAATGGCGGTTATAGAGCCATTGTTCCAGTTGGTTCATACGAAGAGGTTTTGCCAATGGATATCCTGGTAACTCAGCTATTAAAATCCCTTGTAATTTCTGATCTTGAGGTTGCGGTTGAATTGGGTATGCTCGAATTAGCCCCAGAAGATTTAGCTTTATGCTCTTATATATGTCCTAGTAAGTATGATTACCCATCAATACTGTTGGATAACTTAAATAAACTACATCTAGAACAATGAAATCCCTAAGAACCTATATTGAAAATATAAAACCTAATTTTGTTGGAGAGGGTAAGCATGCTAAATGGTTCCCTTTGTTTGACGCTTTTGAAAATTTTGTATTTTCAACTAAGACAAAAACTACAAATCCAGTTCATGTAAGAGACGCAGTAGATATACAAAAAATTATGGTTACAGTTTGGCTGGCTACTTTCCCCGCTATGTTTTTTGGAATGTATAACCTTGGAGCTCATTCTCTTGAATATCTTGAAAGTATCAATCAAGCAAATACAGGCGATTGGCATCATTATATAGTTAGCATGGTTGGCTATGATTCTTCTAGTTTTTTTGCGAAGCTTTGGTTTGGAGCCTCATACTTCTTCCCAATTTATATCGTTGTTTTTACTGTAGGAATTGGCTGGGAAGCCCTTTTTGCAATTGTTAGAAAGCATGAAATTAACGAAGGTGCTTTTGTTTCAACTGTTTTATTTTCACTAAGTTGTCCCCCTGATCTCCCTTTATGGCAGGCAGCAATGGGAATAACCTTTGGCCTTGTTATTGGTAAGGAGATTTTTGGCGGAACAGGTAAAAACTTCTTAAACCCAGCTCTTACTGGTAGAGCCTTTTTATATTTTGCTTACCCACAACAGATTTCCGGTGATAAGGTTTGGATAGCAGGATTAGCTGATAACAATATAATTCCTGAGGGATATAGTGGCGCTACAGCACTTGGCGTTGCTGCTGAAAATGGGATGGCTGGAATTTATGAAAACTTTACTTGGTTAGATGCATTTGTTGGTAATATTCCAGGTTCAATTGGTGAAACATCATTAATTGCTATTGGAATAGGTTTAATAATATTACTAGCTACCAAGGTAGCGTCTTATAGAATAATTCTAGGTACATTATTTGGTATGATTGCTATGTCATCTATATTAAATATAGTTGGCTCAGATACCAATCCAATGTTTTATGTTCCTTGGTATTGGCATCTTGTGATTGGGAGTTTTGCCTTTGGTCTGGTATTTATGGCTACTGAACCTGTTTCAGGCTCTGGCACTAATACAGGAAGGTGGATTTATGGAGCTGTTATAGGAGTTACTGTAATTCTAATTAGAGTTGTTAATCCAGCATTTCCAGAGGGAATGATGTTAGCAATTTTATTTGCTAATCTATTGGCACCAGTTATAGATCATATGGTTGTAGTATCAAATATTAATAGAAGGAAGGCTTTGCTCAAATGAATGATTCAGTATTAAAAACTATCGGAGTTGCTTTTGTTATATGTTTAGTAAGCTCACTTGTTGTATCTTTCACTGCTGTAAGTCTTAGGGACCTTCAAAATGAAAATGCTACAAACAATCAAAGCAAAAAAATTCTACAAGCTGCAAATTTATACAACCCTGACGAAGATATTAAAAGCCAATTCGAAAAGCTTGAACAAAAATTCGTTGACTTCAGCACTGGAAAAATAATTGATACGTATAACGATTTTGACATAAATGATTATGATCAAATAGCTGCGACTAGAGATTCTAATCTATCCACTAAATTAAGCTCTACAGAAGATATAGCCATAATTAAAAATAGAGAGAATGTTGGTAAGTTCTTCATAGTAAGAAATGAAGATAACTCAATAAATAAATTAATACTCCCTATAAGAGGATATGGTTTATGGGGAACTCTTTTTGGCTACATGGCTGTTGAAGGCGATTTCAACACGGTTGCTGGGCTTGAGTTTTATGATCACAAAGAAACACCTGGTCTAGGTGCTGAAGTGGATAATCCTAAATGGAAAAACTTATGGCCTGGTAAGAAAATATATAAAGACAACGAAGTTACTCTTGCTGTAATAAAGGGTAAAACTCAATCAGATGATGTAAATGCCGATTACAAAGTAGACGGGCTATCTGGAGCAACTCTTACAGCTAGAGGCGTAACAAATATGATTTCTTATTGGTTTGGTGATTCAGGTTATGCAAAACTTTTTAAAGAGTTAAATTATGAGTCTTAAGAGATATAAAGAAGTAATAATAAAGCCGCTAATTGAAGAAAATCCAATTGCATTACAGATTCTAGGTATATGCTCAGCTCTTGCTGTGACTAACAATCTTTCAGTTACAATGGTTATGTGTCTGGCATTAACTAGTGTTTGTGCTTTCTCAAACTTATTCATATCTATAATTAGAAACTATATTCCTAGCAGTATTAGAATTATTGTGCAGATGACTATTATTGCGTCTCTTGTAATCGTTGTTGATGAACTTCTAAAAGCATACAGCTACGAAACAAGTAAAAAATTATCAGTATTTGTTGGATTAATCATTACTAACTGTATCGTTATGGGAAGGGCTGAAGCTTTTGCAATGAAGGAAAAACCTCTATTAAGCTTCTTTGACGGTCTGGGTAATGGTCTTGGATATAGCATTATATTAATTGCTGTTGCTACTATAAGAGAGCTCTTTGGCTCAGGCACTTTATTCGGTTTTGAGATACTTCCACTAATCTCAAATGGTGGATGGTATATGGGTAATAATTTGCTTTTATTACCACCTAGTTCATTCATTATCATAGGTCTTTTTATATGGGCCATACGCTCATACAAGCCCTCACAGGTAGAAGTGGATGATTTTGTTGTATCAAAGCATTCTACGGCTTCAGATCTTACTAAGAGAGAGTTAAATGTTTGAACATTATTTAAATATATTCATAACTACTGTATTTATAGAAAACATTGCTTTGTCTGTATTTCTCGGTATGTGTACTTTTATTGCTATATCCAAAAAAATTGATGCCGCATTGGGTCTTGGGATTGCTGTTATTGTTGTATGTTTAATTACAGTGCCACTTAACAATTTAATTTATAACTATGTTCTAAGAGAAGATGCCTTAGTTTGGGCTGGTATTCCTGGAACAAATCTCGAGTTTGTTGAACTGATTAGTTATATAGGAGTGATTGCTGCCGTTGTTCAAATACTAGAAATGTTTCTAGATAAATATGTTCCCGCTTTGTATAATGCCCTTGGTGTCTTTCTTCCATTAATTACAGTAAATTGTGCAATCTTAGGTGCTTCTCTATTTATGATAGAGAAAGACTTATTGTTTGGAGAGAGTGTTGTTTATGGTTTTGGTGCTGGTTTTGGTTGGGCTATGGCAATTGTTATACTCGCTGGAATTAGAGAAAAACTAAAATACTCTGATATACCAGATGGCCTTAAAGGTCTTGGTTCTACATTTATAATTGTTGGTTTAATGAGTTTTGGCTTTATGTCCTTCGGTGGTATTTCTCTTTAGATAGAGGGTAATTATTATGCAAATAGATTTAATACTTGGTGTCGTCTCTTTCTCTGGAATAGTACTAGCACTTGTTGTTGTTATTATTGGGGCAAGATCTCAACTAGTTTCTACGGGAAATGTTTCTATTGAAATCAATGGAGATTCTAGTAATCCTATAGTTGTTCCTGCTGGATCTAAACTTTTGCAAACTTTAGCTGAGAATAAAATTTTTCTATCATCTGCTTGCGGCGGTGGTGGAACTTGTAGTCAGTGCAAATGTGTTGTTCTTGATGGCGGAGGCTCTATATTACCAACTGAAGAATCACATTTTAATGCAAGGGAGCGAAACGAGGGATGGAGACTATCCTGTCAAGTTCCTGTCAAGAGTGATATGAAGATTGAAGTACCTGAAGAAATATTTGGTGTTAAGGAATGGGAATGTGAAGTTGTCTCTAATGAAAATGTTGCAACTTTTATTAAGGAATTAATTCTTAAATTACCTGATGGTGAAACTGTTGATTTCAAAGCTGGTGGTTACGTTCAACTTGAGGCTCCTGCATATGAGATTGACTATAGATCATTTGATATTGAAGAGGAATATCAAGGCGATTGGGATAAGTTTAAAATATGGGACAACAAGGCAATTAACCCTGAACCAGTTATTAGAGCTTATTCAATGGCTAATTACCCTCAAGAAAAGGGAATTATTAAGTTTAATATCCGTATAGCATCACCACCTCCAGGCACTAACTTTCCTCCAGGAATAATGTCATCGTGGACTTTTAACCTTAAGCCAGGCGATAAAGTTAAGGTATTTGGACCATTTGGAGAGTTCTTTGCTAAAGAAACACCTAATGAAATGGTTTTTGTTGGCGGCGGGGCAGGCATGGCTCCAATGAGATCTCATATCTTTGATCAACTACTTAGAATAGATACTGATAGAAAGATAACGTTTTGGTATGGAGCAAGAAGTCTTAAAGAGATGTTTTACGTTGATGAATTTAATGACTTGGCAGCTAAATATCCGAACTTTGAATGGCACGTAGCACTATCTGATCCACAGCCTGAAGACGATTGGGCAGGCGATACCGGCTTTATTCATAACGTTCTTTATCAAAATTATCTAAAGAGTCATGAAGCTCCTGAGGATTGTGAGTACTATATGTGCGGTCCACCGATGATGAACAAAGCAGTAATTGATTTATTGCTGAATATTGGAGTTGAGCCAGAAAATATAGCACTTGATGACTTCGGTGGTTAAGTAAGTATTGTCTAGATACGCACTTTCAAAAGCTATTGCCTTAATTGTTGGGGTTTTTTGTCTACTAATTGCCTATAACTCTAATAAAAATCAGCCTCATTCAATACAAGGTCTGGCATACGGAACTTCTTGGTCTGTTACCTCTGGTAAATTTATAGCCGATCACCATGAAAAAAATATTATTAAAATAATAGATCGCATAGATTATGTTGCATCAAATTACAAAGAAGATTCTGAAATAGCATTAGTTAATTTTAATAATAATTCTGAGGATATAACTATCAGCTCAGATCTTTACGAGATTCTAACGATAGCTAAAGAGGTAGAGATAAAATCAGATGGTTATTACGATATAACCCTTGGAAAATTATCAAGTGCCCGTGGATTCTCTCCAAGCTTTAACGCTAGTCTTGAAGCGTCTGATAATAATGACTATAAGTTAACCAATATAAACACCCTATCAAAGTCATCTTCTTTTTGGTTTGATCTTTCTTCAATAGCCAAGGGTTATGCTGTTCAAAAAATTCATGACTATCTTATGGAAAATAATATTAAAGATCATCTTATAGATATCGGGGGAGAGGTTATTGTCAATGGACTTATTAAATCAAACCAGTGGAAGGTCGGTATTCAACATCCAAAGTCATCACTAGACTCTTCATTAAGGGTAATTGAGAATCTTGATGGAAGATTTTTAGCCATAGCAACATCAGGTGAATATAGAAATTTTAAGGTAGATTCAAACGGCGAGACTGTCTCGCACACAATCAATCCATTGACTCTTGGCTCTGTAGGTGGAAGCGTACTTTCAGTGACTGTAGTTCATGAGTACTCTTCAACACTCGCAGATGCTTATGCAACTGCATTTAACGCAATGGGGTATCCTCTATCTTTAGAAAAAGCCAATCTGAACAATATAGCTCTAATGTTAATAGTGCAAAATGAAAATGATCTTGAATTTATTTATTCTGATAAATGGTATGATCTAAAATTATGAGTGATTTAATACTAGGATTTATAATAATAGCAGTATCATTTGCTGGGCTAGCTATAGGCTTAATTTTTAGGAACGAACCCATTAAAGGTTCTTGTGGAGGCATGGCAAACCTTGAACAAGGCTCACCATGTCAAATCTGTGGAAGAACAGAGATTGAGAGCTGTGCAGACTAGAACTGGTTCATAGTATTGTCTTCACCGGCAGCTTTAAGCGCTGCTTCTCCTGCAAAGTATTCTTTATGATCATCGCCCATATCTGAACCAGACATATTTTGATGTTTCACACATGCAATCCCTTGTCTAATTTCTTTACGCTGAACTCCAGCAACATAACCAAGCATACCTTCAGCACCAAAATAATCCTTAGCTAGATTATCTGTAGAAAGTGCAGCTGTGTGATATGTTGGAAGTGTTATTAAGTGATGGAAAATACCTGCTTCTTTAGCCGCATCTGCTTGGAAGGTACGTATTTTATTATCAGCTTCTATAGCAAGTTCTGTCTCGTCATAGCTTTCATTCATTAATTCTGCACGATTATATTGAGACATATCCTTACCTTCTTCACTCATCAAATCAAAGACTTGTTGTCTGAAGTTCAAGGTCCAATTAAATGAAGGACTATTGTTATAGACAAGTTTTGCATTAGGCACAACTTTCTTAATTTCATCCATCATTGCTCCGATTTGACCAATATGAGGCTTTTCTGTTTCAATCCAGATCAAATCAGCACCATTCTGAAGACTTGTTATAGAATCTAGGATGCAACGAGCTTCACCAGTCCCTTCTTTAAATTGATATAAATTGCTTGGTAAACGTTTAGGCCTAACAAGTTTTCCATCCTGATTAATCATTACATCACCGTGCTTCATGGTATCTGGAGTTATATGATCAACATCTAAGAATGAATTGTACTGATCTCCAAGATCACCTTTTTCATTAGTTATAGCGATTTGTTTGGTTAGACCTGCTCCTAGAGAATCTGTTCTAGCAACAATAACCCCATCATCAACACCAAGTTCTAAAAATGCATATCTAACAGCATTAATTTTTGATAGAAAGTCTGAATGTGGAACAGTTACCTTTCCATCTTGATGTCCACATTGCTTTTCATCAGAGACTTGATTTTCAATTTGAATACAACAGGCTCCTGCTTCAATCATCTGCTTGGCCATTAAATACGTAGCTTCTTCATTTCCAAAACCTGCATCAATATCTGCAATTATTGGGACTACGTGAGTTTGAAAGTTATCAATCTTGGCCTGGGCTATCTCTTTGTCAGTGCCTTCCGCTTTATCTAGCTCCCTAAATAAACCACCAAGCTCTCTTGCATCTGCTTGTCTTAAAAATTGATATAGCTCGGCAATTAAGCTGGCTACTGATGTTTTTTCATGCATTGACTGATCAGGGAGAGGGCCAAACTCTGACCTAAGGGCGGCTACCATCCAGCCTGAAAGGTATAAGTACTTTTTATCAGTTGTGCCAAAATGTTTTTTAATTGAAATAAGCTTTTGTTGACCTATAAAACCATGCCAACAACCTAATGACTGAGTGTATGACGAAGTGTCTGAGTCATATGCATCCATGTCTGCTCTCATGATCCCAGCGGTATATTTAGCTATATCTAATCCTGTTTGGAATTGATTTTGAAGTCTCATCCTCGCAACATACTCTGGATCAATAGCTTTCCAGTTACTAGTTGTCATATCTGGTATTTTACTTGCAGTTGCTTTGTGATCGTTAAGTTTAGACATATGAATTTCCCTATATTGAATTTATGTAGTGCAGTAAATCTCAGATAGATTATAAAGTCAATAAACACATGATTTGTTTGTAAAAAGCGGTTTAAAAGGGCATTAATTTAGTAGTTATACTACAAAAAGAAGTAAAATTCTGGCTTTAAAGTTTCTCAGCAATTCCAATATATGAGGAAGGTGAAAGGCTTAAGAGTTTCGATTTTGATTTATCAGAAATTTTTAACCCCGTAATAAAATTTTTATAGGTTTCCTTTGTGAGTTTAGTACCTCTTGAAAGGTCCTTGAGTTGTTCATATGCATCAGGCACGCCCTCTAATCTCATTAGAGTTTGCACAGCTTCAGTGAGAACTTCCCAATTATCATCCAATTCATTTTGAATAGTTTTTTGATTTGGTGTGATTTTTCCCAACCCTTTATTTGTTGATATTAATGCCAAAGCAGAATAGCCAAAGCCAAGTCCAACATTTCTAAGAACAGTTGAGTCTGATAAATCTCTTTGATGTCTAGATTTAGTTAGTTTATTAGCAAAGAAGTCCATTAAAGATGATGAAAGGCCAAAATTACCTTCGCCATTTTCAAAGTCTATTGGGTTAACTTTGTGTGGCATTGTTGAAGATCCAACTTCATTCTTCATAAGCTTTAATGCAAAAATATCATTAGAAATATAGATCCAAGAGTCCTGGCAGAGGTCTATAAGAATATTATTAATACGAACAACAGAATGACAGACCTCAGCAATCCAGTCATGAGGTTCTATTTGGGTGGTGTATGGGTTCTGAGTCACACCAAATTGCTTAATAAATACTTTATTAAGATTTGGCCAATTAACACTAGAGTCAACAATGTTAAACGTATGATAATTACCTGTAGCGCCACTAAATTTAGCAAGTGGTTTGATGTTCTTTAAAATTTCAATCTCACGATCAATTCTTTTACTAAAAACTTTTAACTCTTTGCCTATAGTGGAGGGAGAGGCTGGTTGGCCATGTGTTCTAGCTAGAAAAGATATTTTAGCCCATTTTTTTGAATGACTTTTAAGTGTCTTATTAACTAGATTTAATTCTTTAATGTAAAGATTTATACCTTCCTTAATCATAAAGGCATAACTTAATGAATTTATGTCTTCACTAGTAAGTCCAAAATGTATTAAATGAATATAATCTTTTAAGACTTTATCTTTTTTAAAATAATCCCTTATGAAATACTCAACAGCTTTGACGTCGTGATTAGTAGTTGATTCAATTTTTTTTATCGATAAAACATACTTATCGGTAAAAGAATCTCTAAAAACCTCTATTTTCTTAATAGATTGCTTGCTGAGGGGTTTAAATGTCTTAGGAAGTTTTGTGCAAAGATAGATTAGCCACTCAAGTTCTATTTCAAAACGAATTTTTATTAAAGCTGACTCACTAAAGTTTTTTCGAAAGTCGGAAATTTTAGCAGCGTATCTGCTGTCTAGTGGAGAAATGTTGTCATGATCAAATTTCATAAATTATTTTATCATCTTTTGAATTAAATAATATTCCAAGCTTAAAAAGTTTTCGTTATTATGCCGCCGCCCATACAAATATTATCATCATAGAAAACTGCAGACTGCCCTGGTGCAATTGCTCTTATCTCATCAGCAAAGTTAACCTCAAAACCGCTTAGAGTTTGAACTAAAGAACACTTTACTGGTAAGTGTTGATGTCTAACTTGAATTACACAATCGATCGGGTACTTATAATCAATGTCATTGATCCAGTTTATCTTATCTAAATACAGCCCTTTATTCATAAGCAGAGGATTATCCACACCTTGGCACACATGTATTTCATTATTCAATATATCCTTCTTAAATACATACCAGGGCAGTTCGTCTCTCCCTTTCACTCCTCCTATCATCAAGCCTTGTCTTTGACCTTCGGTATAAAGTATTGACCCTTGATGTTCACCTATTACATCGCCATTCTCATCTTTAATTGGACCTTTACTAAATGAAATAAACCGTCCTAAAAAGTCCTTCAAGTTTCGTTCCCCAACAAAACATATCCCAACAGAATCTTTTTTGTCTGCTGTTATTAGATTTTGATTGGATGCTATTTCGCGAATCTCTGTTTTTAATAAATCTGACAGTGGGAATAGGCATTTAGCAAACTCTTTTTCATTTACCTCATGTAAAAAATAAGTTTGATCTTTCTTGAAATCCTTAGCTCTTGATAAATGTGTTCTACCATCAATTTTTTGTATTTTTGCATAATGACCAGTTGCAATAAAGTCTGCCCCTATATTAAATGCATAGTCTAAAAATGATTTAAATTTTATTTCTCTATTACAAAGAATATCTGGGTTAGGGGTTCTTCCTTGTTCGTGCTCGCTGAGAAATTCTTTAAAAACTCTGTCCCAATAATCGTCTGAGAAATTAGCTCTATGAAGAGGTATGTCTAGTTTGTCACAAACCTCAGATGCATCCTTAAAATCTATTTCCGAAGTACAAACTTCACCTGGTTCATTTTGCCAATTCTGCATAAACAAACCTTTTACTTCATAGCCCTGTTCTTTAAGAAGAAACGCAGCAACAGAAGAGTCAACGCCACCTGACATTCCAACTACAACTGTTTTTTTATAAGAATTCATTCTTTAATGGCATTTAATCTTGATTTAATTAGGAGTATAATTATGACCGATTTCACAGTCAAAATCTTAAAGTTCGGGAGAATAATTAAAATGGAATTCGATAAAATAATAAAACCAGAATCAGGTGAGAAGATATCATATATTAATGGCAAACTGGTTGTTCCAAATAATCCTATCATTCCCTTCATAGAAGGCGATGGTATTGGTGTTGATATAACACCTGCGATGATAAATGCTGTTGATAATGCAGTAAAGGTAGCATATAGCGGTGAAAGAAAGATTGAGTGGTTAGAAGTATTCTGTGGTGAAAAAGCTACTAAAGTTTATTCTGAAGATACATGGATGCCTGATGAGACAATTACAGCATTAAAAGAGTATGTAGTAAGCATAAAAGGTCCTTTAACAACTCCTATAGGTGGTGGAATTAGATCATTGAATGTTGCGTTGCGTCAGATAATGGATTTATATGTCTGCTTAAGACCTGTGATGTATTTTAGTGGCGTTCCAACTCCCATTAAAAGACCAGAAGATGTTGATATGGTTATTTTTAGAGAAAATTCTGAAGATATATACTGCGGTATTGAATTTCAAGCTGGTTCAGATGAATCTAAAAAGATTGTAAAAACTTTAAAGGAAGACTTTGGCATTGATAAAATAAGGTTCCCTGAGAATGTTGGAATAGGTGTTAAGCCAATTTCATTAGAGGGCACAACTAGACTTGTAAGAAAGGCTTTAGATTATGCTATAGCTAATGATCGTTCTTCTGTAACGCTTGTTCATAAAGGTAATATTATGAAATATACAGAAGGCGCCTTTAGAGATTGGGGTTACGAATTAGCTGCTAATGAATATGGCGGAGAAGAGATGGATGGCGGTCCTTGGCAATCTATTAAAAATCCAAATAATGGAAAAACAATTGTGATTAAAGATGTTATCTGCGATGCATTTCTTCAGCAAATTCTTACTAGACCTAAAGATTATGATGTCATAGCAACTATGAATCTTAATGGTGACTATATATCAGATGCACTTGCAGCTTGTGTCGGTGGAATCGGTATAGCGCCTGGAGCTAACCTATCAGATGATTATGCTGTTTTTGAAGCAACCCATGGTACAGCTCCAAAATATGCAGGAAAAGACAAAGTTAACCCAGGCAGTTTAATACTTTCAGCCGAGATGATGTTGAGACATATGGGCTGGACTGAGGCTGCTGACCTAATAATTTCCTCAATGGAAAAAACCATACTTGCTAAAAAAGTTACCTATGATTTTGAAAGAATGATGGATGATGCTGATCTAGTGTCTTGCTCAGGCTTTGCAGATGAGATGGTAAAAAGAATGTAATGATAAAGTTATGGATAGATGATGATATTGATTCATCGAATGGTATTGGCTCTGCTGTATTAGAAAAAGATCCCGAGATAAAAGAACCTCCTTTATATCAAGTTGTGCTCATTAACGATGACTATTCTCCTATGGAATTTGTCGTGTATGTTCTTCAAACTGTTTTCAATCATACGCACGAAAAATCAACTGAAATAATGATGGCTGTTCATTCAAAAGGTAAGGGAGTTTGTGGTATATTTTCTAAAGAGATAGCTGAGATGATGTCATATGAAGTAAATAACATGGCAAAACATCATGAGCATCCTCTATTGAGTGAAATAGAACCTTTAACGGATTAGCCTTATGTTTAGTAAAGAACTCGAAATATCAATTGCCTCTCTATTTGATAAAGCACATGATGCAAATATTCAATATATAACAGTAGAACATTTGTTCTTAATGATTCTAAATGACTATGACGTAAAGGATTTCATCGAGTCAAACAAAGTTCAGCTCGAATCTCTTAGAGAGAAATTAAATGAACACTTAAGAGAGTCATCTGTAATTAAAACAGATGCTCAGAAAACTGTTCAGCCTACATTAGGCTTTCAACGTGTTCTTCAAAGAGCAGTTTTTCATATTCAATCCTCAGGAAAGGGTGTTGTTAAACCAATTAATATTTTAGTAGCAATTTTTTCTGAAAAAGAGTCCCACTCGGTTTACTTGTTGAATAAGTCTAATATTAATAGATTAGATGTTGTGACCTATATATCCCACGGTGCTGAGCCAAAAAAAATAGATGAAGAAACAGATGGGGTTGACGTCGAAGATCCAATTACTGAAAAATCTTCTGAAAATGATTTCTTAATAAACCTTAATAACCTAGTTGCTGAAAATAAAATTGATAAATTAATCGGTAGAACAAAGGAAGTTGATAGGTTGGTTCAGATACTATCTAGAAGAACTAAGAATAATCCATTGTTAGTTGGAGAGTCTGGGGTAGGGAAGACGGCAATTGCCGAAGGTCTTGCTTACTTAATTTGTAATAACAAAGTTCCAAATATAATTGCTTCATCGGTGGTTTATTCATTAGATATTGCTGCATTAATTGCAGGAACTAAATATAGAGGTGATTTTGAGAAACGCCTCAAAGAAGTTTTAAATTTCTTAGATACAAAAGATCGTCCAATCTTATTCATTGATGAAATACATACAATCATTGGAGCAGGGTCTGCTTCTGGTGGTTCTATGGATGTATCAAATCTCCTAAAGCCAGCTCTTGGAAAGGGTCAGATTAGATGTATAGGCTCCACTACATTCCAAGAATACAGAGGGATATTTGATCAAAACCAAGCTTTATCTAGACGTTTTCAAAAAATTGATGTTCTAGAGCCTAATTTTGATGACTGCAATGAAATACTTGATGGCATTAAGTCAATTTATGAGGATTACCACAATGTCTCATATACCAATGAATCAATCCTTAGTGCGATAGACCTTTCTTCTAAGTATATCAACGATAGATTCCTACCAGACAAAGCAATAGACGTAATAGATGAGACGGGTGCTATGTTAAATATAAGTAGAAAGAACGATAAAAAAATAACTGTAAATCAATCAGATATAGAAAAAACAATCTCTAAGATTACTAAAATTCCTGAACAAAATATCACAGCAGCTGATACTAAAAACCTTAAAAATATTGAAGCTGATCTTAAGCGTGTTATTTTTGGTCAAGACGCAGCAGTTGAGACACTTTCAAGTGCAATTAAGCTATCAAGAGTAGGTCTGAGAGATGACAACAAAACAATTGGATCTTTCTTATTTACAGGCCCAACAGGTGTTGGTAAGACTGAGATATCAACACAGCTAGCAGACATCATGGGCGTTGATCTTGTTCGCTTCGATATGAGTGAGTATATGGAAAGACATACGGTATCTAGACTAATAGGAGCCCCTCCAGGCTATGTTGGTTTCGATCAAGGCGGATTACTTACAGAAGCTGTTACTAAATCACCACATTGTGTTCTATTGTTAGACGAGATTGAAAAAGCACACCCAGATATATTCAATATTTTATTACAAGTAATGGATGCAGGCGTCTTAACAGATAATAATGGTCGAAAAGCAGATTTTAGAAATGTTATTTTGATAATGACAACTAATATTGGTGCTGAGCTTTTGAGCAAACGTAATATTGGCTTTAGCAGCTCTTCTAACGAGTCAGATGCCATGAATTCACTCAATAAGTTGTTCTCACCAGAGTTTAGAAATAGGCTTGATGAAACGATTCAGTTCAATTATTTAGACCAAACTATTATTTTATCAATAGTTGATAAGTTCTTAACCAAACTTCAAGCTCAATTAGACAAGAGAAAGGTTGAGATTGTGGTTTCTAAGAATGTTGTTAACTGGATAGCTGAAAATGGGTATGACAGAGACATGGGTGCAAGACCAATGGAAAGGTTTATATCCAAAAATATCAAAAAACCTTTGGTTGACAAGTTGTTATTTGGAAAGCTTAAGTCAGGTGGTGAAATACAACTCGATATTGTAAAGAATAAGCTAAAATTTACCGAAGTTAAAAAGACTGTAAAGGCTTAATCTATCTTCCTCTAAAGGTTATTCTTCCAACTGATAAGTCGTAGGGAGTCATTTCTATCTTAACCTTATCACCTGTTAATATTCTGATGTAATGCTTACGCATTTTGCCAGAGATATGAGCAGTAATAATATGATCATTTTCTAACTTAACTTTAAATTTGGTATTAGGAAGAGTTTCAATAACTTCTCCTTCGAATTCTAGATTATCTTCTTTTGACATAGTTCGCTATTTTACACTAATAAATGTATTTATTTTCAATTAGATGATCTATAAGTTTTATAAATTAATATCAGTGAAATTGCTCCTATCAAACCCAATAAATAAAAAGATACGATTTTACTTGCAGGGTTGTTATGTCTGTAACTAAAATACTTTGATAAATATTTGAATAATAAAATGGAGAAATAATATGAGTGACATAACTGTATACCACGTGGTTAATTTAAAGATTAAGGATATAGACAAATATAGAGTATACGAAAAAGGCTTTTTCCCAATTCTAAAAAAACATAATGGATCATTTATTACGTTCGATGACAGTCCAGTCTGCCTTGAGGGTGATCAGCCTAAACAATTTGATAGAGTTATAATGTTCTCATTTCCAACAGAGAAGGATGCTGATAATTGGTGGGCTGATCCAGAATATCAAGAGCTATCCAAGCATAGAAGGGCAGGAGCAGAGATTACACTTCAAAGAGTAAAAGGGATGGCGCCTAGAGCATAGTTTTAGTTTTAATTAAGTGCCTGTAATTTTATTGAGTTACAGGCATATATTGTGTCTTTTTACCTTACTTTTTTATAAAACTTTTTGGGTAAAGCTGTTATTATCGTTACATATAAATCAGCCTTTATAATAATATTTTCAATAGCTAACTTATATACCAACTTAATGACAAAGGAATATTTATGATTAAAAACCCAGGTGAAATTAACTTAGATGAAGCATTAAATATATGCAAAGAAGCTTTAAAAAAAGGTCGAGAATTAGATTTAATGCCTTTAACAGTTACTGTAGTTGATGTTGCAGGAGTCGTAAGAGCATCATTATCTGAGGAAGGGTCAGGATTAATAAGGTCTGATATTGCTTATGCTAAAGCATGGACATGTTTAGCATTTAATGTCTCATCTAATACATTGAGAGATGTTTTTGAAGGACAGCCACGATTAGCCCCAGCAGTGACTGGAATGCAAACAATGGCAGGTGGCAAACTTGTGCCAACTCCCGGTGGAATGTTGATTCAAAAAGATGGTAAAAACATTGGTGCTGTTGGTGTTACAGGCGATGTTTCTGATCAAGACGAAATCTGTGCTATTTCAGGTATTGAATCTTCTAATCTAACTCCAGGCCACAAGTCAATATAAAGTATATTTAGCATTTCTAAAAACTATAACTAAATGGTAGATTGCCTAACCAAAAGATTTACATATTTTATTTAACATTTAAATCTAGTTGAATGATATATTTCTTCTTATGAAAAGAAGATCTTTTATTAAACTTTTAGGACTTACATCTGTATTTAATACCAAACTTTTATCACAAGATAATAATGAAAAAGTATCATTCAAACATGGTGTTGCAAGTGGTGATCCAACCCACGATAGTGTAATAATTTGGACCAAAATTACAAAAGATACTAATATAAAAATAGATGTTGACTGGCAAATATCTAATAAGAAAGACTTCTCAAATATCATTAGTTATGGGAAAACTAAATCATATAGTTCTAACAATTTCACTGTAAAAATAGATGCAAAAATTCCATTAAAACATAATGCTCAATCTATATATTATCGTTTTATTGTAAATAATATTTTTTCTCCAATCGGCACAACAAAAACTTTACCAACCTCAAATCCAGATAAGTTTAATTTGGCTTTTTGTAGCTGCTCTAATTATCCGGCTGGTTTTTTTAATGCATATAGAGAGATTGCTCTTGATGATGATATTGATCTAGTTTTACATTTAGGGGATTATTTATATGAATACGGTGCAGATGGTTATGCCACAGAGGACGCTAAAAAGCTAAATAGGGTAGTTAATCCAATTACTGAAATTATTAGCTTGGATGATTACAGAAAACGTCATGCGCTTTATAAAACTGATAAAGATCTTCAATTATTGCATTCATCAAAGCCAATGATTCCGGTTTGGGATGATCATGAGTTTGCCAATGATTCATGGAAAAATGGAGCTGAAAACCATTCCTATGATGAGGGATATTTTTCAACCAGAAAAGCAAATGCATTAAAGGCTTATTATGAATGGATGCCTATAAGGGAATCAAATTCGAAATTAAAAATATGGAGAAAGTTTGAAGTAGGGACTTTATTTCAATTATTTATGCTAGATACAAGATCTATATATAGAGATAAGCAATTAAATTTTGATAATTATTTTAAGGGCGACACATTTAATAAAAAACAATATATAAAAGATCTACAAAAGAAAAGAAATCTAGTAGGCAAAGAACAATTTAAATGGCTAGATAAAAATATTAATAACAACTTTAAATGGTCAGTTATTGGGCAACAAATTCTTATTTCGCCAACTGTATTACCTAAAATATTTTCTGATCTTGATAAAAATTCCTTTCCTAAATTTCTTCATAAATACTTAAAAATTGGCGGAATGGATATTCCTTACAATACAGATTCATGGGATGGTTACCCAAGAGAAAGAAATAAATTATATAAAATTCTATCTAAATCTCAATCCAGTATAGTCCTTACAGGAGACACTCATAATTCATGGATTTCAAATTTATACGATGATGTACAAAATTTTATTGGTATAGAGATTGCTGCACCATCAATATCTTCTCCAAATTCAGTTGATATATTCGGAAGTAGAACCGAAGATATTGATAAAGACTTTATCAAGCATAATAAAAACCTTAAATGGGCTAACGGTTCAGGTAAGGGCTTTGTTAAATTAACTATTGAATCTAATCAAATAGAAGCAAAGTTCTTGTATGTAAGTAGCATCAAATCAAAACAGTATAGATTAATTGATAACAATAGATTTACCATAAAGCATAGTAAACCAATATAATATTGAACATAATATATATTATGCGAAGTAATGTATTATATTTCTAATATCGCCCTGTTCTGTGTACGTTAAAAATTAAAACTTTAAGTTAAATAAAAGAAATCATTTAAATAAAGTTTGCTAACAATTAAGATGGTAGCTCTGTTAGTTAACAAAGTGAGTTGTTTTTATCAACAAAAGGAGTTTTCATGATTAAGTTATTTATTATTATCTGTCTTACGTTACCAGTCTTTAGTATTAATGCTAATGAAGGAATGTGGGAACCATCTCAATTATCTAATATCGAAAAAGATATTCGTAAAGCAGGTTTTGATGGTGATATAGAATCTTTTAGTGATTTATTTGAGTACCCTCTTAATGCAATAGTTAGCCTAGGTGGTTGTTCTGCTGCATTTATTTCTGATACTGGTCTTATTGCAACCAATTATCATTGTATTGAAAGCTCATACCTTCAATTTAATGCAAAAAAGATGAACAAGGACCTATTTAAGTCTGGTTTTTTAGCTAAATCACTTGATACAGAAGCTCAATCTGCCCCTGGAGCAAGGGTCTATATTACACAGGAAATTAAGAACGTCACCAACAAGGTGTTAGACGGAACTAAAAATGCAAGTTCTGAAAATGAAAGATATCAAACTATTCAGGCTAACAGGAAGGAATTGATCAGTAGCTGTGAAACAAGCGATGAATACGAATGTGAAGTTAGAAGTTTTTATAGTGGCGAAACATATCAATTGATTAAAAAATTAATCATTAAAGATGTGAGGCTTGTATACGCCCCGCCACAGTCTATTGGTGAATTTGGAGGCGAGATTGATAATTGGATGTATCCTAGACACACTGGTGATTTTGCCCTCCTACGTGCATACGTTGGCCCAAATAATGAATCAAATGAGTATTCATTAAACAATAAACCCTTTAAGCCTATTAGCCACTTAAAAGTATCTAAGTCAGGTATAGCTGAGGGTGATTTTGTAATGGTTGCTGGTTATCCTGGAAGAACCAATAGACTTATGACTTATCCAGAAATTGAATTTGATGTTCAAATTGGATTTAAAAATTCTGTTACGTATTTAAAAGATAGAATTGATTTAATAAGATTATTAGTAAAAGACGATGATGCTAAGGCACTTAAATACAGAGGTTCAATAAGTGGAGCTGAAAACTACTATAAAAAAATATCCGGTCAGATTAATGGAGCTAAAAACTTCAATCTTTTAGATCAAGAAAAAATTAAATGGAACAAGTTTTTAACTTACGTCGAAAACAATGGCAACGAGTTACAAAAAAATGCTCTAGATGCCTTATTAATTATTACTAATGATATTGATAATGATTCACTCAATAATAGATACTATGGTGGTTCAACCCTTTTAGGTACTGCGTCAACTATATATAGGCTTGCGCATGAGAAAATGAAACCTAACAAAGATAGAGAGCCAGGATATCAAGAAAGAGATTACGAAAGATTAGTTAATAGAATGAGGAGTTTAGAATATAGGTTCGATAAAGATGTGGATAAAGGCATCTTTCTTTTCAATTTGAATAAGTACAGAGAAGTTAATCAAAATGATAGACGTTTAATCTTCAGCAAATCATTGAAGTTAGGTAATAGTTTTGATGACACTAAATCAGTTGTCGATGAAATGTATTCATTCCCCTCTTCTCTTTTAAATCTTAATGAAAGGATTGGTATGCTTGATATGTCATTAGATGAGCTCAATAAATCTAATGATCCTTTTATTAAATTAGCTAGAAAAATATTTGATGAGAATATGAAATTAGAAAAATTCAATAAAGCTAGATCTAGTTCGCTTCAAAAAAATAAATCTATATATATAAGAG